>Ga0315912_10000629_pt1 | contig 58166 bp, 47 predicted proteins | sample VfabasoilMG_FD_204469 | JGI IMG/M metagenome (GOLD analysis project Ga0315912, IMG submission 204469) | Garden soil microbial communities collected in Santa Monica, California, United States - V. faba soil | ecosystem: Environmental > Terrestrial > Soil > Garden | place: USA: California...
GATATCCCACAACGTCTGCGACTCCTCGAATCTTTGGGTGGGGTCGCTTGGCAAGACTGGATTTGGTCCGCCGGACTGTTGGTCCTGGCGCTCGGGCTCGGCTTCGGTCTCGCCCGGTTGGGTCTCGCCCTGTCCAAACGATGGGCGAAGCAAACGGCCATCACGACCGACGATCTGATGGTCAAGAGTTTGTCCGGTCCGATCAAACTCCTCGCGCCGACGCTGCTCGTGCGCATCGCGGTCGGAGCGGTGACCTTGCCCGACTCGGTCGTGGTCGGTCTCGGGCACGCGTTGACGATCATCGTCATCTGCGGCGTGGGATGGGTTGCCGTGCGGGCCCTCACAATCCTGGAGGGTGCGATCTACGAACGATCCAACGCTCAAACCGGCGATGACTCGAATGCGCGAACGATCCGTACGCAAGTCCAAGCGCTTCGCAACGTCGCCGTGTTCGTGGTCATCACCGTCACCATCTCGTCCGCCCTGATGACGTTCGACACGGTACGCCAGCTCGGCGCCGGGTTGCTCGCCTCTGCCGGTCTGGCCGGTATCGTCGTCGGTTTTGCGGCGCAGCGCAGCCTCGGTACCCTGGTCGCGGGAATTCAGATCGCGCTCGCCCAACCGGTCCGCGTCGACGACGTCGTGGTCGTCGAAGGTGAATGGGGTCGAGTCGAGGAGATCACGCTTACCTACGTGGTCATCCGGATCTGGGATCTGCGACGTCTCATCGTCCCGATCACATATTTCATCGAAAAGCCGTTCCAAAACTGGACCCGCACGTCGACCGAACTCCTCGGGACGGTCGAACTCCAGCTCGACTACTGCATTCCCATCGAAGACCTTCGCGCAGAGCTCGAACGCATCGTTCGCGCGTCACCGAACTGGGATCAAAAGACCGCGAAGATCCAGATCACCGCGACGGGCGAACGAACGATGACCGTGCGTCCCTTGGTCAGCGCGAGCGATGCGAGCCAACTCTGGGATCTTCGTTGCGAAGTTCGGGAAAAGCTCATCGACTTCGTGCACCGCCGCTATCCCGCCGGCCTCCCGCGGCAACGGACGGACACGTTCCCGCAAAGCTTGGTCTCAGGCTGAGCCAAGCCCGAGACGGTACAGCCTTCGGTACGACGGTGTGGGCGCTCGACCAACTCCAGGGGCTTAACGACCCGACATCGTGGGCCACTCCGCTAGCGCCACGCTCTCGGCGGTTCCGATGTCATCTACGCCGATGCTCGCGTCCACCTCGACAATACCGATGGTACCCGAGGCTTCCGAAAATTCGGCCCGGAGCGTCACGAAGTTGATGTCGAGGACGACCTCACCCGGATTCCTCGTCGTGACATCGGACGCGGCGAACGTTCCCGTGAGCGCACTTGCTTCGATGGCACGTTCGACCCGCATGCTGAATACCGACTCTGCTTCACCCACGACGGCAACGGTCTCGTTGAATCGGCCGTCCCCGCTCTGGAACTCCATTTGAAGTGGTACCCGCATGAACGTTTGGTTGCACCCACCCTCGACGATGACGAGTTCCGCCTCGGTACCGACCGTCGCAAGCGAGACGATCAAGTCGTCCGTCGTGCCCGCGATCGATGTCGAGAGACGATCCGACGCCAGTGGCCGAGGCCACCGCAGTTCGGTGTCGTACTCCCGAACATAGCGATCGACGAGCTCTTGCCCGCTGAAACCCGCAGCGGTCACCTGAGCGAGCGGTACCGGAAACACGTTTTCCACGCAGTTTTCTCCGGTATCGGTGTCCCCTCCGGTGTCGATGGGGAAACCCGTGTCGGGAAAGAAACCCGTGTCGGGGTTGGGGTTACCCGTGTCGGTGCCGGGGAAGGCACCCGTCTCCGGAAAGAAACCCGTATCGCTGCGGCCGCTGGTGTCGGTATCGGAGTACGTTCCCGAGGTGCTGGTGTCGTCGTCGCTCTTCGAAGTGGCTTCGACTCCTGAAGTATCGTCTCCTTCACCGGAATCCGAAGCACTCGCGGCGGTCAGCGAGGACGCAGTCAACTCGCAACCGGCTCCTAGGGCGAGAAGGAATGCAAAGGCGGTGGTTGTTGGCGAAGCGGTAAGCGTCATCAATTCATCCAAGTCTCCACGTCGCGACCCTTTCGGTCATCGTTCTTCGGTCCTCGGGCAGCCGTGCTCGGCAATCCGTTGCGCGTCGGCCGATCGCACGTGTCGGGCGGCGCGACGTGCCTCCGCGTGACGCCCGAGGGCACAGTTCGCGGCGATACGGAGGAGCGCAACTTCAGGCGCAAGTGTTCCATTTGGAAACTCGCGGTCGTAGCCCATGGCCTGACCAAGCGCCTCGACGTACATCGACGCTTGGACCTTGGAGCGAACCGACTCGAGCCACGCCGCCTCCGCCGCGATCGTCGAAAGAGTTTCGTCCGTACGATCATCTCGAAGGATGGCCGCGAGCGAGCCCTCGGCGAGATCGGCCGGCTCTCGAACCGCTTCCCCGTTTTGCGCTTGGATCCGAGGCTCCACCGGGGGAGTGTTCGGCCGAACAGGGTCTGGTTCGACCTGATGGACCGGTGGCCCCGAGTCCGTGGGTGGGGCGTCTTTGGCTTCCTTGAGCGACGACCGGACCGTCGGAAATCCAGCCCCGTTGGAGCCTGAAGAAGGGTCACGCGACGCCACAGTCGATTCGGACGAAACACTCGTCACGATCGCAGCCGAACCCCCGAGAACACTGACGACCGTGACGAGTCCGAGCGCTTTGCCCCAGCCCGCCGCGACTCCCCCGAAAATGGCCGCCTCCTTCGCAAGCCCAACCCTCGCGAGATCGGCGAAGACGAGCGCGCCCACGCGAGCACGAGCTCCCGAAGGACTTCGATGGACACGCTCGTCTTGCACGGCTCGCATCCGGGCCATTCGATGATCGCTTCGCGCGGGCTCGCGATCCTGGCTTTGGAGTTGAACCACCCGTGAAAAACGATCGAATTCACGACGGGCGGCTTTCAGCCTGGACCAAACCGTGTCTTGGCTGACATGGAGAGCTTGTGCGATCTCGATACCGGTGCAGCCTTCGAGCTCGGCCAGCACGAAAACTTCGCGCTTCGTGGGTGGGAGTCGCTCGAGAAAGCGACCGACCATCGAGGCGGCGTCACACTGGACCGTTTCCGAAAGCACACCACCCCGATCGGGCTGACTCCGCACCGCGTCGGTCAGCCTAAGCCGTCGCGCGGCTCCGCGACGATAGCGGTATGCGACCCGACGCACGATCCCGAACAGCCACGGACGCAGCGCGCCATGTTCTCGCAACGTCGGGAGGCGCCGAAACGCAATGACGAAGGTTTCCTGCGCAGCGTCATCGAGATCCGGTGGGGCGACGCCCATCCGTCGCAAGTTGGTCCACACGTAGTCGAACTGCTCCACGTAGAGCGCTCGGAAGTCCCGCAAGGACGCTGGCTCGAGATCCAACGACGCACTCATCCGAATGGATCAGGTCTCCCGCCCCGGTCGATTTCGGTCAACTGAATGTCGGCCGAAGGCGATCTCGATCATGAGGTTCACGCGCGCTCCCACGCGACCGACCCGTACGATGTTGCCGTCCAGATCGTCGGTACCGAACGCGCCTCGAAGAACCGGTGCCAGCAGCTCCACGCGGCCGCCCACCCCCAATCGCGGCGACGGTCGCCAGATCGCAGCAGCCGATGGCGAGAACGCAAGCCACGGGGCACTCGCGGTTTGGGCGTTCGCTAGCCCCTCACCGGTCGCAATCCAGGCGCCCCCCTCGACCCCCAAGCAGATCGGAAAGACTGCCCGAGGCAGCGAAGGCGACCAACAAGCCCGTGCTTGGCCAAGGGCCAAACGGACCAACGCGACGGTTTCTGCCCGCTCGGGATGGGCGACAGGGTGCCCGAACCCATAGAGCCCGCCCAACTCGAAACGCCACCGCCCAGTCGCGATCGATCCCCCGAGACTCAGGTTGCCGCCCACGCCTGGCAGGGTCCCCGTCTCCATGCCCCCGGCGGCCCAAATCGAGCCGCCGAGGTTGCGTCGGCCCGAGCGAGGAGGCGGTGTCGCGACCGGCGGCGTCGGTTCCACCGACGCGTCTGCAGCCAAGGGTTCGTCCTCTTCGGGCACTTGTTCGCCTTCGACCGCGAGGACGTGGGTGTCCACGGCTTCTGGAGTTGCGGTGGGTGAGGTTGGGGTCGTCCGAGACAAGGCCGCCTCGAAGCTCCGGGTCACGCCAAACGGGTCGATCGTCACCGCAACGACCAGCATCGCGGCGTCGGCCACGGCCGGACACGGGGTGCCGTTGAACGAACGGATCGTGCTTCCTTCGGGGGTGTCGACCGTGATCCGAGCCGTCCAGGTTTCGCCCTGGCCCTCGAGCTCGACGCGAGCCACACCTTCGCGACCCGTTCCTGCGACCAGCGCTTCGAACCGAGCATGGGCCTCGTCTTCGCTCGGGCACTCTGGCGGTGCGACCCAAACCAGCGAGAATGACCCGACCGATCCGGTATCCGTCGGCTCCGAGCGTGTGATCGACGTCAGAGCGACCGGAACGAGCCACCACGCCGAGGCTGCGAACATCACGCGGCGAATCGCGTCCGAAGCGGGCCGAGGTTCTCAGGCCCCTTCGGGGCTGAGGGGCTCTTCATGATGGTTCCCCACGTTCGAGGGAATCAGGTCGGTAGCGCGTGGGATCGACCACGCCAGCATCTTCGAATCCACGACGCCGAAGCTGACAGCTGTCACAAGCTCCGCAAGACCACGCATGGCCATCGTCGTCGACCTCGGGGTCGTAGCAGCTCAGCGTGTTGGCATAGTCGACGCCGAGAGCCACACCCAGCGTGATGATCTCGTGTTTTCGAAGGGTGATGAGTGGGGTCTCGATCCGGATCTTCTGTCCCGTGACGCCCGCACGGGTAGCCAGGTTCGCGACGTTGGCGAACGACTCGATGAACTCGGGACGGCAATCGGGATAGCCCGAGGAATCGAGCGCGTTGACCCCGATGAAGATCGCATCGGCACCGCAGGCCTCCGCCCAGGCGAGTGCGTACGCAAGGAATACGGTGTTGCGGGCCGGCACGTAGGTGATCGGAATATCGGAGGCTCCGTCGATGATGCGACCTTTCGGAACCTCGTGATCGGACGCCCGGATCAACGCGGTCGCGGACCGAACGAGCCTCCCGAGCGGAGAAAGGTCGACCACCTCGTGGACGACCGCACTCGCAGCCGCGGCTTGCCTGCGGGCACATACGAGCTCGGCGGCGTGGCGCTGGCCGTAATCGAAACTGAGCGCATGCACACGATGACCGAGCGACGTCGCGTAGGCGAGAACCGTGGCCGAATCGAGCCCGCCACTCAGCAACACGATCGCCGAAGATCCCATGCTTCAGCCTACCCTTGCGAAGACGATCCGCCTGGATCGCCGCCGTCGTCGATGTCCCCGGCGCAGTCGGGATCGCCCGCGCCTTGGTCTGGACAGCAGTAGAGGGCAAACGAGCGGTTGTTGAACCCAGCTTCACACCGACAGCTGGGCAGTCCATCCGAAGTCACCGTGCAGCTCCCTCGCGGCGAGCCACCGCAGAAGAACCCCTCACACGGATCGGCCGGCTCGTAGCAGTAGTTGCCATTCGTGTTGCACTGACCAGAGGTGCAGCTCCCGTTGGGCTCGGCGCACAAGCCCCCCGGGTACCCAGGGGGCGGCTCCTTTTCACGCTCAGCGCCGCGAAAACAACTGCCAAGACCCGCAAGGAGCCCCAACCATACCGCGCACTCGAGTCTCCGCCGCGACACGCTCGGGTTGAAACATACCAGAAGCCGTCGGCTTCACGCAGCGCCCAACACGCGCGCCGATGCGAAAGGCAGATGCTCTTGCCGGCCACCGACGATGTTACAGTCGGCCAGACATGGCACAAACGCGCGTCTCGTCCCCGTTTCGTTCGGTCGTCATCGCCCTCGCCCTCGGTGGGGTCGGAGCTTGGGTGCTGCCTAGCGGGCAGGCGACTGCGTCGATGTTTGCGTGCGGTGACCCGAGCAACCTCTGTGTCATCAGCGGGGGTGCCAGCTGGTCGGCAAACGCAACCGCCACCGAGGCCGACATCAACGGTCGGAACCTGAAGACGCGGGCGACGATCAATCTGAACGTCGAGGGTGGCCGGGGCAGCCTCTTCGTCAATGGTCGCTACAACGGGACTGCGCCGTTGAGCGGTGCCCAAGCCCCTTCGGGTCGCAACGACATTCAGGTTCGCGACGGAACGCGCGTGCTTGCGATGGGTACGCTCGACATCCCGCCCAATGCTGCGGTCGCGATCCTGGTCAATCACCGCTAGTCGCACGCCTCGGCATCGAGGCGAGCAGAGCCCGCCCGAGCCGCCAGAGCGCACCGAGCTCGCGAGACGGGCTCGAGTCGAGTGTGTTAGAGAGCCGCAATGGTCTTTGGGTTCCTGGGCGACCTGTTCAGCCGAGGCAAACGACTTCCAGCCGATCAAGTGACTCGAACATCGCGGACAGCCCGTAAGGCTGCGGCGGCTTCGATTCAGGGGATGCAAGCGGTTCTCGACCAACTCGGCGCCCTTGGAGGCATCGCCGACATCAAAGAGAATCGACGAGTTCCGCGTGGGTTCTTCGCTCTCGTCAAGTCGCTCTACGGTCACTACGATCAATTCGAAGCGACCGTCAGCAAGCACATGCCGATCCCCCCGGACGGCAAACGACCGGGCGAGCCCGGAGGCACAAACGCCTGCTACGCAGCGCCGCTCGGCGTTCACACGATCGAGGCCCTCAACATCTATCGGACCGCGAGATCGTTTCGCGACTTTCCCGAACTTGCGCGCCGCCTGGGCGAGCTCGGTGAAGCCCAGTTCAAAGAGATCCAAGTGGGTTACAAGGGTAAGGATCCACAAAAGATCCGGATGGGCGGTCGAGCGGTCCGCGAGGGTCGTCTCAACTTTGCGCGAAAGCTCGAACCCTGCCCGTTTCTCGACCAAGAGCACGAACGGTGCCGGATCTGGGACCAGCGGCCGCTCGTGTGTCGCATGCAACACCCGACGACGCCGCCCGAATGGTCTCGCCCCGACCACGCGAAGTATCCTGCCGGCGTCCGATCGCTCAACGTTCGTCCTCCCGTGCGGGTCCAAGTCGCGTTGGCGCAGCTCGACAAACGGACCATGCTGCAGACGTCCCCGTTCCTTTATGCGGGGGTGCTCCAGGTCTTGGAGCTCAGCCAGGGGCAAGTGCTTCACGAAGTGGGTGAGGCCCCCATGCGACTCCAACAGGATGGCAGCGTGGCTCAACGAGCGAATCGCAACGTCAAGCACGCCAAGAAATTCCAAGCCAAAGCCAAACGCAACAAGAAGAAGTAGGACCCATCCAGTTTCCGGATGGAGCGGAACGAGCCGGTAGGCGAGCGTTTCGGGTGTGTGCAGAGGCAGCTTGCTGCCTCTGCAAGGGTCTTTGCGAACATCACTCGAAGACGAGATCAGCTCGTCCACTCGTAGCCAAGATAGGCGCGAGTCTTGCCGTTCGCGTCACCACAGATCACGGCGACGCGATAGCGAGCGGTCGAACCCGTCAGGCGGATCCGCTTGTCGTCCTGCTTCTCCTCTTGCAGCGTTCCCACGTCCGCCGCCAACTTGGCACGTGTCAACCCCGCGCATGCGTCGAGGGTGACGGGCCCAAGGAACTCGAACAGCAGGTGACTCTTGAAGAGGCCGTTGGCATCTCGATCCGACCGCGCGAAATCGACGACGATCGCTTCGCTCGTGTCGAAGAGATCGCGGCGAAACCACGGCGGGTCGCGGAAGCGCAGCCCCAGTGGATCTTGCACCACGACACCGGGACTCGGGACCGGGTCCATCGGCACCGGCGAAGCTTGGATCCCGCCCCCACCGGACTTCGTGGCCTCGACCTCGCTCGCCCCGACTTGCAGCAACGGCGAAGGGTTGTCCGATGACGGAGGCGAGGCTTCGACCGCGTGGGCGTTCGCGTCCGCCTCGCGTTGAGACTTCCCCTGGCACCCCCAGCCAGCGAGGGCGACGACGAGAGCGAACCCGACTGCGCGCATCGACACGTTGCTAACATACCGCGGGATCGAGATCAGAGGCCTTTCGTACTCTCGACCGCACCGCCGCGAACGCAACGCGCCGCCAATGGTTCCGTGGGATCGGCCGCCTCCATTTGCCAAGGTTCGCCCGGCGCGCGACCTCCACCCGATTGATGGATCGCTCCATCGGCCACCCAAAATGGGCCCGGACCCCGAAACCAAATCTCGATCGCCTGAACATCGTCGGCCGACGGCAATCGCCAATCATCGAGCACTTGACCGAGCCATGAAACCCGCAACACCCGGCAGAACACCTGCGCCTCCGCGTGGTCGACTGCCTCGGCAACGCCACCGAAGATCTGGAGCTCATCGCCGACGACGAGAGGTACGAACGCGGCCGCGGTGGGAACCTCGAGTGCTTCGTCCTTCGGTCCGAGATCGGCGGCACAACGGAAGCCGAGCAATGGATCTGGTTTGGAGTCTGGTGCCCGAGCCCCGGTCCGAGCCCATTTGACCACGTGAGAACCCGAATGGCTCGCCGCGACCTTGCGTAGGGGTCCATCGGCCCGTCGAAACGGACGCTCGAGGAACGATGCAAGCCCGGCATCCAGCGTGAATGCGTCGGCCACCCATTCGCGTCCGCTCGTGCCAAACCCTCGCAAGCCGAAGTAACCGAGATCGACCGGTCCACCCACTGGCATCAACATCACGCGGAGCTCGTCACCGAGTTCGTTTCCCCACGGATAGATGCGCGCGTCCACGCCACGAGCCGCGTATTCCCACTCCGCCTCGCTCGGCAACCGGAACCCGAGCCGATGGCAGTACGTAGTCGCTTGCGCGTGGCTCACACACGTTTGCGGAAGGTCGGGCATCACATTCTCCTCGGCGGCCGGAGGAAGTGCCGGCATCGCAACGCCCTCCGGACACTCGGCCGGAGTGCACTCGCCCGCTTGCACACAAGCTCCGTATGCTCGACGGGTGACCTCGTGGAGATCGATCCAGAACGCTTCCACGCGATCATGTCGGGGTGGATTGCCGGACCAATGCGTGTCCGGGCGAACCCTCGCAGCACTCGCGTCGTACTCCGTCGGAATGTCCCCGCGGACGAACGTGCCCCCCGGGATCTGGATTTGCTGCACGAACTCGAGCTCACGATGTTGCAGGGTCTTGCACTGCCCCGTCGCATCGCGCCCGGTCCCGCGACCACACGATCCAGCCGAATCCGACGGACTCGCGGGCGTCGGATCTTTGACGGACTTGGGTTCCGGGATCGGAGCCGCGACCTCGCGTGGACGGGGGATCGGCTCGTCGACCCAGTCGAAATGCCCCGCATTCGTACAACCGCTCATCGCCGCAAACCCTGCGCTGACGAGCAGGATGCGACGGCCCCATAGCGTGCATCTCTCCATGAAGGCCGCGAAGTGTAGCGTGTCGTCGGATTCCGCGCGCCTTCGACTATTCTATTTGACCCCGTGCAGTACGATCTCGTGAACAGACGATGCGTGGTCACCGGTTCGAGTTCCGGGATCGGCAAAGAGATTGCGCGAAACCTAGCGTACTTTGGCGCAACGGTCGTTCTCGCCTGTCGAAACCGCGACCGCGGAAGTCAGGCCTTGCAAGAATTGGTCGAGGAAACGGGGAACGACCGCTTGAGCATGCTCGTGGTCGATGTCTCGAGTCCGCGATCGATGCGGGTGTTCGTGCGAAATCTCATTGCGGGCGGCCCCGTCCATGTGTTGGTCAATAACGCCGCAGTCGTGACTCGGGCCCGGGAGTTATCGACCGAAGGGCATGAACTCACGTGGGCCACGAACGCCCTTGGGTATTTTCAGCTGAGTTGTCTGCTGGCCCCTCATCTGCGGACCTCGGCCCCCGCGCGCATCGTCAATGTTGCGTCCACCCTCGCTGGGTCGCTCGAACTCGACGACCTACAATTCACGAGACGCCCCTTCTCACCCCTGCAGGCCTATTCGCAGAGCAAGCAGGCCAATCGGATGCTCACCTGGGCGCTTGCACAGCGGGTTTCCTCACACGAAGTCAGCGTGCACGCCTGCGCACCAGGCAAGGCCGCAACGGGTCTCTTTCACGAGCCACCGGGTCTGCGGGGGCGATGGCAAAGGTTCAGTGCGAGATTCCTGCAGTCGGCCTCGAACGCGGCCCGAACCCCGACTTTCCTAGCCTCGGCCGAATCAGTGCACGAACAAACGAACCAGTTCTGGATCGATGAGAAACCCCAACCCTGCAAGTTTAGGCATGACGCCCAGATGAAAGATCTCTGGCTTCGTTGTGTGGAAATGACGCAAGTTGACTTGCCAGCATGACATAGGAAAAGGGTAGATGCCCCCCTGTGGAGACCGAGCATCTGCCGCGGGCCCGAGCACACTCCGCGAGCAACAGCGAGTGACATTCTGTAAATAGATTGTAAGACGGTGAAATAAATGGTGAAATGATCCATCGGGCGCCCTAACCGCCCGCCTGTATTGGCGGTTCGTCTCTGAACCGTGTAACCGAAATAGACCCGAGTAGCACCGCAAGTGACCCGCAACGATGTGCCCGCAAAGGTTTCCGACCCCAAGAAGATGCGTACCGGTGGTGCTGGTACCACGAAGGGTCAGGCGACTGGCACGAGCGGACGAATCCGACAGACTAAGTGAGCGTCCTGGCCGAACCGGGACAGAACGGAAGGTAGAACCATGAGTCTTCGAGCCAATATCGAACACCTTGCCGCGGCCCAAGGCATTGAAGCGGTAGCCGTCGTCAGCCCCCTCGGACCCCGCGAGGTCCGTGGTGACGATCACTGGGGCCCCGTCCTCGAGGGTGCCCTCAACCTCCTCGAAAAGACCGAGGAGCCAACCATCCGCCTCGTCGTGGGGAAGCACACGGTCGTGGTCCAAACCGAAAAAGAGGAAACGGTTGCGGTCGTTCTGCCCACTGGGCACGCCATCGCGAAGTCATTGCGCCGCATGATCCGGAGAATGTCGCGGAAAGTACGCGCTCCGCTTCAAGCGACCCCAACTGTCAGTTCTCCAACTGTCGGTGCGAATCCAGCCATGGATTCACCGTCTTCGCAGTCGGCGCCAACTACGCAAAGCAGCCCATCCACCGCGTCCAGCCCTTCTGCGGGTCATAGCGACAGCTCGGACTCGATGCACAGCTGGTAGCAGGAAAGGTCCGCACGAAGGGCCGGCTCGTTCGAAGACCGCGAGCCAACAAAGCGTGCGACCTGCGCAGGCCGGTTCGGACCCGGGTGAAGGGGCTCGCAAACATGGTTTTTTGCGGCCCCTGAACCCACTCCCGAACAAACCGGATCTCGCAGAGCACGAGCGGTCGGAATAGGCAGCCCAGACTTAGGATGACTTTTTTTCTTAGTCGTTTTCTTGGAATGGAACGTCGAGCCACAAGGGATCGAAACTCTCCTGAGCGACGAGGAGCTCTGCCGTGCTCAGCACGGGGACAAACGGGGTGATTCCCATGAAGGCGGCAGCAGCCGGTCGTCTTGCCTTGGGGGTGGCGATGACAACCAAAGGAACGCGGGGTTCGGGCTTTGCCACCAGGCGCAAATGCTCGATCCACACGCGTCGTTCGGACTCCGACAACGCGATTTGAAAGCGGTCCGAGGCAACAGAGAACCGATCCACGAGTTCGCCTTCGGCCTCTTCCGTGAGCTGCACGAAGCGGGGAGGACCGAGTCGCCTTAGCGCATCGAGGGTCTCGGGCACCCAATGCTGAGCCAATCGTGCACGCACGATCTCAGGAAACGAAGCCCGCTCACTGGCATCGCGAAATCTTTGCCCGTCCGCGACCACGCCCAAGATGGCGTGGATCGGCGGTAGTGACACGCGTTCGTGCAGGAGTCCACGAACGATTGCCAGCACATCGGTCAGCTCCACCGTCTCGAGGGCTCGCTTGACGACGGTGGGGTGAGTCGCTCGAACCTGCTCCACCAGTCGATCCAATCGCTGGAGGTCCACGAGCGAACTGGCATTGTCCATGACCACGCGAAACGTGGTCAGAACGACGTGGTCTTCCCCTTCACGACCGCGACGAACCGAGGTTTGACCACACCGCCGACCCTCGATCCGCACATCCAACGTGCCTTGCCGCCGCTCGGCTTCGAGGACGAGTTCGATGTGTGGCACTTCGATGGCCAGTGCGGCAGCACATTGCAAACGCACCTCCGCCAGTGCCCGCGTCAAGACGCGGGGATCATTCACGTCGGACGGCCGCAAATGCACGGTGATGCGGCGATCGATGTTCGCGGCGAGTACGGGTCTGCGTTCGGCCTCGGCCCTGAGCACGAGAACGATCGCCGTGGCTGTCAGGATCACTCCCGTCACTCCGAACGCGAGCTTCGGCATCGACGGGACGAACGCGAGTCCAAGCAACAGCAGCGATGGAACGAATAGCATGGGCGGATCGAACCACCCGTGCGCGAATCCTCGGTGTTCGATCGGGTCTCCTCGGTCCACGCGGGCAACGAGCACACCAGCGGCCAAACTGACGAGCAACGCGGGAATCTGCGAGAGGAGTCCATCACCGATGGTCAAGCGACCATAGGCGTCGAGACTATCGGCCCAGGTCATGCCGTGTCTTCCAACCCCGATGAGCAGGCCTCCGACCAGATTGACACCAGTGATCGCAACGCCTGCGATCGCGTCGCCGCGAACGAACCGTACGGTGCCATCCATCGCGCCGTGAAAGTTCGATCGTTCGACCACATCGGCGCGTCGCTTTGCGGCTTCCGTGGCGGAGATGATGCCGCTGCGAAAATCGGCGTCGATCGCCGCTTGTTGTCCTTGAAGGCCATCGAGTGCGAAACGAGCTCCGACTTCGGCGACGCGTTCGGATCCCCGCGCGATCACGACGAACTGAACCAGCGTGATGATTGCGAACATCACGCCACCGACAACGAGATCGCCGCGAACGACGAACTCGGAAAACGCATCGATGACCCGGCCAGCATCGGCTTGACTGAGAATGAGCCGCGTCGTCGAAATGTTGAGGGTGAGACGGTAGAGGGTCGCCAGTAGCAACAAGGACGGAAATGCAATGAAGTCGGTCTTGCGGCGCACCGCGAGCGCACCGACGAGCAGCAACACGGATCCCGCGAGCGAGGCCGAAAGCAGGAGATCGACCAACAAGGTCGGCAGCGGGACCAACATGCACGCCAGCATCGCGACCACGAGGAACGTGGGCGTGAGTCCGGGCAGGCTGTTCAAGAGCGTGACCGATGCAGCCCGCACCGGGTTCTGGTTCGCGGAGCCCATCGCGGGTTCGAAAGCCTATAACGCGGACCCTCACGATCGAAAAAACTGCCGCGCTCGCGGGCAGACCCCGGCCAAAGAGGTCAGCGGCGGCGGTCTGGGTCCGCGCCGTGAAGCGGTCGGCGACCCGAGGCGAATACCGGGTCACCCCCTTCATATACGAGTGCCCAAACCATCGCCCGAGTGATCGGGCGATGGTTTGGGCACTCCGTACCCGCAGCGGGTTCGGCTTTAGCCGACGACGATCCGACAGTTGTCGGCGCAGTTGACCTGACCGTCGCACTCTTCCGGCGCTTGGGTCCGTCCGTCTCCGCAGAACGGGGCGTCCTGGCAGGCCGACGTGCACTGGCCTTCCGCGCGTTGATTCGCGGGCAAGGGTGCATTCAGGTTGTCGTCACCGTTGTCACATTCCTCGGGTCCATTGGTGATCTCGTCACCGCAAAATCCCGCGAAGGTGCAGTCGTCTTCGCACGACCCGTAGTCGCCGTTGTTCACCCCGTCGTCACAGGTTTCGTCGGAACGAGGATCGATGATCCCGTTGCCGCAGGCATCGCGACAGTTCCCATCGCAGCCGCTTCGGCCGTTGCCGTTGGCTGCCCCCTCGTCACATTGTTCGCCGGGGTTGAGCACCCCATTGCCACAGCTCGTGAGGGGATTGAATCCGGAGCAGTCGACGTCACATGACCCCGCCAGACCGCTGTTGACCCCGTCGTCACAGACCTCTCCGTCGGTGACCGCTCGGTCTCCGCAGAAACCCGTGGGCAAACAGCGCGTCGTGCAGCCGTTGGGATTCCCGTAGCCCGACGCGACATTGCCCGCTCCCAAGTCGCAGCGCTCACCCGCTGCCAGTTGGACAACCGCATCTCCGCAACGTGGCCCTGGAACGCAACCCGGTGCACAGGTGCCGTAGCTGCCATCGTTGAGACCGTCGTCGCACTGTTCCTCGTCCACCTGACGAATGCCGTCGCCGCAACGCGGCCCGAACGTGCAGTCGGTCTGGCACGCGTTGTAGACGTCGGCATTTGCATTGCCTTCGTCGCATTCCTCGCCGGCATCGAGGGTCCCGTCGCCGCACTTGAAGATGCAGTCGAGCCCGCACTCACTCTCCGGCGTGCCGTTCGCAGCGCCGTCGTCGCATTGTTCCGGCGATGTGGCGAAGCCGTCGCCGCAAAACGGTGCCGGCGTGCAATCGGGGTTGCAGGTGTCGCGGTCACCGTTGTTGACCCCGTCGTCACACGCTTCGCCGAAGCTGCCATCGGTGTTCCCATCGCCGCAGAACGGAGCGATCCGGCAATTGACCGCGCAAGCCGGCTCGGTTCCGCCGTAGACGACGAAGGCGGGACCGTCGTCGCACGCTTCGCCGCCTTCGGGGTTCACGTCACCGTCGCCACAGAACGCGGCGAGAGTGCAGTTGGGATTGCAGGTGCCGAACGCACCGCTATTGACCCCGTCGTCACACTCTTCGTTGCTGGCGACGATTCCATCCCCGCATTGGCTCGTACAGACGCTCGTCGAGGGCACGAAACCGTCGAGGGTGAGTCGATAGTTCGAAGCGCATTGGTTCCGCTCGGCTTGGAACACCGCGATCTCGTAGATGTTGCCGTCCTGCAGGCGCCAGAGAGCCGCGTTGGCGGCATTGATGGTGAACTGATCGGCCAGGACCCCATGGATCCCGCCCAGATCGAGGGCGAGGAAGCCGTTGACGTAGACCCAGACGTCATCGTCGCCGGTGAAGTTGAGGGTCGGCTGAACGCTCGCGTCGTGCTCGAACCAGTGACGAACTTCGCTCGTGAAATGGAAGTTGTGATTGTTGGCCGCCGCGCCGCAGCTTCGGCCAGTCAATCCATTGCTGTCGATCGGGAAGAATCCAGCCTCGGCACCGACCGGATTCGGATCCGCGACGGACATGAAGTTGCTGTCGAACGAGAACGCATCGCCACCCGGAACGAAGGCCCCCGTCGCAAACGATCCGCGGACCAACGTCAGCGGTTCGACCCGCGTGGGGTTGGCCGTCCAATCGGGTGCATTGACTCCGGCCGGACGATCGATGAACCACTGCTGGAAGGAGTCCGCGTCGGTTACCGTGGCGGAACACTTGGAAAAGCCGTTGGCTTGCGCCGGGCGCACGGCCCTGTCGCAGTTGAGATCCCGGAAGACGGGCTTGCCCGCGAGCGAGATCGTGGCCAGAACGGCGTTGACGGCGTTGTTCACGACGAACGTCTCGCCGATGCAGCCCATGTCCCCACCACGAATCCGAGTTCCCTGAGAGAAACAAGGCGTGGTGGCGGCACCCGACAGGTCGCCTCGAACGATGCCGTCTTCTGGGATTTGCTGTTCGCCGAGGGTTTCCTCGACTTCGAAGTCGACGTGTTCTTCGGGCGGATTGAGCACCTCGTCGCCGTGGAAGTCACGGATCACGATCGGAATGGCGATGGAGTCTGGATCGTCCGGCTCGTCGCAGGTGAAGCCAATCTCCACGGTGCACAAGTCCGAACAACCGTCACCGTTGCGTTGATTGCCGTCGTCGCAGTCCTCGTCCGCAAACCGGATCCCGTCCCCACACTGCGATCGGCAGGGCCCTTGCTCGCACAGCGGTTCCGCCTGGCAGAAGGGATTGCATCCGTCGCCGAGGTCGTTGTTCGCATCGTCGCACTGCTCGGTGCCTTCGGGGATACCATCGCCGCAATCGGTCGGCTGACAGGGCTCGCCCGCGACCTCGCAGGTGAAGCCATCCTCGAGGGTGCAGCTCGTGTCGCAACCATCACCGGCCCGGGCGACGCAGGCGTCTCCCGGATCGCAGTCGTTGTCCTCGTCGCAAGGCGTGCCGTCGTCGCAATGGCTCCCGTCATCGCAGAACTCGAGGCCCGCGATGATCCCGTCGCCACATTCGGTGGCACGACAAATCCCGCCCGGCGTACACGTGAAGCCGTCTTCGACCTCGCACGTATCGCAACCATCACGATCGTCGTGGAAGCACCTGCCGCCCGCGCCTCGACCCGCACAAACGCTCGGGTCGTCGGTGCAATCGGTGCCGTCGGCACAAACGCCACCGAGATCGCAGGTCTCGAGGCCACCGAGGATGCCGTCGCCACACACGACGAACGAAACACAGTCCCCACCTTCGGGCGGGCACACGTTCCCCGCCTCGACCGCGCAGGTGATGCTGCAACCATCGCCGCCCGCGGGGCGACACGCACCGTCGCCGATCCCTGCGCAGTCTGTCGCAGACGTGCACTCGCTATCGTCGGCACAGACCCCGCCATCGTCACACTGCTCGCGACCCGATCGAACCCCGTCGCCGCAGCGCTGGATGAGCGTGCAGGGGGTTCCGACCGTGGCACAGACGAATCCGGTCGTCACCCGACACGCATCGGTACATCCGTCGGCCGCATCGAGGTTGCCGTCGTCGCAGAACTCGCCAAAGTCGAGGCGACCGTCACCGCATGCTGCGGCTGGGATCTCGATACACGCGCCCCCCACATTTGCCGCGGTCGGACAGCGGAACCCGGGCTCACTCAAACGACAGTTCGCCGAGCATCCGTCTCCACTCCGCGGAGCACAGGTTTCATCGCCGATCCCATTGCAGTTCGCATCCGACGTGCAAACGGTCCCATTGGCACAGTGGCGTCCGTCATCGCAGGCCTCGTCACCGATGACGTTGAGGTCACCGCAAACGATCTGGGAAACACAGGTTGCACCTTCGACTGGGCAAGAGAAAAACGGTTCGATGCGGCACTGGCCATTACAACCATCGCCGGGCGCCGTGTTGAAGTCGTCGCACGCCTCGGGAGCTGCAAGCACACCGTTGCCGCAGAACTCGTCCGCGATGCAAAGCTCGCCGGGAGTCGGGCACGCGAAACCGGCTTCACGAGTACATTCGGCCGAACACCCGTCGCCGAGCTCCGCATTGCCATCGTCGCAAGTTTCGGGAAATTCGACGGCCGAGTTTCCACAGTCGACCCCGACCGAGAGAGAGCACTCCCGCCCCGGGACGCTGCACGTGTAGCCTGGCTCCACGAGACACTCGGACGAACAGCCGTCGCCCCCTCGACCGTTGTTGTCGTCGCAGCCTTCGCCGCCGCCGATGTCCCCGTCGCCGCACTGGATCGTCGAAATGCAACGTTCACCGGGCTCTGGGCAACGAAAGTTCGACTCGACTTCGCAAACGCCCGAGCAACCGTCGCCGGGCATTGCATTGAAATCGTCGCACGCCTCGGAATCGTCGAGCCGACCGTCTCCGCAATACGGATTCGGTTCGCAGTCCTCGGGCGCACACGCTCCCGTGCTCGTGTCACCGCCATCGAGCCCAGATGTCGCCGTGACATCGACCGAGAAGGTTTCGTCGGCTGCTTCGGCATCCGAGCCCCCGCTCGAACTCCGATCCCCCGCTGTTAAGCGGATGACGTCGTCCGTCGTCGAGTCGACCGTCTCCCCACCGCAAGCCACCGCAAGCGCTGCAGCCCAGATCGCAAGGCTCCACACGTCGCGGCAACCATTCCGTGACCTCTGCATCCTACGAAGTTGCCCCATACAGACCTGCAGAATACATCGATGAATGATTCGTTCGCTGGAGATTCTCGCTTCTTTCGTACTGGCTTCGATCGGAGCACAAACGCGCACGATGAAGTGATCACGTTCGTCGAGGCAACGCCCGTCGTGACGAAGCGATGCGGTATCAACCTTTCCGACGATCGAGATCATGGGGTCGCGCGATGGGGCTTGATGACCTCATCGGATGTTCCCGCGCGATCGTCGTCGGACGAACGAGCAAACCGTCGAGATGTGTCCTGAGCGGCTCGGATTGCCAAAAGCGAGGCTCGAATTTGACGCGGCTGCACCAAGCTCGCAGCATGGGCTGCCAATGGGGAGGCGGATTCTGCGCAAATCACGCCGGATCGTACTGGGCGTGGCGTTCGGGTTCTTCGCGAGTTCCTGCCGCCCACCACCCGATCCGACCGGGCCTCGTCAGTCGGCAACCGCCCATGCTTCTGAATCCGCTCCCGAAGAGCTCCCCATTCGAGAGGCCCGTCGCAAGAAGCCCGCAACGGCTCCCGCTCCCGAACCTCAGCCGATTTTGAGCGAGGAGGCTCTCTCCGCTCGCTTGGCCGCTCAGCAGGTGTTGCTCGGCGAGAGATCCCTGTTCGAGGACGTTCGCGGACAACCGGTCCCGTGGATCGATCCCCAGCCGGAGGAGATGGATCCGGTCTTCGATGATCTCTTACTGGCACTTCCGGGCTCCTCGGGTCTGGGCGGCAGCACCGACGTCACCGGCACCCCACGAGTGAACGGAAACGCTCTCGGCCTGTTCGAGCCGCTCGAGGGCTCAGGGCTCGAACCCTTCTATACGGCCCTTCGCAATCTCAAGGCAGGCCAAGACGAAGATGGGAAGGTCCGCATCCTGTCTTACGGTGCATCCCACACCGATGCCGACATCTACCCGCACTACGTACGCGCCTACCTGCAAGAGCGCTTCGGCGACGGGGGTCATGGATTTGTCCACATCGCCAAGCCGTGGCGCTGGTACGGTCACGTCGACCTCGAGATCGAGGGATTCAAGTATTGGAAAACCGAACACGCGCAGAGCGAGTCCAGTCGCAACGATGGCTACTATGGTTTGCTGGGAGCCAGCCTCTCGGCTCGCGATCGACGAGCGTCCGGTCGGGTAACCCATCGCAACGGCACGGTCGGTTCCCGCTATGAGGTTTCGTTCCTCAAGCAGCCCAAAGGCGGCAGCTTTCGGATCGCCGTCGATGACCGCACGATCGCGACGGTCAAGACCCGCAGCCGAGAGCTCGGCCCAGGCTACTACGCGTTCGAGATCAAAGAGGGCTCCCACTCGATCGCCCTGCAAGCGGTCGGCGATGGCGAGATCCGCATGTTTGGCATGACGATCGAACGTGAGCAGCCTGGGGTCGTGGTGGACACCCTCGGGATCGGAGGGTCGAGAGCGACCAACATGCTCGGTTGGAACGAAGCCGTCTGGGCCGACAGCGTACGCCGCCGCGATCCCGCGCTCATCACCCTGGCCTACGGCACCAACGAAGCCGGGGACTCAGGCTCGATGGCGAACTACGAGGCGGGTTTGCGGGAGGTCCTCGCACGCTTGCGGCGTGCCGCCCCCCGTGCCGCCTGTTTGCTGATCGGTCCGGGCGACTTTCCGCTTCCTTTGGACGACGGCCGCTATGGGCCGCGGCCGCGGGTGAGCGAGATCGTCATCACCCAAGAACGAATAGCCCGCGAGGCCGGCTGTGCCTTTTGGGATCTACGGGCGTTCATGGGCGGCGAACTTTCGATGATTCAATGGGTCCATGCGAACCCGCAGATGGCGAAAGAAGACCACATCCATTTCACGCGCCGAGGCTACGTGCGGATGGGCATGGCCTTGGTCGATGCGATGATGCAAGACTTCGACGGACCCGATCTGTGGACGAATCATCGTTTTGCTCCCGATCGATCGGTTCACGCCGCGATGTCGTCGTCGCTCGCGACCGAGCGACCTTAGGCCACGGCGAGCCCGTCCATGGCCGTGGGACAGCGTCGTAGTCGCGAACGCTCGTCTCAGTGGTTCGTCTCAGTGGTTCGTCGCAGCGGTCGCTTCGACCGCTGAAGCCCAGCTCGGCAGCGAGGTCGTGACCTCCAGCGGCTCTCGTCGGGTCGGGTGCTGGAGGCAGAGCCTCCAGGCGAATAGACGCAGCGGGCTGTCCTGACCTGCCGACGCGTCACCATAGCGACGATCGCCGACGACAGGATGTCCGAGCGATGCCGCATGTGCGCGAACTTGATGCGTGCGGCCCGTCACCAGTTGAACCTCGAGCAGCGACGTGTCGGGGCAAGGTTCCGCCGCGACGAGCCGGCGAAACTCGGTGTGTGCGGGTTTGGCCCGAGGTTCATCGCCCACTCCGATTCGAACCCCGCGTCCACCGGGTCGCAGGACCAGCGGGCTTTCGCACGACATGTTCGCGACGGTGTGTCCGTGGACGAGCACCCGATAGAACCGTTCGATGCTGTGCTCGACGAACTGTTGATGCACGCTCCGATTCGCACCGGGTCGAATCGTGAACAGCACGAGACCGGAAGCTCCTTGGTCGAGACGATGGACCACCCCCACGTACGGTCGCTTCATCCCCTCGCGTTCGAGGAACCGGCGAAGCGCTTCGCTCAAGGTTCCCGTCGCGTTTTGTCGGGTGGCGGCCACGGGGACGCCAGCCGGTTTTTCGACGACCACGAAATCGTCCTCGCGATGGATCACTCGAATCTCTTCGGCGGCGATCGGCCGGGCCTCCAGCGCGTCGGGGTAGACGGTCACACGTTCGCCCTCCGCGACCCGGGTCGATGGCAATCGCACCCGCAGGTGGCCAAGATGAACCCCTCCTGCCTTGATGAGGGCCACACAATCCGCAGCGCTCCACTCGGGCATGCGACGAGCCACGAGCCGCGCGAGCGAAAGCCCCTGCTCTTGCGGGACGACGCGAAACCGAACCGGTTGCTGCATGGAGCGATAGACTAACTGCGATGCCGCCGGAGTGTAGCGGCAAGCTCCAGGAGGTCTGAGCGACCGAGAATGAAGGCTCGCCCGCAGTACGTGCATTTCACTTCGGTGTGTTCCTGTTCGGCAGCCAGGAGTTCGATGTCGTCCGCACCCAACGTCGAGACGACCCCGAGCGCACGATCGCGGCCGCATTCGCAATGGAAGGCGAGCGGCATCGCCATCATCGCGTTGAAGGAAGCGCCCGACAACGCAAACCCCATCAGCTCCTCCGGTGTTCGCTCCTGTCGCAACAACTCGGCGAATGCACCGTTCCGAAGGGTGTGACGGATGTTCGTGAGCACGTCGCCATGCACGTCCGGGAACGTTTGACAGAGCACACCCGCCGCTCGCAACACGTTGCCATGGCCCCCCAAAATGACCTCGCAAGCGAGGACGGAAGGGAGCTGCTCGCTCTCGTCGAGATAACGTTCGAGATCCGTGTCGATCTCACCGCTGTGGACCGCAACGACGCCCTGGTATTCGTGCTCGAGCCCAAGATCGCGGGTGACGACCATCCGCCCCACGCGGCCCACGAGATGACCTACGCTGGCCCGGCCGTCGACGTCCCTCACATCCTCCGGATCCTGGTCGGGGCGGTGGGCGAAACAGCCGCGGACCGTACCGTTCCCTCGAGCATCGACGAACACGCGGCCGAGCGGACCCTCACCCGCGACCTGGATCCGCACGCGTTCCGCGTCTTCCTTGGTCAAGGTCGCGAGCAAACACCCGGCCGTCAACGCTCGACCCAAAATGATCGCTTCGCCGGCGCGAAGCCGATGTCGCTCACATGCCTCTTGGGCGATGCCCGTCGTCACGGCGGTCACGATGCGGATATCACGGTCCGCATTGATGCCGCGCTGGAGGAGGTCCATGGGGAGCTACGGCTCGTTCCGCGGCCGCGCAGCCGCCGACAGCAGGGACTGCAAGCGCTGTCGGCCAACCGTGCGAGCTTTCTTGCCGACGAGATCACGGCGAGGCGAGAGCGATCGAACCCGAGCAAGATGGGCCATCGGATCGACCGACACGTCGATCCCGACCTCGGGGCGTAGCGAGCGAGCCGAGGCTTCGGCAGGTTCGCAGCGTTGCGAGTCGGTCGCGATCGCAGCGAGGACGGCTTCGCGGAAGTACGCAGATGCGGTCTCCCCCGAGGCCAAGATCTCGTTGGGATGGATGTGATCGAGCATGCGGCACGCAATGGGGCCTGCCGTCTCCGGACGCCCCTTGGTCAACGCTCGCAGCATCACCGTGATCGCTCGCAGCGGGCGACCTTCGATCGCGCGCGGGGTCTCGAGATGACGCTCGATCGCATCGAGGACCACCGTCTCCTCGAGATCGACGTATCGCAGCACTCGCAGCAGTTGCATTCGAGGCGTTTGCGGTCCGCTATCGAGAAAGGTTTGGCGCATGATCTCGCGCAAGTCGTGACGATACGAGCAGGACAGCTCACGAAACGCTTTTCCCCATGCTCCGTCACTCCGACGCTGGGCCAGGTTTCCGGTCGGAGCGGTGCTCATCACCTCGAGCAAAAAGTCGTAGACACCCCGTTCGCCGTGACGAGCTCGAATCTCGCGCAGCAACGCGTCCTGCTCGGCAAAGGCGGCCCGCTCGAAGATCCGAAAGGCCGCAGATTCGAAGTCCGGCGCGTTTGCCCAATCGAGTACCCCTTGGCGAACGTAGGGATGGTTCGAGATCACGAACGCAGCCTCGGAACCGGCGAACGCAAGCTGCCACCCCTCACCGCGAACCCGAATGGCAAAGCGCTGCCCTTCGGGATCACTCTGCAGCTCGACCACCCTCGCGCTGGACAGCTCGCTCGAGACAATGGGGATCCGTCGAGGATGGGGCCCGTCGATCTCGAGCCATACGCGTCCAGAACCCTGACCAAGCCCAGACATGAGCGCGGGACCTCGCCCCCCCTCATCCCGGACGAGACGCGCGTCGATGGAACCTTGCGTCTCCGCCAGGGTTCCATCGTGACGCGATCCCATCAGCCAAACCGCGGTCGCCAAGGCGCCCGTACTCAGAACTGCGAGCCACCGTCGATTCACGTCGCCAGTATGCCATGCGGGCATTCTGGTGCGGCAGTCCGTCTCTGTGGTGCTAACCAGCTTTCCGACGTCGGCGCATGAACGACATGGCTCGAACCACTTCGGCGTGCCCGGCATCTCGTCCGGATCCGGAACCACTCCCGCGGTGGTCGGCGGCACTGGCGACCGAGGCCTCCGATACTGAACTCCCGCGTGCGGCAACCGACTCACGACGCGCCGCAACCGCTGATTACGGTTTCATGGAAGACGCATGAGTTGAATCTGGATCGACTCGGTCTTGTCCTCGGGCAACCGACGGATCGTCAACTTGATCTCGTCGCCGGCTTGTTTGGCATCGAGCGCGTTGTAGAGGTCGTCGAAACTGCGGATGCGCACGTCGTTGACGGCCACGATCACGTCGAACATGTAGCCGTTGCGGGTCTCCGTCACACTGCGGAGGCCCGCCTTGTGGGCACGCGAACCTGGAGCGACCCTCTGGATGATCGCCCCTTCCACCCCCAACGACCGAGCGATCCGATCGTCCACGAGTTCGACGCCGATACCCACCCGCTCAGGGACACCTGAACGAATGATCTGAGGTACGAGCCGCTCGATCGTGTCCACCGGAACCGCAAAGCCGATTCCCGCCGAGGTTCCGCTGCCGCTGAAGATCATCGTGTTCATTCCGATGAGACGAGCGGAAGAATCGAGCAACGGCCCCCCCGAGTTGCCGGGATTGATCGCCGCATCGGTTTGGATCATGTCCCGAATCGTGGTGCCACCGATGCCGACGACCTCTCGACCGAGCGCGGAGACGACACCGGTGGTCAGGGTGTGATCGAGTCCAAACGGGTTGCCGATCGCGATCGTTTTCTGGCCCACCTCGACCCGGTTCCCTTTGGGCGGTCGCGGCAAGTGAGTCAACGTTCCCCGTGGGGCTTGGATGAGCAACACCGCGATGTCTTTGTGGGGATCGAACCCCACGACCTCCGCCTCGTACCGCTTTTGATCGTGCAACGTGACTTCGAGCTTCGGAGGACGCGCGTCGCGGTCACAGTTGGGGACGGCAACGTGGCAGTTGGTGACCACGTGTCCCTCTCCGTCCCAAATGAACCCGGTCCCACTCCCGACGGGAACTTCCATCGCCCGACGAGACCAACGATCGAAGACGGCCTTCTTTTGGGTGACGAATACCGTCGCTGGTCCGGCGGCCCGGAAAACATCGATCGTGTTGCGTTCGTCTTCGGTTTTCGCCCCCTGTGAAGGGGGTGTGACGATCGGGGTCACATCGCTCGGTGCGGCCGCCCGGAACTCAGCTGTGGTTGCAACCGGAATCGCGCCGATGCCGATCTTGGGTGTGTCCAGTGGCGTCGTGGTGGCGAGCGCTGGCTCGCGGGACTCCACGTTCGACGGCACATCGACGCCCGTGTTGGCCGCCCACCCCTGGGACGCGGTCGCGCGGGGCGAGCCGTCCGGCGTCGAGTCACAGGCGAGCGCAACGATGGCAAACGCCAGCGCCGCTCGGAAACGTGACAGACCTAGACCAGCGCGGCTTCGTTCTTGGCGGGAATGCATGGGCTTTGCACGGGAAGCGAATGTTCGCACGAACCGATCGTCGACTGCTTCTGTTCCCGACGGATGCGCGTGAAGGTGTGCTCTGCGCCTTTCGTCGGTTCGTGACGAACATGCGACTCCATCCGGACCCGCGCGCAAGAGGAGAGTGAGCGAGACCATGATAGGCTTCGACCCAATGCTAGGACAGCGCCAAGAGCCGACCGCTTGCCCTCACTGCGGTCAGCTCCACCCGGAGCAGGTACTGCTTTGCCCCGTTTCCGAGAAGCTCATGCCACTCGTCGGACGGGTGCTCGATGGCAAGTTCCGCTTCCTCAAGCAGCTGGGGGAAGGTGGCATGGGGGCGGTGTGGATGTGCGAGAACATCCTGGTCAGGAAAACCGTCGCCATCAAGCTCATGCACGTGCAGTTTTCGCGCGACGAGGGCGTACTCGCGCGGTTCCGCAACGAGGCCACGGCGGCCGGTCGGATCGGTAGCAAGCACATCTGCGACATCCTCGATCTCGGCAAGTCCGATCTCGGGCCCTACATCGTGATGGAGATGTTGACCGGCTCGGATTTCGCGGGCTACGTGCAAAAGAACGCACCGATCGCTCAGGGCTTGGCAGTGTTCGTGATTCGCCAAGCGTTGCTGGGACTCCGCGCAGCGCATGAGGTCGGGATCATCCATCGCGACCTCAAGCCCGAAAACATCTTCATGCACCAGCCCGAGCCCGGCCGGCTGATGGTCAAGCTGATGGACTTCGGCATCTCCAAGTTCACGGAGGGCAGCGACGCGGGCAAAACTGGAATGGGCGTCCTGATGGGTACGCCCGAGTATATGTCGCCCGAGCAGACCGAGGGCGCCGCCAAAGTCGACGCGCGCACGGACATCTGGGCGATCGGAGTCATCCTCTACTGGGCGCTCAGCGGTCGTAACCCATTCAGCGGCCCGACGATGGCATCGACCCTGATGAACGTCGCCATGCGTGAGCCTGCGGCGCTGCAGCTGCTCGCTCCGCAGGTCGATCCAGGACTCGCCAGCCTCATCCACCGCGCGATCCAGAAGGTGCCCGACCACCGCTTTGCTTCTGCGAACGACTTCTACGACGCGCTCGCGCCTTACGAACAACTCGAAGGCCTTCCATTCGTCCCGTACGCGAGCGCGAGTGCGGCCGCCATACTCCCGACGGCCCCGAACCTGAGCGCTTCGCCAGCGGCTCAACATCGCAGTTCGGTTGCGACACCGTCTCCCGGAAATGCGAACACCCCGGCGCCTCAGTTTCGGACGACCTCTGCAACTCCGTCAGGGACCCCTGCACCCCAATATCCCGGGTCTCCGGGAACCCCTGCACCCCAGTTCCACGGGTCACCTCCGACCCCCGCTCCCCAATTTCACGGGTCACCTGCCACCCCCGCTCCCCAATTTCATGGGTCGCCTCCGACTCCCTCCCCCGGCGCCTCCGGACCCACGTTTCAAATGCAGCATCCGGCATCGTCCGTGACGCCGCATCACGACACCTTCTCCAGCGAACTTCGTGGGACCGCCCAGAGCACGCCCACCCTCGATGGCGCCACCAACTGGGACGTCGTGTCCGAAGGGATGGGGAGTCCTCCCCAAAGCAACATTCGCGGCGGCAAGGGAACGATGATTCTCGTCGCGGTCACCCTGCTCGCGCTCGTCGGGGTCGGTGGATATTTCGCCTATGCTCGCGGCACACGGACGGCCACGGACGTGCTGGCGACTCATGCGACCGGAGCTGCAGTCGAACCAGACGTCAAAACCGGTGCGAAGGAGGCCACCACGCCACCGCCCGCTACGCCGGAGACCTCGACACCGCCGAACGCGGCGAGTGGGAGCCCACCCGACGCTGCTACAGCGGAAGAGTCCGCCGTCGCGGACGGAGATGCCGACGCTAAGGCGGATCCAGGCCCCACCCCCGCCGCCGACACGGGCGGCGAGACCGACAAGCCTGCGTCCGGTGGTCAGACCGACAAGCCCGCGTCCGGTGGTCAGACCGACAAGCCCGCGGGCACCAAGCCCTCGACTCCAAGCGGCGGCAGAACCGAAGTAACGCCGAAGAATCCTCCGAGAAAACCAACCGGCAATGCGGGCAGGAACAACACGAGCGACGACTCGAAGACACCCCCGCGTACGACTCCGATCCGACTCGTCCCCGGCAAACCTCCCCGCACGGTCACAACGACGAAACCCCGAACGACCGAGTGAAATCTCGGACAAGCCTGCAAACGGCAGCTGCAAACGGTAGACCGAAGGTCGCGTTCGAGAGGCGACCAGCGCGTGAACGACGACATCGATTCGCGGCGTGATCGGAGGCGCTAAGTCGGACGCCAGTGCCTCTCGTAACTAAGGAATCCCGACGACGACATCGAGCTCCATTTGCGGGAGCGTGAGCTGCGGAACTGGCAGATCGGGATATCCGAGCCATCCGACGAGGACGGGAACCAACGCTCCTTCCACCAGAGTCTCGCAATACGCTGTGACGAAGCCAACGTCGCCAGGGGTGACGACGCCACCCGTGTCCGCCAAGGTGATCGCGAACTCGGTCGGCCACGTTTCGACCAAGAACGTCGCGGCGTAACGATATGCCGCTGCAGTGTCGACCATCAACGGATCGAGCTGGGTCGCATCGTGAAACCGAATCGAACAATTGAACGGTAGTTCGACCCCGCCCCCATCGACGTTCGTGAACGTCCCCGAGAGCAGCACCGTACCTGCGTCGGAGGTCCCGATCGAGTCCGACGATGCCGAGCTCGCGAACTCCGTCGTAGAGCCCGTGTCCATCTCACGAGAGGGGGTTCCACCCGGACTCATCGATGCCGGACCGACCGCGGGCGGCGGTACAGGCCGCTCGTCGAGCGCACACGCCAACCCCACGGAATAGACGACCAGCATGCCGCAACAGCTTGACCAGAGCGGACGATTTCCCGGCACGAACAGATTGAACCACGTGTGAGGTCGCGAGCCATGCTTGGATCGACGACATCGCCAGAAAAATTGGCGGTGATCGCCACCCACCCACGATGGGAAGCCCTAGACCTGCTATTTGCCGTCGCTCCTGAAACGCGAAACCGAAAGCCCCCGTCGAGAGCCGGGGGCTGATACTCGAGCGGTTCGCAACAATGCAAGGGGCGCAAGGGGCGATGGGGTCGAGCAGGTCTAGGTAGGTGTGAGAACAAGCCTCAGCGAGGCCAGTTCAGCCGATGGCCTCGTTGCCTTCTTCCAAGGTCCGAATACGAATACACCGCGGCAGATCCAAAACGAAGATCTTGCCATCTCCAATCTTACCGGTCTTGGCACCTTCTACGATCGCATCGATGCATTTTTGCTCGAAATCGTCGTTGCATGCGATCTCGAGTCGAATCTTCTTTAGCAAGTTGACTCGTTTCCGAGCACCACGATAATTTTCGTCATATCCACGCTGCGCTCCGCAACCGAGTGCGTTGGTGACGGAGATACGATGCAACTCGGCAGACGTGAGCGCCTCGACCACCGGTTCGAGACGCGATTCTTGGATGTACGCGATGATCAGCTTCATGAACGCTACCCCTTTCGATGAGACCCTTTGAGTGCGTGGTCTCGAAGCGTACTACGGAAGGTTGATCACCGAGAAGCCGCCATACGACTCCATCCCGTGTTCGCTGATATCCAGGCCTGAACGTTCTTCTTCTTCGGAAACCCGCAGCCCCATCGTGATCTTCAAGCCGTAGAACAGGCCCAAGGCTGCCGGGAAACAGAATACCGCGGCTGCTAGCACCCCTTTCAGCTGAGCTCCGAAGTCTTGCCCTTGTCCGAACATACCCACCGCGAGCGTGCCCCAAACGCCGCAGATCAAGTGGACGGAGACCGCCCCAACGGGATCATCGATCTTCGCTTTGTCCAACGCAAGGACCGCGGCCACTACCAAAATTCCGGAGATGCCACCGATCAAGATCGAGGCGCTCGTGGTCATCACGTCCGCTCCGGCCGTGATTCCTACGAGTCCGGCAAGCGCGCCATTGAGCGACATCGAAAGGTCAGGCTTGCCTTGGAATACCCATGATGTTCCGGTAGCCGCGGCTACCCCGGCCGCACCTGCAAGTGAGGTCGTCACGCACACCAGCGATATCTTGCCCGGATCCGCGCTCAGTACCGATCCACCATTGAATCCATACCAACCGAACCAGAGCAACAATACGCCGATCGCGGCGAGCGGCATGCTGTGACCGGGGATCGAGCGGACCTCGTCACCGAAGTATTTCCCCATGCGGGGACCGAGTACCAGAATGCCAGCCAACGCGGCCCAACCCCCGACGGAGTGCACGACTGTGGAACCGGCAAAATCGTGGAATGGATGATCGCCCACGCTCAACCAACCTCCACCCCACACCCAACTGCCGAAGATCGGATAGACGGTCGCGACATAGAGCGCCGAAAACACGAGAAAGCTCGACAATCGGACCCGTTCAGCCACGGCTCCGGACACAATCGTCGCAGCGGTGGCCGCAAACATCCCTTGGAAGAGGAAATCGGTCCAATACGTGTATGTCGCAGCGTGGTATTCGGGAGTCGTGCCATTCTCGGGAATCTGTAGACCGAGTCCCCCAAACCCCAAAAAGCCCCCTGGTTCCCCACCGGGATACATCAAGTTGAAACCAAAGGCTGCAAACGTCAGCAACCCGATCACGACCATCATGAGATTCTTGAACAGGATGTTGACGGTGTTCTTTGATCGCGTGAGGCCACTTTCGACGCAGGAAAAGCCCAAATGCATCATGAAGACCAAGAATGTGGCCATCAACATCCAAACGTTGTTGATCATGAGCAGCAGCTGCTCGGTGCTGACGGGCTCGCCCGCAAGTGCCGATTGGGGCAAACAAACCAACCCTCCAAACAGCAGAGCGATGAGGCTCCACCGGAAGTACTTGTGCATTCGATGACTCCTGCGTTGACGACCGGTTGACGCGGCCGGGTTACTCACGATGCCGAGGTGACGTGGTCCGACTACGAGCAAGTTTCGAACCAGAGCACGACGGAGACGCAAAAGGCTAAGTGACGCGGGGCCCTCCGTTCATCTCTCGAGTCGCCGACAGCATGCGAAGAACGACCGATTGCGTAGGACCGCGAATGCATCGAGCACATCGACGTGGGTTTTGAATCACAGCAAAGAACCGTGGACTCGCGTTCCATATCGAAAGCGTTCACAGCGATCGTTGTCGCGCGGCCCCCGGCTGCGTCGGCCCATATCTCCCCAGAACAATGTTACGGAGGACTTGGAAACGCGTTCCAGAACGGCTGACATCACCTGCATCCACCGGTTGGGTCGAACTCCGACGGATCGACCTTCTCCGTCCCGCTCGGGTCGTCCGTCACGGAATCCACGATTCATACGCTCCCGTAAGCCAGCAAGTACTACTGCGACGGTTTCCTCGCGCGGCCGAATACCATTCCCGCAACGAAGCCAGCGACGATGGGCCGCAGGTCTGGGGCCATGCCGGGTGTCAGGACGATGCCCGAGGAAGCAGTTTGTCGTGTTCGAGCGACCGATGAGCCCGACGCCGTGCATCACGGAGGCGCGGTCAATGGGCCACAACACGGCAGGGGCGATGTTCTGCCCGCGCAGGAATCCGTTCCAGTCGTGTTAGGCAAAACGATCCGGAGAGAGCTCGAGACGATGACACAGCGATTCGAGGACATCGCGGGTCAGGACCTCATCCCCATGAATTCGAGGCATCGCGGCTCCTCGCGCCGCGCCCGTCGTCCGCGTGAGGCATCGGCATTCCTCTGCGCCCTGTGGTCCCACCAATCGCATGCTCTCGAGCTTGCACCGATGACGTCGCTTGCAAGCACTAATGAACTCGTGAAGTGTTGGCATTTGTGCGGTTCCTTGCCGTAAATCGAAAAGGCTGTCAGGACACCACTCGAGCGTCGAACAGAATACGAGGCAAAGGCACATCGCTCGAAAAGCGCGGGGCTTCGAGCACGGCCACGAGCCCTCTCGACCATTCATGCTCGAGGCTCGGGGGAGAAGGGGGTGTGGAGTAAAAGGCCGGACGTTCGTTGCGGATGTCGAGAGCGGCCTGAGCCAGCAGCACTCGACTCAACTCATACTGCAGGTCCTGCAGCGCACGCGCTTGGACGGCAACGTCGTGTTCGAGGCAGCGAGCGATCCACCACTCTCCGTCCTTCCTTAGCAGGACCCTCAGTCGAATGTTTCCCGCGTCTAGCGGTGCCGTGACGGTACTTCCATGTTCCATCGAATTCGATGCCACCGATCCGCTGTCCTGGTTTAGGTAGAGGAGTGAAAGTGCGTCAAGCCTGAGTTTTGGCAAAAGGCCAACCTCAACGCATTAGGCTGTGGTCCCGACGTGTTAGCGAGCGCGACCAGCCAAATCGTATTCCCTCCACATTGTAGGAATGGGCACCGATAGCCACATCGCGCCATAGGCGCGCGTCAGTGTTCCCGAATGTCGACCCCAATGTTGCTTGGACTCGCTCGACCCGGGTGACGCTGAACGCTGCGGCTCCCGTGAACCCGATGGGGACTCGGCTCGCCACTTCGCGCAACGGGCGCAAGCGGCAGCTCGTCGCCTCGGAGCTGGGCGGGCTGCCCCTCTAAAACGCCCATTGAATCTGAGGTGAACCCATGGTAGCGCGACGCGAGGGATCAACGGGATGTCGGGGTTTTTCAAGTTCGTGCTCTACCTGGGCGTCGCCATGGGGCTAGCTGGCTTTTTTCTCCCAAGCTTCTACGACCAACCATGGGTCGCGAGCCTTCCCACTCAAACGAAGAACATATTGTCGTTCGGGGGTCTCGCCGCGATCGCGATCGGACTCATTGGGCGCACGGTCACCCGCAAAGAGGACGACGAAGTCGTGTGGAAGTAACGTCTCACGCGCGGGGCACCTCAAGACCGCGGATGAGCGAGTCGACGAAACGCCGCGTCAGTCGATCGAGGTTTTCGACCGGGAACTGTGGGTGTTCTTCGCTGAACCGGCCCCGCAGGATCAACATGACGAGCCCATGCAACGCCGCCCAAAGCATGGTCGCAGCCTCGTCGGGTGAGAGCCCCGGACGGAGCAAACCTCGTTGAACACCGTCCACCATAGCCTGGCGAACGAGTGAGGTCGACTGAACGACTTCCTCCACTTCGTCGGTGGGAAGGTTGGTCCACCCCGGATGATCTTCGACGAGCAACAGACAATAGAGCCAGGGGTTCTCGCGGCCGAACGTGATGTAGCGACACGCCTGCTCGGTCAGTCGATCGACTGGATTGTCGAGCAGAAAGGCGGGTCGCAAATACTCGTTGAGTTGCTTGAGCCCACGCAGGCGAATAGCCTGCAATATCGCGCCCTTGTTCTCGAAGTGCTGATAGAGCGCCGTGGCGCTGACACCCAGTCGACGAGCAATCGCACGCATCGTCAGGCCATCGGCGCCGAGCTTGCTCCCGAGTTCGAGGCTCGCATCCAGAATATTTGCTCGTAGGCCAGACTCATCCGACGACCCCATCGAGACGCGAGACTATCATGGACTGTCACGTCGACCGCACCCACGCATGAGCCAAGCACCTCGAACCGTCCGATCGAACGTTCCCCTCGGACCCCTTACGACATTGGGTCTCGGTGGGCGTGCACAGTACCTGGCTTGGGTTATGGACGAAAGCGAGCTCCAAGACGCGTTGGCTTGGGCGGCGGATTCTGGCCTCGGCGTGAAGGTATTGGGCAGTGGTTCGAACGTCGTCGTGGGTGAGGCTGGCCAAGACGGACTCGTCGTTCGACTCGCGCTGCGCGGTTTTGCGATCGAAGCCGAATACATGCACGTCGCAGCCGGAGAACCATGGGATGGAATCGTATCCACGGCGGTTTCAGAAGGGCTGGGCGGGATCGAGTGCTTGTCGGGCATTCCAGGTTTGACCGGCGCAACACCCATCCAAAACGTCGGCGCGTACGGTCAAGAGATCGCTCAGGTCATCGCGTCCGTGCGGGTCCTCGACCGCACGACCTTGGCGGTGACGGAGCTGGAATCGGAGCGCTGCGAGTTCGACTACCGTGACAGCGTGTTCAAACGGGTGCCCGATCGACACATCGTTCTACGCGTGACTCTGAGACTCGTGCCCAACGGAGCACCGACCCTACGCTATGCCGAACTTCGAGCCGCGTTCGGCCCCACCTCCTCGCCGACGCTCCATGAGGTGCGAACTGCGGTGTTGCAACTTCGACGTCAAAAATCGATGGTGCTCGATCCCGAGGATGCGAACTCCCGCAGCGTGGGGTCCTTCTTCACGAACCCGATCGTTTCGTCTGCCGAAGCCGCAGGTGTCGTCGAGATCGCCTTGGCGCGTGGATGGGTGTCCGACCCGGCCGCGGTGCCGCGCTATCCAGGAACGCTGCGAACTCCGGGCATCAAACTGGCTGCGGCGTGGCTCATCGAACGTGCTGGCATCGTCAAGGGGACGCGCTTCGGCCACGTCGGCGTATCGTCGCACCACGCCCTCGCGCTCGTGCATCACGGCGGCGGCACGACGACGGAACTATTGCGGCTCGCCGCCGACATCCGTGAGCGTGTGCTCGACACCTTTGGGGTCGCATTGAACCCGGAACCCGCGCTCTGGGGTGACCGATGGCCTTGGGAGGCCTAAACTCCTCTCAGCGACAACCCGAGAGCGCGGAGTTCCTGCTCGACGAGGTTCGCCCAACCGCGGTTCGCAGCCGGGCTCGCCGGACTCGGATGCAAGATCGTGCCGACGACGAACGCGGGATGGGGCCCGAACACTTTGATCACACGACCATGGGCAAAATGTCCCACCCCGAGCACCATGCGAGGCTGGAGAACGCCCACCGCTTCGATGAGGGCCTGGTCGCACAGCGAAAACAACGCAGCTCGTTCGGTGGCGGGAAGCTTGTCCGGGGTCCGATTGCGCCCGCTGTCTTCGAGAAACGCGAGCGGGCAATAGTTGAGCACGAAGAACTGCTCGAAAAATCGCTGCGCGGTTTGGAACCGTTCCTTGGCCCACCCGTAGAGGCGAGCGCCGCTGACTTCACTGCGCGCGCACGAGAACCCCTCGATCGGACGCTTGGGATGCTCCACGCGGGGTCGGTCGACCCGCCCGGTCACGCCCATCCAATCGCGGACCATCGCCACGTCGCCGAACGGAACCCCGGTCTGCACCATGCCGAACGGACCTGGGTTCATCCCGAGCAGAATGACCCGATCGGGCAGGTGCCCAAACGATCGCAAATAGGCCTCATGAGGCTCACGCGCATAGGTGAGCGGGTTGTAGACGTGCGTCACCGGATCGGCGAAATGCAACACGTCCACCGCGGACCCGAGCCGTCGGCTGATCTCGACGAGACTCGAACCCGAGGAGGGAACGTGAGGACTCTTCGTCGTGTTCACGATTTGGGGCGCTGGCTCACTTGATCGCGAAGCGAAGCCGCCCAGCGCTCGAGATTCTCGAGCGTGGTCTGGAGGAGATCCTTGCTCTGATTCAACTCGCCCATGGTTTGTTCGAGCAGCTGCTTGGCACGGCGGATCCGGGTGCGTGCGGTGCCTTCGGGTACACAGACGACCTCGGCCACCTCGGCGGCAGTCAGTTTCTCCCAATAGTAGAGCTCGAGGACGACCTGCAGGTCGAGCGGGATCCGTCGTAGCGCTTCGAGCAGGATCCTTTGCTCGCGATGTTTGGCGATCAACGCACTCGGCGAGGGCCCGAGGTCGTGGACCGACGTCACGCCGAAGTCAATTTTGTTGCCTCGGTTGCGTTGGGTACGGAAGTGCTTCCGCAAGACATTGTGCGCGACGCCAAAGAGGTAGGTTCGGAAACTGGAATCACCGCGAAACCGCTCTTTGGACTCGACGCAAGCCAAGAACGTTCGCTGGATGAGGTCATCCATGCCTCGATCCACTTTGTTGCGAAAGAACCGTGCGACCGCATCGAAGTGGCGCTCGAACAAATCCTCCCCGGCCTTGCGGTCTCCGCCTCTCCAGGCGTTCAACAGCTCCGCATCATCGGCCACGGCGAACCACGCTACCACAGCCATCGTTGCCTCCAGGGCTAGGACGAGGGAGCCGCGCGCGCTCGCAGGGGAACGGCTTCGCCAACCCTCGGAACCGCATTCCGTGGGTTCGAGGGGCTCTCGCTGAATTCTCGCCGATACCGTGTGGCCACGGGCGCGCTCACCCGCCGCGCAAGGCTAGAGCCATGAGCCGTTGCACACGATCGGCCAGGACCGCGGGATCATCGGTATCGAACGCTTCGCAAGAGATGGGCTCGAGCACGCGAACGCGGATCTGCGCGGGCTCGATCGCAAGTCCGGCTTTGGGCAGGGCTCGATGAGTCCCATCGACCAGAATCGGCACGATCGGACACTGACAGCGCAACGCGAGCTCGAACGCCCCCGTCTTGAATGGCCGCATTTCGCCGGTCTCGGAGCGCGTTCCCTCCGGGAACATCATGATGGAACTGCCTTCGCGCAACACCTGAGCGCAACGGTCGAGCATCGTGACGACGCTTTGTCGGTAGCCTCGCTGCACGGGGATATACCCGTTGAGATACATGTTCCATCCGATGAGCGGGATCCGGAAATTGCTCGCTTTCGAGACCCACTTGAAATGCTTGAACAGGCGGAACAGCACGAAGATGTCGACCATCGACTGATGGTTGGCGACGAGGACGTAGACCCCATCGTCGTCGATCAAGTCTCGTCCGACGACCTCGACTCGCCACCATGGATTCCACCAGGTGTAGAGGGCTGCCCATACGCTCGTGACGCGGTGGAGGAGAACGCGTCGCCGATCGAACGGCAGGGTCACGAGGAAGGTGAGACCCGCGACCGGAAACATCACGAGCGACGCGGCAATGAAAAACAGCCAGAAGCCGGCCGATCGAGCGCGCCTTCTCACTGGAGGACTGTAGCAGCCCAGCCGACGAAGCGTTGCGGTATACCCTCCACCCCATGAGTGTACTGCTGCGGCCGGTGAAGGCTGCGTTCTCGTTTTGGGTCTGGTCGAGCGGTTTCGCGTGGATGCTGGTCGGGGTCGCGTTGACGATGCCGCCACTCGTCGTCGGTGTCCCTTACACGACGGTCCATCCATTGATCACGGGCCGGATCTTCGCGTCTTGTGCATGGCTCGCCACATTGCGGGTCAAGGTCCACTACCACCCCGACCATGATCGCGCTCGGCCGAGCGTTTACGTGCAAAATCACGTCAACTTGCTCGATGGCCATATCGCCGCGCACGCCATCCCGCATGCGTTTTCGGGCCTGATGAACTCCTGGCAGTTCAAGATCCCCATCTATGGATGGCTCATGCGCCTGTCGAAGGGGATCCCCGTCCGCTCCAAACGAGCCGGCGATGAACAAGGCTCGATCGTCGGAGAGATCAGTGTCGAAGCACGCAAGCGCAAGGACATCGGGATGTCGATCCTGACGTTCCCCGAGGGCCATCGAACGTTGACCGGTCGAACCCGACAGTTCAAGAGCGGCGCGTTCTTCATGGCTCAGAACGCGGGGATGCCCGTCGTTCCGATCGCGACGCGAGGACTCTACGAAGCGAACAACAAGAACATGGGATGGTCGTTCAACGCGTTTCGGAAGGTCGACGTGTTCGTCGGACCGCAGTTCGATCTCCAAGGTCTCGAGCAACGCGACGTCATCCGGGTCGCCCACGCCATGCGCGACTACGTCCAGGGTTGTCTCGACACTGGGGCCCACGGCCCACAGCGAACGACGGCCGATCTGCTTACCAGCGGAGAACGCTAGCGCCCCACGTGAACCCGGTACCGAACGCGGTCATGACGATGATATCGCCATCGACGATGCGACCCTCGAGTCGAGCTTCGTGAATGGCGACCGGGATCGTGGCCGCAGACATGTTGCCGTACTTGTGCAAGACCGAGTAGAGCCGATCCCGGCTCACCCCCGTGCGCTCGCGGGCCACTTCCATGATGCGGGCGTTCGCTTGGTGTGGGATCAAAAGATGAACGTCTTCGGGGCCAATCTCGGCTTCGGCCATCGCCTTGATCGCAGCCGTGCTCATGGCGATCACGGCGTGCTTGAAGACCGTGTTTCCTTCCATATGCACCGTATGGCCGCCCGATCGCACGGTCTCTTCGGTCGCGGGCATTTGGGTTCCGCCCGCGGGCTGGTACAGGATCGGCGCCAGATTGCCATCAGCTCCCCAGTTTGAGGCGAGCACACCGCTCTTGCCGTCCCCACGGGTCACGATCGCGGCTCCGGCCCCATCCCCGAAGAGGACGCAGGTCCGACGATCCCGCCAATCGAGCACTTTGCTCATGACCTCGCCGCCGACGACGGCGACACTCGACGCCGTCTTGCTCACCAGCAGACTCGTCGCGAGTTCAAGGCCATAGAGGAACCCCGTGCAGCCGGCGCTCACATCGAAGGCCGGCATCCCCTGAATCCCGAGTTTGCGTTGCACCCAACACGCGGTGGACGGAAACAACGTATCCGGCGTGGAGGTGCCCACGATGAGCGCATCGAGATCAGCGGGCCGAATGCCGGCGTCGCGGCAAGCGGCTTCCACTGCATCGGCGCAAAGGTCTGAGGTTGCAACGTTGGATTCGGCGATCCGGCGCTCACGAATCCCGGTGCGTTCCGAGATCCATGCATCCGAAGTGTCGACGATCTTTTCGAGATCGGCGTTGGTCAACACCTTCGGCGGGAGCGAGACTCCCGTTCCAACGATCTTCGCGCTCTTCAAAACGGGTGACTCCCCAGTTTTCCGGGCTTACCGCACCATCTTCGCACAGGTCAAGCCCGTCTTTTCACACGAGAGCCCAGATCCGAACCGAGCAAACCAACGCGTGCGGCCTCCTACCTGCGCGGCTCATCGAAGTACAACAATCCCAATGGGCTCCTGGTTTTGCGTCGAACGAGATCTCCATCCAAAAAAGTCCACGTGATTGAACTGCGCCGGCGCGATAGGACAACGGCGGAGTCGGACGCTGAGCAAACTCATGCGCGGGTTCGACAACATCGTCATCCTGGCGTTCGACCTCGACGGAGCCTTGACCGACGGCTGGACTTGGTGGTGGGGGCAACCCGGAGGCCCCACTCTGCTAGGCCCCAAACGCTTGCTCGATCATCGAACGCGCTTCGGATTCGACTTGGCCAAGATGGTTCTCGCCGCGAAAGCTCTCCGCGTAGATCTTGTAGATGTTCTCGGTCCCCGAGGGCCGAGCTGCAAACCACGCGTGCTCGCTCGCCACTTTGAGGCCGCCGATGGCCGCCCCGCCGACCTCGGTCGTCTTCGCGACGATGGGATCGCCCGCGAGCATGGGCTGCGAGATGCTGTCCGGCGAGAGTCGAAGGAGAACGGCTCGCTGTTCTGCGGTCGCAGGTGCGTCGGTCCGGCGATAGTAGGGTTCGCCAAACTCCTCGACGAGCCCTCGATATTCTTCGCTCGGGTCGCGCTCGCGACGGGCGGTGATCTCCGCGGCGAGCAGCCCGAGCAGAATGCCATCCTTTTCGGTCGCCCAAACCTGCCCGTCCTGGTTGAGAAAGCTCGCGCCCGCGCTCTCTTCACCACCGAACCCGAGACTCCCGGTCGCGAGCCCTTGGACGAACCATTTGAACCCCACCGGGACTTCGACCAACCGCCGCCCCAGTCGACCGGCAACGCGATCGATCATGCTGCTGCTCACGAGGGTCTTCCCGATGCCGGCGTCCTTCGACCACCGCGTTCGTTCGCGGAACAGATAGTCGATTGCGACGGACAGATAATGATTGGGGTTCATCAATCCGGCCGACGGTGTGACGATACCGTGTCGGTCGTAATCGGTGTCGTTGCCAAATGCGATGTCGTACTTGTCGCGAAGGGCGACCAAACCCGCCATTGCCGACGGCGACGAGCAATCCATGCGGATCTTGCCGTCATGATCGACGGTCATGAATGCGAATCGTGCGTCCACGGCATCGTGAACGACCTCGATGTCGAGTCCATACGTTTCGGCGATGGGGCCCCAATAGGCAACTCCGGCCCCGCCGAGTGCGTCGATGCCGATCCGAAGCCCCGAAGCACGCACGAGCGGGAGATCGAGCACCGTCGATAGAGCACGAACGTAAGGGGTTACGAAATCGTAATCCATCGTCGTATCGGCAGCGATCGCGGTCGCGAACGGGACGCGCTGAATCTCGGTCAGTCCCGTCGCGATAAAATGGTTGGCCCGCGCTTCGATCTTGGCCGTGGCGTCGGACCCCGCCGGACCACCGTGAGGCGGGTTGTATTTGAACCCGCCGTCTTCGGGCGGATTGTGGCTCGGTGTGAGGACGATCCCATCGGCCAAACCCGACGTCTTACCGCGGTTGAACTCGATGATGGCCCGCGACAAGGACGGTGTGGGCGTATAGCCCCGCGATGCCTCGATGTAGACCGGAACCCGGTTGCCGCCCAGCACCTCGAGCGTGGTTCGCCACGCCGGTTCGGACAGCGCATGGGTGTCCATCGCCAAAAAAATGGGACCGTCGATCCCCTCGGCACGGCGGTAGTCGCAAACGGCTTGGGTGATCGCGAGGATGTGCGCTTCATTGAAGCTGCGATCGAGCGAGGACCCGCGATGGCCCGACGTCCCAAAACGAACGCGTTGGTTCGCCACATCGAAAGCGGGACGCTCCGTGTAATAGGTCGTGACCAAGCGGGAAACGTTCACTAGGATCGAAGACGGTGCCGGCTGTCCTGCAAGCGGGTGGAGCACCGGCCGAGTACAACCCTTCGCTGCCCGCAGAGCAACCCTCCTTACGGATGCCTCGCATCAAACATGCTGAACTGCGGTCGCTCCGCTCGCGCGGTTTACAAAGGAGCGCTTAGACGGGTTGCTGCGGCCCTCTAGGATCGCAACGGACGAGATGCAGGGTTCCGCGTGCCCGAGTCCATCCCCAGTTCTGACATACAGATCCTCCCGGTGGACCGAGTCACACCGGGAGATCTTCTGGTCAGTCGACCTGCGCGTGCGAACGGAGCGGGTCCGGGTGAGCGCAAAACGCTCGTCGTCGCAGGAGTCCCCGTTGCGACGGTGAGCGGAGATCCCGCGCACCTGACTCCGCTCAGCACCACGTCGGCCGAAGGCATGCCCGTCGTGGAAATCCTCGCTGCCATCGCGGCGCAACACCCCACGGGCCTCCTCATCCTCGAAGAGCGACCGCCACTCGAACGAGGGTTCGCGTTTTGTTTGACTGGGGGCAAGGTGGTCGGAGCCCGCGGGCCCGGCCGCCTGGATCAGCTCGAGGCGTGGCTGGCCGAGCTCCACCGCCGGTTCCCCGAGCGATTCGAAGAAACCGATGGCAGGTGGCCCGCATGGACGAAGGTCGCTCGAAACTTCGTTTCGGAGCGCGTGCTCGACAATCTGGAGCTCGCGCATCAGCCCGGCGCGCGCATGACGTTTCTACGCGGAGACGTGCAGTGGGTCGGAACCGAACTTTCGGCATCGAACGGTCCCGCATTGGAACCGTTGTTGCTCGAGCATGCGCGGAGATGGGACGAGACCCCCAAGATCCGGCAGCGGCTCGGCGACGTCAAACGGGTCGTCGTTCCGTTGAATCCGCCCCTCGAACGCCCAGACAAAGAGGCGCACGCGGCTTCGAGTGGCGCAGAGTGGGACTTCCTCGATGAGCCCGACGACGCAGCGCTCGACGAGTGGCACGATGCGAAGATCGTCTACTCGCGGTGCGATGGTCATAGTTGTATCGAGCAGGTCGTCGAGCAAGCCATGCTCGGGCGCTTCCGCGGCCTTGCAGCGCTCGCGGCACTGCAGTCGCTCCGTTATGTTCGCCTGATCGATCCACCGGCCATTTCGGTCCCGCCGGTCCCGGAGGGGATCCCCGAAGTCGCCGCCACGGGGGACGAGAACGACGCGGGGATCATCATGTTGCCTCCGACCCCGAACCTCGCCCCGAAGCGGGTTTCCCCCGCCTCGGACACCCAGTACTCGTTCGTGGGGAACTCGGCTCGGGAACGCATCGTCGAGCGGGTGACGGCACCGTTCGGAGCCCGGCGTAAAGCCAATCCCTCCCGGCAAGTGCGAGCCCCTGGAGCCATGATTTCCGGTCCTTCGCGCGCGGACGAATTGCGGCGAACCCCTCCCGCCCGCGGAGCCGACGGTCCCCCGAGCGGTCGCGAGGACGCCCGACGAGCGAGTGTTCCACGCAATGGAACGAATCCAAATCACGGGTTGCCTCGGACCGACGGCCGCGAACCGCGTCCGTCAGTCCCCTCCCGCAGCGAGCCCTCGACTCCGACCGACCGGCCGCGGGGCCCGTCCGAGGGAGCCGCTCCCCCGGCGAGGCAGGAAGACCTCCGTGAGGTGGGCTCGCGGCCCACGCATGGAACGGCAGCGCCCGAGCCTGAAGTCGTCCGAAGAATTGCCGGAGCCCCTGGATCGGACCGAGACCCATCGACCGATGGGGCCAATACACGATTGCGCCGCCGGGTAGGGTAGACGAGTGCGCTTGTGTGGCGCATCGATGACGCTGCGTTTCGTAAAGGTGTGGTCGAGGTCACGCCTACGCAGTTCGTTCGACCGTTTGCCACCATTTGGGCTTGTCACGCATTCGTCACTGCGACGTGACCCGGTCCACCGCAAGCTGAATGACGAGCGTGGTTCGCCTTTCCTCTACCGTCGTCGTCACTGGGTTCCTTCTTGCGGCCGTTTGGACACTTGGCGTGGTCGTCGTAGGTGGATGTACGACGCGAAGACCCGTCATCGCCGTGGATGGTTCGAGCACGCTGTATCCAATCTCCGAGGCCTTGGCCGAGGAGTTTCGCGATTTCGGCCTCGCACACGTCACGGTCGGCGTGTCGGGTACGGGCGGGGGATTTCGTAAGTTTTGCCGAGGCGACGTCGCGCTCATCGGAGCCTCCCGTCCGATCCGCCCAAGCGAAGCCAGCGACTGTCTAGCGCACGACCGCGACTACATCGAGTTGCCGATCGCGTACGACGGCATCGCCGTCGTGGTGCATCGAAGCAATACGTGGGTGGACGCCCTGACGGTGGACGAACTTCGACGGATCTGGAGTCCGCGCACCGGCACCGATGAACGGGTCGAGCGCTGGAGCGATCTTCGTCCTGGCTGGCCGGCACGAACGATTCGCCTCTATGGCCCAGGCCTCGATTCGGGCACCTACGACTACTTCACGAAGGCGATCGTCGGCTCCGAAGGTGCGTCGCGGGCAGATTATACGTCGAGCGAAGATGACAACATGCTCGTCCGCGGCGTTGCGCACGACCCCGACGCGCTCGCGTTTTTCGGTCTCGCCTACTATGCAGAAAATCGCGACAAGCTCCGTTTGATCGCGATCGACGACAACGACGACAGCAATGGGGTCGGACCGGTTGCCCCTTCGCTCGAAACGATACGAAGCGGAAGCTATCAGCCACTGACCCGGCCGATCTTCATTTACGCCGACAAGGTCCAATCTCGGAGACCGGAAGTACGAGCGTTCGTCAACTACTATCTCGAACGTGGACCCCGAATCGCCTCGGAGATCGGGTACGTGCCTCTGCCATTCGATGCATACGTTTCGGTGCGACACGACTTCTGGAGCGGGCTCGGAGGCTCGCGATTCGGAGGTCAAGGATCGACGATTGGTGTAAGCGTGGAACAGTTGCTCGCCCACTCGGAGCGGGGCCGTCCCGACAAAGCGATGGCGCCCGCAACTTGGTAGCCTCAGGCGACCCGTGGCGGACACCCCGACCTCCAGGCGTGAGCGAACGTTCGAACGCCTGCTGCTCGCTTGTGCCAGCGTTTCCGTGGCGACGACCCTTGCGATCGTCCTCGTACTGGTGATCGAAACGCTGCGATTCTTCGCCGAGGTTCCGCTGCTCCGGTTCGTGACGGATGTGGAATGGCGACCGCGGTTTGCCGAGCCATCGTTTGGAATCTGGCCGCTCGTGCTCGGCACGTGCCTCACCACCGTCGTGGCGTTGGCAGTGGCGGCCCCGCTTGGTCTGCTGTCCGCCGTCTACCTCGTGGAGTACGCGTCGAATCGCGTTCGACGTATCCTCCGGCCAACGTTGGATCTGTTGGCCGCAGTCCCCACGATCGTCTACGGGTACTTTGCGTTGGCGGTCATCAATCCCTTTCTCCAAGGGATCATTCCAGGCCTTGCCACCTATAATCCGCTGAGCCCCGGCATCGCGATCGGGATCATGATCACCCCACTCGTTTCGTCGCTCGGTAGCGACGCGATCGATGCCGTGCCGGAGAACCTCCGTGAGGCCGCATACGCTCTAGGGGCATCGCGGCTCGCGACGATCGTCAATGTCGTCCTGCCTGGAGCCGCGACAGCGATCGGTGGGGCCGTCCTGCTCGGGGTCTCGCGCGCGATGGGAGAAACGATGATCGTTGCCGTGGCGGGGGGTCAGCAACCTCGGCTCAGCTTGGATCTGCGCATCCCGATCGAAACGATGACGGCGTTCATCGTTCGGGCCGCAGAGGGAGATACCCCCGCCGGCACGCTCGCGTATCGTACTCTGTTCGCCGTGGGCACCACGCTCTTCCTCATGACGTTCACGACGAATCTGATCGCGCGTCGACTCATGCGAAGGTCGCGATTGGCGTGACCGCCCGCTTGCGCTTGCGGCCCCCTCGACGTGGCTGGGCGGATCGTGTGCTCTTCGCGATCGGCCTCGCAGCGACGCTCATTCCACTGGTGCTGCTGCTCATCCTCGGCGTCCACGTCGTGTGGACCGGATGGGAGCGCCTCGATCTCGCGTTCGTCACGAGTTTCCCGTCGCGCTTTCCTGCGAGCGCCGGGATCTTGCCGGGCCTCTTGGGCTCGCTCTGGATCGTGAGCGTGACCGCCATCGTCGCGTTGCCGATCGGAATCGGTACGGCGATCTACTTGGAGGAGTACGGACGTTTCACGGCCTCGCCCAACGGCATTCGGTTCCATTTGGCCCGGGTCATCGATATCAACATCAACAACCTCGCGAGCGTGCCGTCGATCATCTACGGCTTGCTCGGGCTCGAGATCTTCGCGCGGACGTTGGGCTTTGGTCGCAGCTTGCTCGCCGGGGGCCTCACCATGGCCCTGTTGGTTCTACCAATGGTGATCATCTCCACCCGGGAAGCTTTCCGGGCCGTACCGAGATCGGTCCGCGACGCCGGCTTGGCGCTCGGGTGCTCGCGGTGGCAAGTCACACGTTACATCGTGCTGCCCATGATCTGGCCCGCCGTCCTCGCGGGATCGATCTTCGCGGTATCCCGCGCATTCGGTGAGGCCGCTCCGCTCATCGTGCTCGGCGCGGTCAGCTACGTCGACTTCCTACCGGGCGATCTGTCGGCCCCGTTCACTGCGCTTCCCATCCAGATCTTCTACTGGCTGTCCCGTCCTCAAGCCGGTTTCGAGATCGATGCAGCTGCGGGGATCGTGGTCTTGCTCATGACTTTGCTCGGTTTGAACGGCTTCGCCATCTATCTTCGCTATCGTTACCGGACTGCCGCCTGAGACCCGCCGTGCCACGACATTCCCCGACGCCGATCGTGATCGAGCGACTGTGCGCATGGTATGGCGCGGCCCAAGTCCTCGACGACGTCTCGATGACGATTCCGGCGAGTGAAGTCACCTCGATCATCGGCCCATCGGGGTGCGGCAAGTCGACGCTCATTCGCTGTTTCAATCGAATGCACGAACTCGTGCCTGGATCGCGCATGAGCGGCGGTGTCCGGCTCGGCGATCTCGATGCCTATGCGCCGCAGGTCGACCCGATGTTGGTGCGTCAGCGGGTCGGGATGGTGTTTCAAACGCCAACGCCGTTTCCGACGATGTCGATCCGGGACAACGTACTCGCCGGAATTCGCCTCACCGGTCGGCCGAAGGGTATTCCCGAGGCGACCGTGGAAACCAAATTACGGCAGGTCGCCCTCTGGGACGAAGTCAAGGATCACCTCGACCGCCCAGCGACATCGTTGGGCCTCGGAGCCCAGCAGCGCCTCTGTATCGCGAGAGCGCTCGCGGTCGAACCGGAAGTGCTGCTGTTGGACGAACCTTGCTACGCCCTCGATCCGATCGCGACGACGAGGATCGAGGACCTCGTGCATTCGCTGCGGGAGAACTACACGATCGTTCTCGTCACGCACAACATGCGGCAGGCAGCCAGGGTCTCACAGTGGACCGCGTTCCTGCTGAATGGGCGTTTGGTAGAGTTTTCCGAGACGGGCGAGTTGTTTACCTCACCCTCCGACAAGCGTACGGAAGACTATATCACGGGCAAATTCGATTGATCTTCGAGGGAGCCAAGCCGCCTACGCACACCCGAAACGCTCGCCTATCGGGTCGTTCCGGCTCCATTCGCAAATCAGACGGAGAGCAATGTCCGTTCTGAGGAATGCACTGGCCAAAGGGCGAGCGCCGTACCGAGCACGGCAATCCGGTCGAAGCGGCGCGCCAAGCGACGAGCTCAGATACGCGGCCCAAGTTTCAAGTTCGCCGTGGACGCGCAACTGCGCCTCGATACAGTCGGGGGATGGAAGCGATTCGGGAAGTCGTCGCCCAGGAATTGGGCGCGCTGTTACGCGCTCACAAGATCCTTCAGGTCGCTCGGCGTCTTCAGGCCGAGTCGCCCGAGGATCGTGTGTTGGCCGACCGTGTTGCGGTCGCGACCGAGGAAAAACGCGAAGCGACGCAGCTGCTCAAAGCCGCGTTGCAAGCTCGTGGGCTCACCTACGAAGCACTCCAGGCCGAACTCGGCCGAAGCCTCGCATCGGACACGGCACGTTGAAACGGCAAAGGCCTTCCCACCTCGTCCCGACTTTGCTAGACCCTTCGTCCACGCGTCCGTAGCTCAGTTGGATAGAGCACCAGGCTTCGAACCTGGGGGTCGCACGTTCGAGCCGTGCCGGGCGCACCACTTTCCATCGTCAGACCCGCGAGTTACCCGAGGAAGGTGCCGTCGCCGGGTACCACGGTCGCCCTTTGACGGCGTTCGTCGAGCCACGCGATGGAGTGCCCGACCGCATCGATCAGGGAGCGGTGAGACGCGAGACCGTGCGCAATGCCGGTCGCGAGTGCACAGCCGGTTCCGCGGATGTCGGGTCCGGGATGCCGCGGGCGAACCCACGTCGTGATCCCCTGCTCGTGCGCGAGTGCGTCGACCACGACTCCCCCCTCGAGGGAGTGCCCTCCTTTCACCAGCACGGCTGAGCGCCGAAGTTCGGCACGAAGATGTTTCGCATGCTCGCCCGGGTCATCGGGGCATTCGAGCACTCGACCCGCCAACGCGGCGAGCAGCGCCCGCGCTTCGGGCAGGTTGGGTGTGACGAGAGTCGCGATCTCCAGCACCGAGCGTAAGGCGATCGGATCCGAACCAAGCCCTCCGCCATCGGTCGCGCGAAGCACCGGATCGACCACGATGGGGGCATTCGCACCCACGATGTGAGCCGCGAGCTCGTTCGCGATCGCGGCCGGCACGAGGCCGACCTTGATCGCCGTCGGAGCCGGAGCTCCTTCGAGTTGGCGCACGAGCGATGCCCATTCGACGGGCCAGGCCTCGGCTGTCCCGCCGTGGCCTTGTCGGGTCCACGCGGTCGCAAAGCTCCGCGTCGGGAGCGATGGATCCAGCTCGCGCGCCGTCAGGAAGTCGCGGAGCAGGCCTGCGCCGCCGGTGGGGTCGAGACCTCCGAACAACCAAAGCACTACGGGGTCCCTTCGCGGTCGAGCACTTCGACCTGTTCGATCCGATCGAACGGGAGAATCGCATCGACGACCGCCATCTCGGATTCCTGCACTCGCCCGACGACGGCATAGCGAGCGTCGAGATGGGGTTGGCGACCGTAGGTGATGAAGAATTGCGAACCGCCCGTGTCTTTTCCCGCGGTCGCGATGCCCACGGTTCCTCGCTCGAAGCGGAGATTCGAGGGCTCACTCGGCAAGAGAAACCCCGGACCGCCATATCCGTCCCCGCGAGGATCTCCCCCTTGGACGACGAACCCAGGCACCACTCGATGAAACGACAATCCGTCGAAGAACCCTTGGCGGGCGAGAGCCGTGAGCACGGCTTGAGCGATCGGTGCCGGTGCGTCGGCGAAGGCGATATCGAACGAACCCGCCGTGGTTCGCATGCGAAGGCCGCGGGCAGGGGTTCGAGCAAAACTTTCGATCGCGGCCCGCAGCTCGGTATCGGTCGGTCGCTCGCGTCGCACGATGCGTTCGATCGCCTCGTCGAAGGCGTCGACCAGGTCGGACGGCTGGGCGAGAGCCTCTCGGGCCGCCGCACGGATGCTCGCTTCTGGGTCGGAGGCCAGCGGAAGTACCGTGTCTCGCAGCCAGGTTTGCGCCTGCGCTCGTTCCTTGTCGGTCGCGCTGCGAGCCAAGGCGCCGAGGGCATCGATCGCCCGGAGTCTCGCCTCCACCGCGTGAGCATTGTCGAGCTGGTTCACGACTTCGACGAGGAGGGGTACCGCGGCAAGATCCCTACGACTGGTTTCGATCGCACGCACGGCCACAGCGGTCGCCGCGGCCGTGCGTATCCCGAGATCGGTCTGCTCGAGCGCGGTTCGCAATCGCTCGTTCACCCCAGGGTCGTCCAACGGCGCAAGGACGCTGATGGCAGCTTGCGCGACCCGACTGCGCGGATCGGCCACCTTCGTGAGCAGATCGGGGATGACCTGGACCGGATCGAGCGAGTGCGCCTTCGCATGCACGGCTAGCACCGCGCCGTAATCCTCGGGCAGGCCGTCCACGCCTGCCGCACAACCTTCCGTGGCCACATCCTCGCGCGACACGATCGACTGGAGGGCCAGGATTGCGCATCGAACCAACGCGAATCGCTTCTTCGAGCTCGGTGGCGCTACGGCCAATCCAGCCGTCGCTGCGGCGTTCAATGCATCGAGCGAACCCAACAGTTCTGGTTCGTGCGCGATCGTTGTCTGCAAGCGATCCAGGACTGCGAGCACGACATGGATCCGGGCCCCGTCGTAGGCCCACCCAAGAGTTGCGAGCCTCGCCGCCAACCATGCCCGCCCCGATCGGGTTTGCGCGAGCGCCCGAACGGCTTCGACCTCGACTCGCCACGGCAATGGATCGACGAGGCGAAGGATCGAGTCGATCGGCGGGGCCCCGCCCAGTTCCGCGAGCGCACGCCAGGCCAAGTCTTCGTCGTCGCCACCCGACGTGGTGACCGCGACCAAACGCGAGACGAGCTCTTCGCGTTCGCGACCGACCAACCACTCCGCCGATGGAGTCGCGCAACGACCGATCGCGTAGGCCGCCCCGGCTCGAACGACCCCTTCGTCCTCGAGGCTGCGCGCGACCGCATCGACCCCCTCCAAGGTGAGCGAGAGGCCCCGCGCGCAAAGCATGCCCAGGGCGACCAATGCCGATTGATGCGCGGACGCTTCTTGGTCGTCGTTCGGGCGAACGCTCAACTCCGCCGCCAACCGATACTGCGAACCCGCGAATCCGAGGCGTGCGATCGCGAGCAGCAAGGCTTCCCTGCGGTCCGGTTCCTCCGCCGTGGCGTAGGCAGCCCAAAGAGCGTCTTCAACTGGGTTGTTCGGATCGGCAAAGTCCAACGACGGAGGCGGAGCCAAAAATGCCAGCGCAGCGATGGCCGCCGAATCGAGAGCTGGCTCCCGTTCGAACCGTGCAACGAGTGTGTCGACGGCGGGCCGCCCACCGAGCCGGCCAAGGAGCCAAGCCGCGACGTCAGCCGTGCGTTCGTCGTCCAGCGACTCGACCACGACCGGGACGAGGGTCGCTCCGAGTGCTTCCTGCGACGGCAATGCCGACCAATCCGTCGGGGTTCTCCCCCAGCTGGACCAAGCGATCGCATCGGGGGACAGCTCGGAAACCGGCGGAAGCTCCAGTGACTCTCGTGGCGCGGAAGACCTCCCGCAGGCGGTGAACGGAACGACGAGGACCGCCGCACGGAGCGTAGACCACGCGCTTCTGCTCGCTCGCGAAAGGGGGTCGAGTAGACTGGACGCCATGGCGAAGTTCACCGGCACCGTGCGCAAGAACGACCTCGAGGGCGGATTCTACGAGTTGGTCACCGACGATGGGACTCAGTACCGGCTGCAGGGTGCAGGAGGGCTCCGAGCCGGACAACGCATCGTCGTGCACGGATCGCTCGAGTCCGCTGGCTTCGGACTTCACATGAGCGGACCCGCGATCGACGTTGTGAAAATCGAACCCGCTTGAGCCAATTCCAAAACGGCGCCTCGACGACGGCTCCGCCCGAAACCTGCAAAGAACCTTGTGCGCGAGGAGGGACTCGAACCCCCATGCCCGAAGACACACGGACCTGAACCGTGCGCGTCTACCAATTTCGCCACCCGCGCGATGGGTTGCGGAACGTACGGCCCTCCTCCGGCCCCGTCAAGTCCCGCCGTCACCCGTGCGTGGGGAAGAGCGATGCGGAGCCTCAGCCTCCGTTCGGATCGCCCTCACCGCGGGAGACACGCCTTTATCCGAAGGCCAATCCCGATCGTCGATGGGTTCGACGACCACGTGAGGGCTCGGGGTCATACGCCCTTCGCTCGGTGCGCTCTCACCTGGGCGAGGGGTGCTCTTCAAGGGAATGAAGCCAAGGACTTCGGAGGGCAGACCATCGTCGAGCGTGATGAAATCCTCTTCCGACTCGTTCGCCGTGGTCCCGGAGGTGGCTCCGAGCCGTGCGGAGCGGGCTCGTTCGGTCGCGAGGCGGCGCTCCTGCTCGAGCACGCGCGCCTGAGCAGCGGCGAGGAGCTTTTGGGTAAGTTCCAGCTCATCGGTCGTCTCCTCCAACTGCTCCTTGTGGCGTTCGAGATGAGCCAACGACGCGGCCAATCGGGCGGCATTCCGGTCCGAGGCATCGGTCATCTCCCAGATCCGCTGCTCGGCGTAATCCAGCTGCCAAAGCATCTGCTCGTGTTCTTCGGCTCGTACCTCGATCTCGAGCTCCAAACGGCGGATTCGCGCCCGATCGTTGGGTGAACCCGTCGTTGCGACCTCCGATGCAGCTTGCCGCGCGCGCTGTTCCGCGTGCGACTTGGCTTGCCGGACGATCTCGGTCTGCAGCTGACGAACCTCGTCTCTGGCCGTGGTTGGCCACTCCGTCATGTCCACGTGGCGTGAGCCACCCTCGCGGCCCGATCCGAGAACGAGCTCGAGCTGCTCGTTCGCGCGGGTCGCCACCGCGAGTTCTTGGCGAAGACGGAAGACCTCGCGCCCGTTCGACTCGTGGGCCGTGACCAACTCTTCGAACTCTTGCTCGCGCTCTCGCAACTTTCGTCGCAGCGATTCTTGTTCGACGGTTCCCCGTTCCAACTCCATGCGCAGCCCGGCTGCCTGGCCTTGGCCTTCTGCCGCGATCGCGCGTTGCTCCGCAAGCGACCGCTCGAGCTCGCCCACGGTTTCGACCATTCGGTCGAACTCTGCTCGTTTGGCGCCGAGCTGTCCCTTCAGTGCGGAAACCGTATTGAGATGATCCTCGGTGCTTTCGGCGAGTTGAATGCGGAGACGTTCGAGGTCCTCGCCGTTCGACGCTAGCCCCCGGGTTTCACGCTGCAACCAGCTGATCTCGTCATCGCGGCTCTGCAGTTGCGCTGACAACTTCGCGCGTTCGACATCCGCGGCATGGAGCTCGGTGCTCAACCGGTCGACCTCGGCCGAGCTCTCGGTTTCACCCCGCTGCGATCGCTCCGCACGTTCGACCAGGCGCTGGATCTCGACCTCGGCCCGGACCTTGTCGATCTGCTCCTTTTGCAGTAGCTCGCGCACCGACCACAGGCGAGCTTCCAACTCGCGGATCTCTTGCGTGCGGCGAGCATGCTCCTCGCGTAGGCGGTCACGCTCCAACGTGGCTTCGGTCAGCAGGCGCCCTTGCTCGACCGACTGGGCGATGGTGGACGCGAGCTCTTGCTCGCGCGTCTTGGCCTGCTCGAGCAGGGACGACTGATACTCGAGGCGAGCGCGCAGGATTTCGACGTCTGCCCCCAGGCGATATCCTTCGGCGGTTTTCTGAGCGACGAGATCCTCGAGCTCGGTCTGCTGCCGACGCCGTGCTTCGAGTTCGGCGTCGAAGCGTTCGGCGCGTTGCCGGGTTCGCTCACGATCGGCGTGGGCCTGCTCGAGTTGTGCGCTCGTCCGAGCGCAGTCGCCGTGCAACACTTCGACACGGGTCTGCAACCCTTCGCGTTCTGCAAGAACCTGTTCGAGCTGCGCGGTCGCCCGGGTCCGCTCGCCGTGCAACACTTCGACGCGCGCGCGTAGGTCCTCGCGTTCGGCCAGGACCTGCTCGAGTTGTAGGCTCGTCCGGAGCTCCTCCCCCTGCAAGGCCTCGACTCGTGTTTGCAGGTCCTTGCGTTCGACGACCGCCTCTGCCAGGCGTGCACTCGTCCGGAGCTGCTCTCCGTTCAATGCCTCGACCCGCGCCTGCAGGTCCTCGCGTTCGACCAGCACCTCCTCGAATTGCGCGCTCGACCGGGTCTGCTCCCCCTCGAGCGCGTCCACCCGGGCCTGCAAGTCCTCACGTTGAACGAGCGCCCCCTCGAGTTGCACGTTCGCGTGGGTCTGTTCGCCCAGCAACGTTTCGAGCCGTGCTTGCAGGTCTTCGCGCTCGGCCGCAAGCGATTCACATTCGTCGGTGCGCGCCCTGACCCGATCTTTGGCTTCGACGAGCGCCTGTTCGAGGCGGGCTTTGGCCACACTCAACGTGGCCAACTCCGCCTCTTGCACTGCGGCGACACCATCGGCTTGCGCAAGGCGAACACGCAGGCCGTCGATTTCGACTTGGCGCTCGGCCAGACCGACTTCCATCACCTGCCGGTCCGACGCATCCCCGACTGGTTCGTTGTGGATCGGCACCATCCAACAACGGCCCATGAGCGCGGGTTCCATCCCAAACGGAGCAGCTCCGCGACACGCGACCGCCAAGTAATGCGACGGCATCGGCTCTTCGACGAGCAAGGCTTCGTCGAGCGCAAGCGCAGGCTCGGTGTCCGCCCCCTCGTCCACGATCGGAGCCAGGCTCACCCCCGACCAGGGAAGTTCGGCCAGGAGGAACACCCGACGAAAACGAGCCTTCAACTCGTCCTCGAGCGTCCAGAAGTCGAGGACCGACTCAGCTGCCGGCTCGGCCGAGCGTTCGGTCACAGCCCGGGCGACGAACAGTCCCTGCACCGACAACACCCGTTCGACCTCGCCCAGTACGGCCGCCCGTTCTTCCGCGGACAGCCTTGGGTAGGTTTCGATCGCGACCACGAGTTCCGCGCTGCGTGGCCGCAACTCCTCGAGCGAGTTCGCATACTGGAGCCCCTCGACCTCCTTCGCGGATCCGAGATCGAACACCCCTGGCCCCACGACGTGCACCGACCGGGCCCCCGCATCGCGCAAACGACAGGCACCGCGGAGATCGTTGGGTGCCACCACTACGACCGCGCGCCCCGCTGCCCATCGTTGCAGCACCACGTATGCGGGAAGGTGGTACACGGACGTCGACGCGAGAGTCGGTGAGCATATCGCGTTTTTGTGGCTCACCCTCCCGCAGACTAACATTGAAGGGCGTGCAACCCGTCAAGTACAAGAAGCCCCGGCGGATCAACAGCGTCAGCATCACTCTCTTGCTGTTCGCGATCGCGGTCGTCTATTTGGCGTACCAGTGGATCCCGATCGTCTTCTTGAAATACGAGGCGAACCGGATCCTGGAAGAGGCCGGTTCGAAAATGACGAAGCAAGCGAAATTGTTCCAGACGGACCGACGTGCCCTCGAGCAGCTGCGAGGGAAACTGAGAGGCGACCTCTACGGTGTCGGGGTCGACGACCCCCAAGTCGATGTGTGGATCGAGTTCGAGAACAACGAGGCCCGGATCGGGACTGTGTATTCAGTGTGGGTGCACTGGCCGTTCGACATTCTCAAGCCTCACGAGGTCGAGTACCAGATGGAGCACGTGGTGCACCTCTGACGCGGGCTTCCAAGTCGGGGGTCGACGCACGATGCGCCGGGAGGTTCCTCAGGCCCGAAGCCCCTCCGGACTCGCGCTCACCGTCACACCTGCGGGCTCCGGAACGTGAGCCACCGAAGGAACCATGGACGGCCGCTACAGATCGGAGAGTCGCGTTCGATGTAGCGGCGTGCTCTCGGCCCATGGATTGGGGCTCGCCCTCGTCGCTTGGACCGCCTTCGTCCCCGCGGAAGGCATCGCACTCGTCTTCTCCCCTGCGCTGGCGCAGCACCGCGACCTCGTCGAAGGGATCGAACGCCGCCTTCCGAGCGTCGTCGCGATCGCTGTGGACGACCCCTGGTCGAGGGCTTCTCCCCCCCGCGTAGCCATCGCGATCGGCGAAGCGGCGCTCGAGCGCATCGCGACGCAGTGGCCCCATACGCCCCGCGCAGCCTTGCTGCTTTGGCACCCACCACCACCCTCCGGAGTCCCAGAGCTCATCGGAACCTTGCGAGCCGCGGATGTTTGCACGGCCGATCGGCTCGTTGCACACCGCGGAGCTGGAGGATGGATCGTCCTCGCCGCGGCCCAAGATGACGCGGCCCAGGGCGTAGCCGAACGACTCGACGCCGTCTTGGTCGAGGGAAGTCCGCGCGAGCACTTCGCGGCCCTCAAACGAACCGGGTTGCGTAAAACGTGGATTCGGGCCGACCCGTCGATGCTCGTCTCCGCTTGGCTCGTCGCCCTCGGCCACCTCGCCGGGGCGTCCGATTTCTACGTCGCGGCGGACTGGGTGGGACTCGAGCGATTTGGCCTGGACTACCCCGTAGTCGTGGATGTGGATGCGATGGCCGAGGCCACGCTCGAGTGGGTTGCAGCGGTCCGACGCGGTGTCCGAAGGCCACGCACACTGCTGGAGGTCGGATGCCGCGCGAGTTGAACCCCACCGGAACTCGCCCTCCGCCAGGGTTGGCCCTCATCCTGTTGTTCGGCGCCTTGCTGACGACGGTGGGGCTCGTCGTCGCGACGAGGATCGATCAAACCACCCTGAACCAGGCCGGCGAGCAGGCGCTCCGCCTCATGGCACTCGATCATTTGAGTGGCTTGGCCGAACACGCCCTACGCCTGCCGCTCGCACTCGACGACACCTCACTCGCAGAAGCGGTGGGACGCGATCTCATGCACCGGCACCGCGATCTCGTCGGCCTACGGATCGACCTACCGACCGGAGCTTCGGTCGCGCTCGGGCGTACACAGCCTGCCCCGTGGCATCGGCGGACCGAGGTGATCGCGACTCGCCATGGCATCGAGGCGCTGCTCGAATCCCCGAACGATGGCCCGACCACGCTCGGAACCATCGAGATCCACATCGACTCGTCCATGACGATCCCCGCACCGCTCCCCTGGACGCCATGGGTGGTGCTGCTGGTTTCGAGTGCGGGGCTCGGCTTCACGTTTTGGTTCCGTCATCGTTTGGGACGGCTGTGCGACGGAGCGATCGCGATTGCGAGCGGAAGCTTTCACCAGGTCCCTAAACTCGGTGGACGTGACGAGCTGGCCTGGTCGCTCGGGGTCCTGCGAACGGTGGGAACCGTGTTGGCCGAGCAGGTGGATCGCGTGCATGGCCGCAATGCGGATCTGCTGCGTGATGCCACCTTGGCCGAAGATCGACTGCATCGACTCGACGCCTTCGCCTCGACCCTGTTGTCACCCCTGCAAGAGCACGCGGTGACCGATCGACTGCTCGAGTCCTTCGCCGAAGAGACCTCCGCCGCACTCGCGCTGTTGTTCGTCACCGGGTCCCCCGATGAGCCCCGTCGGTTCCGCTGCGTGAGCGTTCACGGGATCGGCATGCCGTTCGACGATCCGCGCATCGTCGCTGGCTGCGAAGCCACGGGACTCGCGAGTCTGGCGATCGGCAGTGCGCTCCAAACCCTCCCCGAGCTCGAGCCCGAGCATCCCTGGATGTCGGGTCGCGCCGTCCCGTTGCGCGGGGTCGCCATCCTACCGTTGCGCTTTCGCGATCGACTCGAAGGCATGGTCTTGCTTGCGGCGCGAGAACCTTGGCAGTCGGTGGATCTCGAGTTCATGGGTGACGCCGCACCGCCGCTCGCGATCGCACTCGCCAACCGACGCGCGTATGAGGCGACGGTGTCGCTGGCCAATGCGCTCGAGGCTCGCAACGACGAACTCGTCCAGCAGCGCGATCGGTTGACGGTGGTGGACCGAATACGCAGTCAGTTCGTGGCGAACGTGTCTCACGAGCTCCGCACGCCGCTCAACGCGATCATCGGTTACACCGAGCTGATGGCGGATCGATGCTTCGGCCCGATCACCACCGAACAGGAACGGCACCTCGAATCGGTGCTCGAATCCTCGGAGCACCTGCTGCGGCTCGTGAACCAGGTGCTCGATCTCTCACGGGCCGAGCAGGACGAACTCGAGGTCGACTTTGCCGAATGCGACTTGTTTGGTGTGGCGGAGCGCGCAACCCGAATCCTGCAGCCGCTTTGCCGAGAACGGCCGTACGAGCTGACCCTAGTCGGGCGGAGCCTGCGCTTGACGACCGATGCGGAGCGGACGCACCAGATCCTCGTCAACCTGTTGAACAACGCCATCAAGTTCACCCCGAACGGGTCGGTGATCGTGCGCGTCCATCCGACGCCCGATGGCGGAGCCGAACTCGTGGTCGAAGATACCGGTGTCGGCATCGACGCTGCCCACATGGAGCTCGTGTTCGAAGCCTTTCGGCAGGTCGATGGGAGTTCCACCCGCTCCCATGACGGTGTGGGATTGGGCCTCGCGATCAGCCGAAGGTTGGCGCAAGCGCTAGGGGGCTCCCTTTGTGTTCGCAGTGAGGTTGGCCGTGGCAGTACATTTACGTTGAGCTTACCCGCATGTCCCCCCGAGGACCGGAGCTCGACCCACCGCAACCGAGCCTGCGCTTAGGCATCGTGAGGAAGCCCGATGGCGAACATCTTGCTCGTCGAAGACAACATCCACAATCGAACGGTCTTCGAGACCGCGCTACGCAGCCGCGGGCACGAACTCACGATCGCCGAAGATGGCCAGCGCGCGCTCGAGATCCTCGAATCGTTCGTACCCGATCTCGTCTTACTCGACCTTTCGTTGCCGAAGATCGATGGTTGGACCGTCGCGCGAACCATCCGTGCGTGTCCCGACCCACGCAAGTCGAAGCTGCTCATCGTTGCACTCACGGCCCACGCGATGAAGGGCGACCGCGAGCGAGCGCTCGCCGCCGGCTGTGACGGATACGTCTCCAAGCCGGTCTCCCCTCGCCAATTGGCCCGGACCGTTTCCGAATTCGTCAAGGCCGCATGACCGGCATCGACGGTGCCTGGGAGGAGCGCGGATCGGTCACGTCGGTCGACGGCCCGAAACGCACTCGGTACGAGCGCCCTCCGTACCCGTTTTCACGTTGATCCGACCCTTTTCGCTGGCCTAGGATGCCGAGTCGACGGAATCCATGGGAGCTCGGCTCATCTTGGTCAAGGGCGAAGGGCCCAGTAGCTACGAGCTTTCTGCCTTCAACACGTTGGGACGGCATCCCGAGAATACCGTGCAAGTGCTCGACCGGATCGTGTCGAAGGAGCATTGCCGGATCATTCGCGGCCCCCAGGGCGGCTACGTGCTGCGTGACGTCGGCAGCCTCAACGGCAGCTTCATCAACGGCACGCGGGTGGCTTCCGAGCAGCGGTTGCGGACCGGCGACGAGATCACCCTCGGCAACACCGTGCTCCGATTCGCCGAAGACGACGCGGCCGAGGCCCCGGTACTCAACGTCACGATGTTTTCGGACCAGGTTCAAAGCCAGGTCCGAACCCGGCGTGACGCACGAGCGCGGTTTCTTCCAGCGGCCGAGATCACGAACATCGAGGACCTGAAGGCCGACTACGAAAAACTCCGGATCGCGCACGAGCTCTCGCAGAAGCTCTCGGTCGACACGAATCTCGATGGCCTGCTCCAAAAGATCGTCGACGAGAGCTTCCAACTCATTCGTGCGGATCGAGCCGTCATCTTGTTGATCGACCCTGAGACCGATCAATTGCAGCCTCGCTACGCCAAGCTCCTGCGCGAAGACGAGGGGATCACCCTCTCGACCAGCATTCTCGAGGACGTGAAGAACAACAAACGCGCCGTGCTCTCGTCCGATGCGATGGTCGACGAACGATTCAAAGCCGCGCGCAGCGTGATCATGCAAGGCATCCGTTCGACGATGTGCGTGCCGTTGCTCCATCGCGACGAGTTGGTCGGAGCCATGCACATGGATTCCATGCTCAACACGGGCGCGTTCACGGAAAAAGACCTGATCTTGTTCCAAGGCATCGCCACCCAGGCCGCGGCCGCGATCGAAAACCATCGTCTCGCCAAAAAGATCGAAACCGAGGCCGGTACACGGGCCCAGTTTCAACGCTTGTTGTCACCGAACCTCGTCGACGAGATCGTTCGCGGCAAGCTCGAGCTCAATCAAGTCGGCACGAAACGCGAAGTCACGATGCTGTTTGCCGACATTCGCGGATTCACCGAGATGAGCGAACGTCAACCGCCCGAGGAGATGGTCCGGACGCTCAATGACTATTTCGAGGTCATGGTCGACGTGCTGTTCAATCACGGCGGCACGTTGGACAAGTACGTCGGCGACGAGATCATCGGCTTGTTCGGCGCCCCGGTGCCATTGCCCGATGCGACGCTCCGCGCCGTCCGCTGTGGCTTCGCCATGCAGGGAGCGCTCGCCGAGTTCAACCGTGCACGCGAACTCGCGGGTGCCGAGCCGATTCAGATCGGCATTGGCATCAACACGGGTACCGTCATTGCGGGAGCGATCGGTTCGTCGCGGACTCTGCAATACACGGTCATCGGTGACGCGGTGAACGTCGCAGCGCGGCTGTGCGGGGTCGCCCGCGCAGGCGAGGTGCTGATCAGCAGCACGACCTTCGAGACCTCGCGGAACGGCATCGTGGTCGAAGCCCGCACCCCCGTGCAAGTCAAAGGCAAGTCCACTGCGATGGAGATCTACAACGTCGTGGGGCTCACCGGCGATGGGGTTCGATCCACCCAATCATTTCCGACAAGCCGTCCATAGGCTCGATTCGTTGCCGAAGATCCCCATGCCGTTCGAGCCCGTTTTGGATTGGCTTCCCCGGCTCGATCCGCGAGATCGACGCACGATCGCGTTGCCCAAGGTCGGGCTCGCAACCTTCGCCGACGACCTCCTCCCTTCGGAGGATGAGCGTCTCGTCATCCGGTTGTGCATGCGCGACGGTGGACACGGTGGCTACGAGCTCGATATGCGTGACTCGAGCTCGAAGCGTGCGATGAGCGAACTGTTCGCGTTGGACCGCGACGACGTTCGGACCGCCACCGCCCTCGCAATCGCCCATGCACTCGACCAACCCAACGCCGCAGCGTGGGTGGCAGAGCAGCTCGTCTTCGAGTTTGCCACCGACAGTTGGATCGGGGCGGCCCACTCGACGTCGCATGCGGGTGCCCGCGCGATGGGCATGGCTCGCATCTTCGATACCGTACGCGGTGCTCTCGCTCAAGTCTGGCCGATGCGCGTCGGCGCGGGCTCGGCTTCGTTGGGAGCCGTCGTCGAACTCGTTCACGCGGGCGAGCACCTGCATGAAGTTTTGCCTGGGGGTGAAGGTGCCGATGCGCGTCGCAACGGTCGATCGGCATGGTCGAGTCCGATCCTCGCGTCTCGCATCGAACTCTCCACGCCCGCGTGGGTCGTCGCCTCGCTCGAGCCGCGTGTCGGCTCCGGTGGAATCGGAGCTCGCAACGGAGGGGACGGTGTCGTTCGTGCCTATCGTGTTCGTGCCGACGTCACGGCTCGGATCGCGATCGATCGACGAACGAATCCGCCGCATGGCCTCGCGCGAGC
>Ga0315912_10000630_pt1 | contig 58132 bp, 43 predicted proteins | sample VfabasoilMG_FD_204469 | JGI IMG/M metagenome (GOLD analysis project Ga0315912, IMG submission 204469) | Garden soil microbial communities collected in Santa Monica, California, United States - V. faba soil | ecosystem: Environmental > Terrestrial > Soil > Garden | place: USA: California...
AACCGCGCTTGCCCAGCTGCAGCAGGTGTTCCGCGCCCACCCGCAGCGTGAGTTCGCGGTCCTCGACGACGTTGCCATCCACGCGCACCGCGCGTTCGCCGAGCTTGCGCGCCGCTTCCGACGTACTGGGGGCGAGCCCGCTCTGCTTCAACAGCTGCACGATGCGGATGCCATCGGCGCCCACCGTGATCTCCCTGAGCGGCAGGTCGGTCGGCACCGCGCCGCCACGCACCGTGTCGTGCCAGAAGCCGATCGCGCCCTCGCGCGCGGCCGCGCCGTGGAAGCGTCCGACCAACTCCGCGGCGAGCTCGATCTTGAGATCGCGCGGGTTCGCCTCTCCCGCTGCCACGGCGGCTTGCGCGCGCGCGATGTCGGCGCTGGACTTCTCGAACGAGAGCAGTTCGAAGTACCGCCACATCAAGTCGTCGGAGATCGACATCGCCTTGCCGAACATCTGGTTCGGCGGCTCGTGGATGCCGATGTAGTTGCCGAGCGACTTGGACATCTTGTTGACGCCGTCCAGGCCCTCGAGCAGCGGCATGGTGAGCACGATCTGCGGCAGCTGGCCGTAGTCGCCCTGCAGCTGGCGCCCGACCAGCAGGTTGAACTTCTGGTCGGTGCCGCCGAGCTCCACGTCCGCGCGCAGCGCGACCGAGTCGTAGCCCTGCACGAGCGGGTAGAGGAACTCGTGGATCGCGATGGGCAGCTCGCCGCGGTAGCGCTTCTGGAAGTCGTCCCGCTCGAGCATGCGCGCCACGGTGTACTTCGCGGCGAGCTTGATCAGCCCGGCCGCATCCATGGGTCCGAACCATTCGGAATTGAAGCGCAGCTCCGTGCGGGCCGGGTCGAGCACCTTGTAGACCTGCGCCTCGTAGGTGCGCGCGTTCGCCTCCACCTCCTCGCGCGTGAGGGCCTTGCGCGTCGCGCTCTTGCCGGTGGGGTCGCCGATCAAGCCGGTGAAGTCGCCGATCAGGAAGATCACCTCGTGCCCGAGGTCCTGGAACTGCCGCATCTTGTTCAGCAGCACCGTATGCCCCAGGTGCAGGTCGGGTGCCGTGGGGTCGAAGCCGGCCTTCACGCGCAGCTTTCGGCCCAGTGCCAGTCGCGACTGCAGGTCTTCGAGCTTGATCACCTCGGCGGCGCCGCGGGTGATCAGGGACAGGGCTTCATCGTGTTCCGACATGGTTGCGGCCGACAGGGAGGGCGGACTCCGGATAGTACGTGATGGCGATCGAGGGTTAAATTACCGTTAACCCCGGGAACGCGAAAACATTAATCACGTCAAGGGTTTGACGCCACTTCTGGGCGACGGTTATCGTACCTGTCGTTTCGTTCCAGAGCCGTGCCGGTGCGCCTACTCCAGTCGGTACTCGATCCGCGATTCGCGCACCGCAGGCAGGCCCTCCGCCGGCACGCGCAGCGTGCGCATTCGCACTTCTATGCCGCACGGCCGAGCTGGAGCCTGGTGCGCAACTTCGCGCGTGCGCCCCTGCTGTGGCGGCGCGAGAGCGTCCTGCTCGGCACCTCGTTCGCGCTCCTGATCGCGCTCGCCACCGTGCTGCTGCCCGCCGGTGCACGCGACATGCACCTGGTGAACGGCCCCGCCCTGGCGATGCTGCCGCTGGCGCTGCCCGCGTTGCCCGAGCCGAGCACCGTGCGCAGGCCCGAGCCGCGCCCGAGCCTGATCGACGGCGTGTACGCCACGATCGAGGAGGCGCCGCTGTGGCAGCGGCGCCAGGTGCAGGCGGGGGAGTCGCTGGCCGACATCTTCCGCTCCCAGGGCTACAGCCCCACGCTGCTCGAACGCGTGCTCGCCGCCACGCGCAACACGCGCGCGCTGTCCGCGCTCAAGCGCGGCGAGTCGCTGGCCTTCCTCGGCGATGGCGAGGGGCGCATGCGCGCGATGCAGTTCGACGGCGACGAGAGCACGCGCGTCGTGCTGCGCGTGGCCGACGACGGCGGCATCTACCTCAAGCGCATCCCCGCCGCGATCGAAAAGCGCGTACGCCTCGCCTCGGGCGTGATCACCGATTCGCTGTTCCAGGCCGCGGACCAGGCCGGGGTTCCGAACGGCGTCATGCTCAAGCTTGCCGACGTCTTCGGATACGACATCGACTTCGCGCAGGACCTGCGCGAGGGCGACCGCTTCGCGATCGTGTTCGAGGAGGTCTACCGCGACGGCGAGCGCCTGCGCGACGGCGACATCCTCGCCGCGAGCTTCACCAACCAGGGCGACGAGCACCGCGCGATCCGCTTCTCGCGCGCCGATGGCACCGTCGAGTTCTTCGGCGCCGACGGCCGCAGCCTGAAGAAGGCCTTCCTGCGCACGCCGGTGGAATTCACCCGGATCAGCTCGAACTTCTCGGTCGGGAGGCGACACCCCATCCTCGGCACCATGCGCGCGCATCGCGGCGTGGACTACGCGGCGCCGAACGGCACGCCGGTGCGCGCGGCCGGCGATGGCCGCGTCTCCGGCCGGGGCTGGCGCGCCGGCTACGGCAATGCGGTCGAGCTCGCGCACGGCAACAAAGTGTCGACGCTGTACGGCCATCTGTCGCGCTTCGCGGCCGGGATCACGAACGGCCAGCTCGTGCGCCAGGGCCAGGTCATCGGCTACGTGGGCAAGACGGGCCTGGCCACGGGCCCGCACCTGCACTATGAATTCCGCGTCAACGGCAACCACCGCGATCCGCTCAAGGCCACCATGCCGCCGGCAGCACCGCTGATGGGCGGGGAGCTGGCGCAGTTCCGCGCGCGCAGCACGGGACTGGTCGAACAGCTCGCCCTGCTCAACGCCGAGCCGGTCCGGCTGGCACAGCGTTGAGCGCACGGGCCGGGCAGGGATGACCGTCGCGCACGACGCCGACGCGCTCTACCTCGGGATGATCTCGGGCACCAGCGCCGATGCCATAGACGCCGCGCTGGTGCGGTTCGGGGCGCGTCCGGCCCTGGTCGCCGCGTCCGCGACGCCCTACCCCGCGGCGCTGCGCAGCCGCCTGCTCGAACTGGCGCAGAACGAACAGGCGCGCATGTCGCTCGAGGAGTACGGGACGCTGGACGCCGAGGTCGGCGAACTGTTCGCCGAGGTCGCGAACGCCCTGATCGGGCGCGCGGGTGTTCCGCGCGCGCGCGTGCGCGCGATCGGGTCGCACGGGCAGACCATCCGCCACCGGCCGCGCAACGCGATCCCGTTTACCCTGCAGCTGGGCGATGCGAACCGCATCGCCGAGCGCACCGGCATCACCACGGTCGCGGATTTCCGCCGCCGCGACGTCGCGGCCGGCGGCGAAGGTGCGCCGCTGATGTGCGCGTTCCATGCGGCCGTGCTGCGCGATGCCGGCGAACCGCGTGCCGTGCTCAACCTCGGGGGCATCGCGAACCTCACGCTGCTCGAGCACGGGCTGCCCGTGCGCGGCTTTGACACCGGTCCCGCAAACGCGATCCTGGATGCCTGGTGCCAGCAGTCCGGTCGCGGTGCCTGCGACGAGGGCGGTCGATTCGCCGCCTCGGGCACGGCGCTGCCCACGCTGCTCGCGCTCCTGCACAGCGATCCTTACTTCGCTCGGTCGGCGCCCAAAAGCACGGGACGCGAGCAGTTCCATCTGGCGTGGTTGCGCCGCGCACCCGGGCTCGACGCGCATGCGCCTGCGGACGTGGCGGCGACGCTGGTCGCGCTCACGGCAGCGACGGTCGCGGAGGCCCTCACGCGCGAAGCGCCGGGCTGCCGACGCGTGATCGCCTGCGGCGGCGGCGTGCACAATCCGACCCTGATGGCCGCACTGTCGCAGGCCCTGGCGCCGGTGCACCTGGATTCCAGCGCGGCGCACGGCATCGATCCGGACTACATGGAAGCGATGGGTTTCGCCTGGCTCGCGCGCGAGACGCTGGCGGGACGTCCCGGCAACCTGCCCGAAGTCACCGGCGCGCGCGGCCTGCGCGTCCTGGGCGCGATCCACGCGGGGGGCTGACGCGCGGACCGGTCGCGGGCGGGGGCGTCCGACGCCTGCCCGTGGTTCCGCTCGGCATTGCCTGGGTGGCGGGTGCGTCCGGGACGCGCCACGCGTGCACGACGGGCATGGGGATCAGGCGTCGTCGCGTCCGGCGATGCGGAACGGGGACTTGTCCTCGGGCAGCTGTTCGAGCGCTTCCATGGCAGCCCGCAACACGGCCGCCTCGTCGTCCGCCAGCGCGTCGACATCCGCCCTGACGGTGGAGACCTTGGCCGTGGGCGGCAGCGGGTCCACGATGGATACCGGCCGGTCGTGCACCAGCCCGAGCGCGGAGCGGATCAGCGACAGGAACACGTCGTTCGCGCTGCAATTGCGCTCGCGCGCCAGCGCCTTGACGCGCTGGACGATGTCCGCATCGATTTCGCGCAGCTGGAATTCCGCCACGATCGGCTACCGCCCCCCTTGCCAGCGATCGATTGTGGCAGGACCGTTGCGGGATTTCATGTTGCCGGTCACGCGGCAGGAGGTCCGTGCGCGCGGCGGTCCGGAATCGTCCGCCACGCTTGTCCCTGGGCCGTTCAGGTTGCTCCGGGCGCGCGGCCCGCATCGCCCAGCGAGCGCTCGATCATGCCGCCGCGCAGGAGGAACAGGTACAGCAGCACCCCCGGCAGCGCGACCAGGGTCGTCAACAGGTAGAACTGCACGTAGCCCAGGGCCTCGATCAGGCCACCCGCCAGGCCTCCGGTGAGCATGCGCCCGACCACGCTTGCTGCCGCCGAAAGCAGTGCGAACTGCGTGGCGGTATAGGCGAGGTTGCACAGCGCCGACAGGTACGCGACGACCACCACGCCACCGATCCCGCTGGCGGTGTTCTCGAACGCGATCGTGAACGCGAGCAGCGCATTCGAATGTCCGACAGCGGCTAGCCACGCGAAGCTCAGGTTGGACACCGCCATCAGCACCAGCGCGACCAGGACCGACCGCTTCATGCCCAGCCCCGCGTAGAGCGCGCCGCCGAGGAAGATGCCGATCAGGTAGGCAAAGAATCCGACCCCGACGTCGTAGCGCGCGATCTCGTCGTTGCTGAACCCCAGGTCGTTCAGCAGCAGGCGCAGCGTCAGGTTCGCCAGCGTGTCGCCGATCTTGTGCAGCAGCACGAACAGCAGCACGAGCAGCGCGCCGCGCCGTCGCAGGAACTCCGAGAGCGGCCCCACGACCGCGCGCCACGCCTCGCGCATGCCCCGCGCCGTCGCCACCAGCTGGTGCCGCTCGGGCTCGCCCATGACCAGGCCGGTGACCATCGCCGGCAGCGCGAACACGATGCATGCCAGGTAGGCGAGGCTCCAATTGCCGTTCGCCGCGACCAGCAGCGCGAGCGATCCCGCCGCGACCGAGCCGATGCGCCAGCCGTACTGCGACATGCCCGAGCCGATGCCGAGCTGGCGCGGCTTGAGGAGCTCGATGCGATAGGCATCGATGACGACGTCGAAGGTGGCGCCGGCCGCGCCGACAAGCACGGCGGCGATCGCGAACGTGCCCAGGCCCGCCTTCGGGTCGAGCATGCCCAGCCACGCGACGGCACACATCACCAGCGTGCCGGAGAGCATGAGCCACGACACGCGCTGCCCCAGGCGCGACAGCAGCGGCAGGCGCACGGCATCGACCGCGGGCGCCCAGAGGAACTTGATGTTGTAGACCAGGAACGCGAGCGAGAACGCGGTCACGCTCTTCTTGCTGATGCCGTCCTGGGCCAGGCGCGTGGTCAGCGTCGCGCCGATCATCGCGTAGGGGAAGCCCGAGGAGATGCCGAGCATGAACGCGGCGATGGACTCGCGCTCGAGGTAGGGCCGCAGCGCATCGAGCAGCGTGCCGAACCGGCGCGCGGGGACGCTCATGCGTAGTCGACGGTGTAGGGGGCGTGGTCGGAGAAGAACTTGCGGCGGTAGATGCTGCAGTCGCGCAGTTTCGCGCGCAGGTTCGGGCTGGCGAGCTGGTAGTCGATGCGCCAGCCCACGTCGTTCTCGCGCGCGGCGCCGCGGTTCGACCACCAGGTGTACTCCGCGCCTTCGGGGCGCAGCGTGCGGTAGGTGTCGAGCCAGGCATCGGGCGCGAGCACGCGGTCCAGCCATGCGCGCTCCTCGGGCAGGAAGCCCGAGTTCTTCTGGTTCGAGCGCCAGTTCCTGAGGTCGATCGGGCGGTGCGCGATGTTCCAGTCGCCGCAGACCACGTACTCGCGGCCGCTCGAAAGCCAGCCCTGCAGCACGGGCAGGAACCAGTCGAGCACTTTGTACTTGAACGCCTGGCGCTCCTCGCCGGACGAGCCCGAAGGCAGGTACAGCGAGACCACGCTCAGGTTCCCGAAGCGGGCCTCGAGGTAGCGCCCCTCGTCGTCGAACGGCGCCCAACCGAGCCGGTCGATCCAGGCATCGGGCTCCCGTTTCGCGTAGATCGCCACGCCACTGTAGCCCTTCTTCGTGATCGCGTCGCGGAAGGCGACGTGGTAGCCGCGCGGGCGGAACACCGATTCGGACAACTGGTGTTCCTGCGCCTTGGTCTCCTGCAGGCACACCACGTCGGCCTTCTGGCGGGCGAGCCACGGGAAGAAGCCCTTCTGCGCGGCCGAGCGGATGCCGTTGGCGTTGAACGAGATGATCCGCATGGCGCGCCTCGGGAAGGGAAGCGCGAAGGGTACCGGTGGGCGCGCGAGTCGCCAAGGCACGCGCGAGGCGATTCCCGCAGGAATGCAGGAGCGCGCTTCAGCGCGCGATCTTTTCGAACCGTCGATGCGCCTCCGGTTGGCGACGAGATCGCGCGCTGAAGCGCGCTCCTACATCGGCGGCGTACGCCCGTCGCGGCTCAGCCCGACTCGAGCACCCGCACCGCCTGCCCCTGCTCGAGCCGCTCGGCGCCGCGCACGACCACGCGGTCGCCGGCCGCGAGCGCGCCGGTCACCGCGACGCGGTCGTCCTGCACCTGCCCCGGCTGCACGTCGATGCGTTCGGCGGTGTTGTCGGCCTTCACGCGCACGACGTAGGTGTGGTCCTGGCGCAGCACCAGGGCATCGCGCGGCACCGTCAGCGATTCGTCCGTGCCCGCCTCGGGCAGCGCCGCCTCGACCGGCGTGCCGACGAGCGCGTAGCCCTCGGGCAACGCGGCGCGCAGCTCGAACTGGCGCGAGCGCTCGTCGCCCACCGGCACCACGGCGCGCACCGTGGCGGACTGCTCGCCGCCGCCGCCGCGCAGCGCGAGCCGCGCGCCGGCCTTCACGCCCGCCGCGAACGCGAGCGGCGCCTGCACCTTCAGTTCCAGGTGCTCGGTGTCCACCACGTGCGCGACCGCGGTGCCGGCCTGCACCCATTCGCCGCGCTGCGCGTAGCGCTCGGTGACCACGCCGGGGAACGGCGTGCGGATCTCGCATTCGGACAGTTCGCGCTCGATCTCGCGCACGCGCGCCTCGCTGCGCGCGAGGTCGTGGCGCGCGCTTTCCTGCGCGGCGCGCGCCTCGTCGAGTTGCGTGGCGGCGATCGAGTTCTTCGGCGCGAGCTGGGTCAGGCGCTTCCACTGGCGCTCGGCGAGTTCGGATTGCGCCTTCGCGCGACCGGCCTCGGCACGCATCTCCTCGAGCCTCAGGCGCAGCGCGCCGTCGTCCAGGCGCGCGACCACGCCGCCGGCCGGCAGCCGCGTGCCGGTCTCCGCGACGGACACGAGGCGGCCTGCCGTGCCGCTCGCGATGCGCGCATCGTCGCGGCTGACCACGCTGCCCGGCATCCAGCGCGTGGGCGAGAGCTGCGCGCTCGACGCGGCAGCGACATGCACGGCCGCCGGTGGCGGCTTGCGCGGCGGATCGGCGGCCTGCAGCGGCTCCTGCGGCAGCAGCGTGGCGAGCGCGACGGCGATCGCGGCGGAGAGGGCCAGGACGGTACGTTTCATGATTGTTCCTCGTTCGGGGTCAGGCCGCGCGCGGCAACGCGCTCGGGACGACGGTCGATTCGGGCGCCGAGACCGCCTGCGCGCGGCGACGGCTCAGGCGCATCAGGCTCGGCAGCAGCAGCAGCGAGAACACCAGGCTGATCACCACGCCGCCCACGTTCACCGCGGCGAGGCCGCGATAGATCACGCTGCCGGGGCCGGGGTTCACCGCCATCGGCAGCGCGCCGAGCGCACCGGTGAGGGTGGAGGCGAGGATCGGGCGCAGGCGCTGGTTCAGGCCGATCCGGATCGCGTCCTCGAGCGGCTTGCCCGAGCGTTCGGCCTCGCGCGTGAGGTCGACGAGCAGGATCGCGTGGTTCACGATCACGCCGATCATCATGATGAAGCCGATCATGGACAGCAGGTCGAGCGGCTGGAACGCGAAGATGCCGAGCACGCGCAGGCCGATCACGCCGCCGATCAGCGCGAGCGGCACGGTCAGCATCACGATCACGGCGTCCTTGAGCGAGCGGAACAGCGCGGCCATGATGAACAGGAGCACGAGCAGGGCGAGCGCGAAGTTCGCGGCCATGGTGTCCACAACCTGGCCCAGGCGATCGGCGCTGCCGGCCATGCGCACCGTGCCGCCCTCGGGCAGCGCCTTCTGCAGCGCCGGCACCACCGTCTCGTTCAGGCGCACCAGGGCCTCCTCGAGCGACAGCGTCTCGGGCGGATCCACGTTCAGCGTGATCGTGCGGCGGTGGTCGAGCCTGCGGATGTTGGTCGGGCCCAGCGCCGTCTCGAGCCGCACCAGGTCGCCCAGCGGTACCACCTGCCCGTTCGGCGTCGCGAGCGGCGCGCCCACGAGTCCCTCGGGCGTCTCGCCGACGGAGGTGCGCAGGATGATCGGCAGGCGCGTCTCGCCGTTGAAGTGCTCGCCCAGCCAGGCACCGTCGCCGAGCGCGCGCACCACCACGCCGACCGCGTTGCGATCCCAGCCGGCCTCCGCGATGCGGCGGTCGTCGGGCACGGCACGCAGTTCCGGCTGCGCCTGGTCGCCGTTGGGGAAGGCCTGCACGTTCGCGCCCGGAAAGGTCTTCTCCAGCAGCTGGCGACCCTGCTCGGCGGCGCTCGCGAGCGCGCGCGGGTCGTCCGCCTGCAGGTGCAGTTGCACCGAACGGGGTGAGCCGCCGAAGCCGTCGAACAGCTGGCCCTCGGTGGCGAACGCGCGCGTGTCGGGGAAGCCGACCACGATCTCGTCGCGCATGATGCGCTCGAGCTCGCCGATGCGCTTCTCGTCGACCACGCGCGCGCCGATGGTGCCACCGCCGGGCCACAGCCACAGGTAGTAGTTCTTCAGCGCCGGCTGCTTCTCGCCCGACATGTACGGGGCCAGCCGTTTGATCAGCGTGGGGCCGATTTCGCGGTTGACCGTGGCCGAGCTCATGCCGGGTGGGAAGTTGAAGAACACGTCGATCGCGGCGCGCTTCACCGGCGGCAGGTAGTCCAGGCGCGGCAGGAACACCACGCTCAGCGCCAGCGGCAGCACCAGCAGCGCGGCCACCCAGCCAAGCTGCTTCTGGCGCGTATCGGTGAGCTGCAGGATGCGTTCGGTGAGCGCCGGCCAGCCGTCGCCGAAGCCGGAGTTGAAGCGCTTGGCCTTGAGCCAGCCGCCGGCGGCCGCGGGCAGCACCGTGATCGCCACGACGATCGAGATCGCCACGGCGATCGAGATGGTGAGCGCGAGGTCGGCGAATATCTGCCCCTCCTCGTCCTTGAGGAACAGCACCGGCAGGAACACCGCGATGGTGGTGACGGTGGAGGCGAACAGCGCGGGCAGCACCTGGCGCGTGCCGGCGAGCGCGGCCTCGATCGGGGTCATGCCCGATTCCTTGAGCCGGATGATGTTGCCCGACACCACGATCGCGCCCTCGACCACCATGCCCACGGCGAAGGCGAGGCCGGCGAGCGAGATCACGTTCAGGCTGCGCCCGGTGAGGTGGAGCACGACGAAGGTGGCGAGCAGGCAGATCGGGATGGAGGTGGCGATCAGCGCGGTGGCGCGGCCATCGCGCATGAACCACCACACGCACACGAGCGCGAGCAGCGCACCGACGACCAGGTTCTCGGTCAGCAGGCCCACGGCTCGGCGGATGAACAGGCCCGAGTCGTAGGATTGCTCGATGCCGAGGCCCTGCGCCTTCAGCGGGCCCGCGCGCAACTCGTCCACGGCCTTCTTCACGCCTTCCAGCGTGGCGAGCACGTTCGCGCCGCTCTGCCGGCGCACCTGCAGGCCGATCGCGGGATTGCCGTTCTGGTAGACGAAGAACTGCTGGTCGGGCGGACGCGTCTCGATGGTCGCCACGTCGCCGAGCTTCACCGGCCGGCCGCCGCGCCAGGCGAGCACGAGTTCGCCCAGCGATTCGGGCGCGTACTTGCCGGTGAAACGCAGCGTGTACTGGCGACGACCGACCTCGACCTGGCCGCCGGAGACATCGGTGGCGCTCGCCGCGCGCGCGGCGATGTCGGTGATCGGGATGCCCTGCGCCGCCGCCTGCGCGAGGTCGACGGTGATGCGCACCTCGTTCGGCGGCCCGGCATTGACGTTCACGCCGGCGACGCCGGGAATGGATTCCAGGCGCGGGCGCACCGTGCCCTCGATGAAGTCGCGGTACTTCTCGACCGGGCCCTCGGTGCCGGGCAGCAGCTGCACGAAGTACCAGGTGAGCGAATCGTTGGAGTCACCGTTGCCGCCCAGGCGCACGACCGGGCGATCGACGTCGCGCGGCAGCGGCGGCAGGCGGTTCAACCGCCCCAGCACTTCCACCAGCGCCGCGTTCATGTCGGTGCCGATCGCGAAGCGCAGGTTGACGAAGCTGCCGCCGGGACCGGCATTGCCCTCGAGCTGCTCCAGCCCGGGCATGCCCTGCAGCACGCGCTCCTGCGGCTCGAGCAGCTCCGACTCCACCTCCTCGGGCGAGGCGGCGCGCCAGCCGGTCTGCACGGTGATCTGCGGGCGCTCGATGTCGGGGAACAGCTGCAGCGGCAGCTGCCGGAGGCTGAGCCAGCCGAACAGGCCGACCAGCAGCACCGTCACGCCGACCACGATCGGGTTCTTCAACGAGGCGTCGATCCATCGCATGACTGCGTCTCCCGCACGGAACGTTCGGGGCATTGGATGGGGCGAGGGGGCCGGAGTTTTCAGCCCTGCGACGAGGCGCGGGCGACGCGCGACGAAACGAGTCGAGGTTGCGCATGCTGAGCGTTTCGGATGCAGTGGCGTATGCCGGAAGTCACGGGCGCAAGTGCCGCAGGGCAACGGCGCATGCACTGCGATGACCCCATAGAGCCGAGCGTGGTCGGCTTGGACCCGGCGCAACGCAGCCGAGCAAGCTCGGCTCCAGACGTCGCGGGGACTCAGCGCAGGTGCTGGAGCTTGTCCTTGTAGTTGCGCGAGAGGCGCAGCGTCTGTCCGGTATCGAGGGTGAGCTGGTAGTCGCCGTTCTGCTGCGCGCGCAGTTCGCGCACGTGCGCGAGGTTGACCATGGTGGAGCGGTGGATGCGCTGGAAACGGCGCGGGTCCAGCCGCTGCTCGAGTTCGCGCATGGTGCCGCGCAACACGTGCGTCTCGTTCGGCGTGTGCACGCACATGTAGTCGCCGGCGGCATCGATCCAGAGGATCTCGCGCGGTTCGAGCCGGATGCGGCGGTTGCCGTCGCGCAGCACGATGCGGTCGGCGGCGCCCGGCTCCTCGCCCGCGGCACCGGCGAGCGCGTCCTCGAGGCGCAACTGCGGTCGCCCCGAGACCTCGGCGAGCAGGCGCAGCAGGCTGTCGCGCTGCTGTCCGGCGCCGCGCAGGGCCATGCGTTCGCGCACGCGGCCGAGCGCGCGCGCGAGCAACTCGTCCTCGACCGGCTTCAACAGGTAGTCCACCGCGTTCGCCGCGAACGCATCCAGCGCGAAGCGCTCGTAGGCGGTCACGAACACGACCAGCGGCAGCTGGGCGAGCGGCAGCATGCGCAGCACGCCGAACCCGTCGATCTGGGGCATCTGCACGTCGAGCAGCATCAGGTCGGGTCGATGCGCGAGCACGGCGGCGAGCGCCTCGCGCCCATTGCCTGCCTGCGCCACCACGCTCACGTCCGCATGCGCGGCCAGGCGCAGCTCCAGTCCGCGCCGGGCGAGCGGCTCGTCGTCCACGATCAGGGTGCGGATGCTCATCCGGGCCAGCCCGCCTCGCAGTCGTAGGGCAGGCGCAGTTCCACCTCGAAGCCGTGCGGCTCGCGATGGCGCGTGAGCACCTGCTGGTGCGCGCCGTACAGCACGCGCAGGCGCTCGCGCGTGTTGCTCAGGCCCACGCCGCATTCGGCCGCCGCCGCGGCCTCCGCCTGCGCCGGGCCGTCGTCGGCCACGCGCAGCACCAGCTCCTCGCCCTCGCGCCGCGCCGCGACCTCGATCGAACCGCCTTCGATGCGCCTCGCCACGGCGTGCTTGATGCAGTTCTCGATCAGCGGCTGCAGCACCAGGCTCGGCACCAGCGCGGCGCGCGCCTCGTCGGAGACCTCGAGCCGGACCTGCAGCCGCTCCCCGAAGCGCAACTGCTCCACGCCGAGGTAGCGCGACATCGCGCCCAGCTCCTCGTCGAGCGTCACGCGCTGCATGGGATCGGAGTCCAGGGTGTAGCGCAGGAAGCCCGACAACCCGGTCACCATGCGGTTCGCGATCTCGCCGCGCCCGTCCAGCACCAGCGTGGAGATCGCGTTGAGCGTGTTGAACAGGAAATGTGGATTGAGCTGGTAGCGCAGCATCTTGAGCTGGGCCTCGTGCGCGGCCGATTGCGCGCGCAGCGCGCGCTCGCGTTCGCGCGTGAGCTGGCGCGCGAACTGGATGCCGAAGTACAGGCCGCTCCACGACAGCAGCACGTAGAACGCGCCGCCGAAGTAGCCGAGGTAGCCCAGCGCGCTGGAGGGCCGGCAGTCGAAGCAGTAGCGGAAGATCACCTCGGCGTAGACCTTGGTGTAGACCGCGGTCGCGAGCAGCAGCAGGCCCGAGGCCCACAGTCCCGCGGGCAGCGTCGCGCCGAGCGCGAGCACGCGGCGGTAGCACGGCCGCAGCAGCGAGGTGATCACCAGGCCCACGCCGGCCGACGCGAGCGAGACGTAGCCGTAGGCGAGCGGCTTGCCGTAGCCGATCGCGCCGAGGAAGTTCAGCGCGAAGTAGGCGAGCCAGCCGAGCACCTGCAGCAGCCAGAACTGGCGCGAGGAGGTCGAGAGCAGTGGCGTGTGGGGTGTCACGGGCCGGGGCATGGCGGATGTCGGGCCGATACGATACACGGCAGTGGGCGAGACATTGCCGGCGCCAGGCGTGCACCACCTGCGTCCTGGCGTGTCCTGCCGGCGTCCTGTCGCCGGTCGCCGCATTCCGGCCTCGCGGCGCGGCGGCTAGACTACGGCCCCTCGGGAGGCGTGCATGCAAGACCATCGAACGGCGTTCCTGGAACTCGCGCTGGCCAAGGGCGCGCTCCGCTTCGGCGAGTTCACGCTCAAGTCGGGTCGGCGGAGCCCGTACTTCTTCAATGCCGGGCTGTTCGATTCCGGCCTCGCGCTCGCCGGCCTCGGCGGCTGCTACGCGCAGGCGGCGCAGGCCTCGGGCCTGGCCTACGACATGCTGTTCGGACCCGCGTACAAGGGCATCGCGCTCGCCACCGCGGCCGCCATCGCGCTCGCGCAATCGCAGGGCCGCGATGTTCCCCTGGCATTCAACCGCAAGGAGGCGAAGACGCATGGCGAGGCCGGCATCGTGATCGGGGCGCCGCTCGCCGGCCGCGTGCTGATCGTCGACGACGTGATCACGGCCGGCACCTCGGTGCGCGAGTCGGTGGACCTGATCCGGGCGCACGGCGCCACGCCCGCGGGCGTGCTGATCGCGCTCGACCGGCAGGAACGAGGCACCGGCGCACGCTCTGCGGGCGAGGAGGTGGCGGCCGAGTTCGACCTGCCGGTGATCGCGATCGCAACCCTGGCGGACCTGCTCGTGCACGTCTCCGCGCGCGCCGAATTCGCGCCCCAGCGCGCTGCGCTCGAGGCCTATCGGTCGGCCTACGGCGTGGCAACCCCTTCCAGACGCTGAACGGCCGCGAACGGACCGGTGCGACCGGGGAACTTGCAGCGCCCGACCGACTCCACCATCGGGGCTCGCTATACTGCGACGCCATCGGCAACCGCGGATTCCAGTCGACCATGCGTACCGTGCGTGACCTGTTCCTGGCCCCCGGGCTCGCGGCGATCGCGCTGATCGGCGCCGTGATCGCGCCCGACAGCCACGCCGCCGTGGGGCGCACGTACAAGTGCTACAACGAGAAGGGCGAGCTGTTCTACCTCGATCGTTTCGACGCGAACCGCTGCAAGGGCGGCGGCGCGAAGCTGAACGAGCGCGGCAGGCCGGTCGAGACCATCGACCGCCAGCTCACGCCCGAGGAGCGGGCCGAGGCGGATGCCAAGGCGATACAGGATGCGGAGGCCGCGCGCCAGAAGGCCAAGCAGGACAAGGCCGACAGCATCCTGATGTCCTCCTACCCCACCGAGGACGATCTCGCGCGCGCGCACGACACCGAGGTGCGCCTGGTGGACACCGACATCAAGGCGAAGCTCCTGGTGCTCAAGAGCCAGGAGCGCAACCTCACCGACCTGCTCGCCTCGGCCGCGGATTCCGAGCGCCTGGGCCAGAAGGTGTCGGACGGCGTGAGCAAGAACATCAGCATCATGCGGCGCCAGGTCGAGCGCCAGCGCGCGGCGATCGCCGCGCAGCAGAAGCGCCGGTCCGAGATGGACTCCCACTACGAGGCGCAGCTCGCACGCTTCCGCGAACTCAAGGAACAGGAAGCGAGCGGCCAGCGCCCCGGGGGCCAGTAGCAGCGATGCGCGCGGCGCATGCGGGGTGCCATCGGTAGCCCGCGATTCCGGAGCACGTGGATCGATTCCCGGGGGCGCGACGACCTCGACCCGGATCAGGCTTCGACCTGCGGGATGCCGCCGGTCCGCGCCGCAGGGTTCAGAACGGGAGCTTGAGGTGCGGATCCAGCGCGAGCAGCTGGCGCCGGAACTCGTCCTGGATGTGGTTCAACGCGGGATTGTCGTCGCCCTCGAAGCGCAGCACGAGGCTGGGCGTGGTGTTCGAACAGCGCACCAGGCCCCAGCCCTGCGGATAGTCCGCCCGCACGCCGTCGATCGTGGTCACGCGTGCGCCGGGGAAGTTCGCGGCCTCGCGGAACTTCGCGAGGAACGCGAAGTGGCGGCCTTCCTCCATGGGGATCTTCAGTTCCGGCGTGGACACGCCGTTGGGGATCTCGGCGAACACCTCGTCGGCGTTCAGCGGGCTCACGGCCAGGATCTCCGCCAGGCGGCAGGCGGCGTAGATGCCGTCGTCGAATCCGTACCAGCGTTCGCGGAAGAAGAAGTGGCCGCTCATCTCGCCGGCCAGTTCCGCATCGACCTCGCGCATCTTGCGCTTGATCAGCGAGTGCCCGGTCTTCCACATGATCGGGCTGCCACCGGCCGAGAGGATCACGTCCTGCAGGCGGCCCGAGCATTTCACGTCGTAGATCACCGCGGCGCCGGGGTTGCGCAGCAGCACGTCCTGCGCGAACAGCATCAGCAGTCTATCGGGATAGACGATGTCGCCCGAGGCCGTGACCACGCCCAGGCGGTCGCCGTCGCCGTCGAAGGCCATGCCCACGTCGGCGCCGAACTGGCGCACGGCCACGATCAGGTCCTGCAGGTTGCGCGGATCGCTCGGGTCGGGATGGTGCGCGGGGAAGCTGCCGTCCACGTCGCAGTGCAGCGGCATCACGTCGCAGCCGATGCCCTGCAGCACCTGCGGCGCGATCGCGCCGGCGATGCCGTTGCCCGCATCGAGCACGATCTTGAGCGGACGCTCCACCTGGATGTCGCCGGTGATGCGCTCGATGTACTCGGGGCGCACGTCCACGGCCTTGACCGTGCCGTTGCCGACGTCCAACCGGCCCTCGGCGATGCGCGCGTAGAGGTCCTGGATCTCGTCCTCGGCCAGGGTGTCGCCACCGAGCATGATCTTGAAGCCGTTGTACTCGGGCGGGTTGTGGCTGCCCGTGACCATCACGCCCGAGCCGATGTTCAGGTGGTAGGTGGCGAAGTACAGCACCGGCGTGGGCACGGCGCCGACGTCGATCACGTCCATGCCCGCGGCCTGCAGGCCGTCGATCACCGCCGTGGCCAGCATCGGCCCGGACAGCCGCCCGTCGCGTCCGCAGGCGATCGAGGTCAGCCCGCGTTCGCGCGCCGCCGAGCCGATCGCCTGTCCGATCGCCTTGGCGACCTGCGGCGTGAGGCTCTCGCCCACGATGCCGCGGATGTCGTACGCGCGGAAGATGCTGCGCTCCACCACGAGCGCGGGCGCGTGGCGGGGCGCGGACGGCTCGTGCACCTTGCGCTCGACCGGCGGCGCGGCGCCGTCCGCCTCGCGGTCGGTGGCCTTCGCCGGCATCCGGCGCGAAACCTCCGCCGCGGGCAGTTCAACCACGGCGCCGACCTTCACGAAGCGACCATCGAGGAAGCGCAGGACGGCGAGGTAGATGCCGCCGGCGGCGAGCAGCAGGATCACGCCGAACACGGTGAGCGCGGGCACGTTCTCGCTGTCGACCCACGAGAGCACGGAGCCGATCCGGAAGCTCTGCACGAGCCGGCCGCCGATCGCCAGTCGCGAACCGGCGATCTCGCTGACCACATCGTCGCTCGCGGCCGAGCCGGACGCGCCGCGGAAGATGTAGAGCGGCAATCCCTGGCCGCGCGTGCTGACCTGGCGCAGGTCGAGGTAGGCGCCCTGGGCGTCGGCCTGGACCAGCACCTCGGTCAGCGGGTCGATCGGAAGCAGCACGTAGGCGTAGGCCAGCACGCGATCGCCGCTGTTCACCCCGCGACCCAGGGCGATGCCCCAGTCCCCGCGGTCCTGCCTGTCGGCCTGGATGCGGGAGACGCCGCCGCTGCGGCGCGCGTCGGTCAGCAGGTCGGCCTTCACATAGCCGAACTTCTCGAGGTCGCCGTGCATGACCTCGGACAGCGTGGGTGGGAACAGCTCCACGGCCAGCGCGTCGGGCAGGCGGGCCTTCACGCGCGCGACGGCGCGGACCCAGTCCTCGGGCTCGCCGCGCGTGAGCATGGCGCGCACGTCCTCGTCGTCGAGCGCGACGCGCACGCGCCCGTCGACCGCCGCGACCACGCGCTTGGATTCGGCCGAGGCCCAGTCGCGCGTACGTCCGACGTGGCCGTACAGCCAGTTGTCGTGGCGTACGCTGTACGCCTGCCAGAAGCAGGCGATCGCGAACGTGATGAAGACGCCGATCAGCGCGGTTGCGGCAAGTCGGCGCGGATCGAGCTCGCGCTGGCTACGTCGCTCCAGCGCCGCGTCGAGTGCCGACTTCTTGCGACCGAATTCCAGCCATTTCATGCACTTCCCCCTTGTCGCCGGACGCGCACCCCGGCACCCCGCGACCTTCCCGGGGAAGGCACCGCGAGGTGCTGGGATGCGCAGCCGGCGTGAATCGCCAGCGGCTAGATTGTTTGCTGCTTATTGCCGTCCGGTATGTCCGAATCCACCCTCGCCACGGTCACTGGCCTGGAACGACGCCACCACCCTGAACCTCGCCTGGGCCACGGGCACCACCACGAGTTGGGCGATCCGGTCGCCCGGTTCGATGGTAAACGGCGCCAAGCCGCGGTTCCAGCACGACACCATGAGCGGACCCTGGTAGTCCGAGTCGATCAGGCCCACGAGGTTTCCGAGCACCAGGCCATGGCGGTGTCCCAGTCCCGAACGCGGCAGGATGACCGCGGCATAGCCCGGATCGGACAGGTGGATCGCCATGCCCGTGGAGACCAGTTCGCTGCGCCCCGGTTCGAGCACCAGCGCCTGGTCGAGGCAGGCACGCAGGTCCAGGCCGGCGGAACCGGGCGTGGCATAGGCCGGCAGCGGGAACGTGGTGCCCAGGCGCGCATCGAGGATGCGCAGGTCGACGTCGATCATGCGGACCGGGCCCCCGCATCGGGAGTTGCGCCCGCACCGTTGCAGGCCAGGCTCGCGCGGCGACCCGGCGGTGCATCACCCGGCATGATCGTCATGGCGCCTTCGAGGCGGCGGGCCGGTCCGCGGCCAGGCGCTCGGCCACCAGTTCCACCACCGCCTGCGCCAACGAGCGCTTGTGGCAACGCGGCAGCACCCGTTCGCCGCCCGGCCACAGGGCGGTGAGCTCGTTCTCGGCGGCATCGAATCCGGTACCCGCGACGCCGACCCGGTTCGCCAGGATCAGGTCCAGGCGCTTGCGCTCGAGCTTGCCGCGCGCGGCCTCCAGCACGTGGTCGGTCTCGGCCGCGAAGCCCACCAGGAACGGATGCGACGGCTGGGCGCCGAGTTCGGCCAGGATGTCGACGGTGGCTTCAAGTTCGAGCACGTGGCGCGCCGCGCCCTTCTTGATCTTGCTCGGCGACACGGTGGCCGGGCGGTAGTCCGCGACCGCGGCGGCGGAGATGAACACGTCGTGCGCGGGCGCCTCCTCGCGGATCGCCAGATGCATCTCGTGCGCGCTGCGCACCATGCGCCGGCGCAGGCCGGCGGGTTCCGCGAGCGAGGTCGGTCCGCTCACCAGGGTCACCCGCGCCCCGGCCGCGCGCGCGGCGTCCGCGATCGCGTAGCCCATGCGTCCGGAGCTGCGGTTGCCCACGTAGCGCACCGGATCGATGTCCTCGTACGTGGGGCCGGCGCTGACCAGAACGCTCAGCCCCGCGAACACGGGCGGCACGTCCGCATCGGCCAGCGCGCGCAGCAGCTGCTCGGGTTCGAGCATGCGTCCCAGGCCCACGTCGCCACAGGCCTGGCTGCCGCTGCCCGGACCCAGCACGCGGATGCCGCGCGCCGAAAGCGTGGCGATGTTCGCCTGCGTCGCGGCGTTCGCCCACATCTGCTGGTTCATCGCCGGCGCCACGCTCACCGGCGCGGCGCTCGCCAGGCACACCGTGGTCAACAGGTCGTCCCCGTGCCCGCCGGCGAGCCGGGCCAGGAAATCGGCGCTCGCCGGCGCGACCAGGACCTGCTCGGCCCAGCGTGCCAGTTCGATGTGACCCATCGCCGCTTCCTGGTCGTCGTCCCACAGCGTGCTGCGCACCGGATGGTCGGACAGCGCCTGAAAGGTGAGGGGCGTGACGAACCGGGTCGCGCCCTCGGTCATCACCACGCGCACCTGCGCCCCGGCCTCGCGCAGCCGCCGCACCAGCTCGGCGGCCTTGTAGGCCGCGATGCCCCCGGTCACGCCGAGCAGCACGCGTCGATCGTTCAGTCCCTGCTCGCTCAACCTCGCGCTCCTGCGTGCCGATCGGGGCGTACGGGCGCCCGGGACCCCGCCGGGCCCTGCACGCGCGCAGCGCGCGCCGGCCTCGGCGGGTAGGAAATAGCTTACCGGAATGTCGGAATCCGCCCGATGCACGCTCGAGGCGCGGCCGCCACCCTGTCGCCATGCGCCTGATCGACCTGCCCGCCGACGAACGACCGCGCGAGCGCCTGCTCGCCCATGGGCCGGTGGCGCTGGGCGATGCCGAACTGCTCGCGATCTGCCTGGGGTCGGGTCGGCGCGGGCTGAGCGCCGTGGAGTTCGCGCGCGAACTGCTGGCCTCGGCCGGGGGACTCGCCGCCCTGCTGGCCCGGCCCGCGGACGAACTGGTGCGGGTCGTCGGCCTCGGCCCCGCCCGCACGTGCCAGATCAAGGCCGGGATGGAACTCGCGCGCCGCGTGCTGGCGGCCGACCTGCGCGCCCTGCCCACGTTGAGCCGGCCCAGCGACTGCGCGGACTACCTCGGGACCGTCCTGGCCGGGCGCCCGTACGAGGTCTTCCTGGTGGTGTTCCTCGACCAGCGCCACCGCGTGCTCACCGCCGAGGAGCTCTTCCGCGGCACCATCGACGGCGCCGCGGTGTACCCGCGCGAACTGGTCAAGCGCGCGCTGGCGCTGAACGCCGCGGCCCTGATCTGCGCCCACAACCATCCCTCCGGCGTGGCCGAGCCCAGCCACGCGGACATCGCGCTGACGCGCCGGCTGCGCGACGCGCTCGCCCTGGTGGAGGTGCGCCTGCTCGACCACTTCGTGCTCGGCATGGGCAGTTGCACCTCGCTCGCGGAACGCGGACTGGTCTAGGCACGGCTGCCCCGCCCGGTGCGCGGCGCATGTCCGCGCTTCCCTTGGCTTTCCGGCGGCTTCTATACTCGCCGCGAGCGGGCAGGATTCGAGTCGCGGTCTGACGGCACGGGCGATGATCACTGGCTTGACCCACGACTATCCAGCGGACGCGATCGAGGCCAAGGTGCCCGACGTCGCGACCGCGCGCGCGTTGATCGCGACGCGCCGGCCCGATGTCTTCACCCTGCTCAAGCGCCGGCGCGCGATCTTCCGCGGCGCCTACGGCCCGGAGACCGATCCCCACCTCGACCACGCCGAGAACGCCATCCTGCTCGCGCTCGCGCGCATCGGCACCCGCCACGGCAGCTTCGGGCGCGACTACCACGAGTACCACAACGAGAACCACGCGCTGGAGATCCTCGACCGGCGCATCGGCCAGGTGCTGCAGGAACGCGGCGTGAACGCGCTCAGCGGCGGCGACTGGCTCGCGCTCGCGCTGTTCGCGGGCTGCCACGACCTGCGCCAGCGAGAACCCTTCGAGTTCCGCAACGGCGTGGGCAGCAACGAGGCGGCCAGCATCGCGGAAAGCCACCGCATCCTCGATCTCGCCGGCTTCGATCGCACCTCCGACCACGCCCTGTACGCGGCGCTCGAGGTCATGATCGCGGGCAGCACGTTCGATGCCTCGCCGCGTCCGGCGCAGTACAACACCGCCGAGGTGGTCGCCACCGGCGGTCCGCTCGCGCCCCAGCTCGCGGGCAAGCTCGACCAGACCCTGCCCGGGTGGCGCGCCCGTCCCGAACTGGAGCGCGCCTACGAGCTCGCCCAGATCGCCTCCGACCTGGACACGGCGAACGTGGCCGAGCCCTTCACCGACCTCGCCGCGAGTTCGGGCCGGCTGGCGGCCGAGCGCGAGATGCGTGCCGGACGATCGCTCGAGAACGCGGCCTCGGGCGGCCCGACGCTGGATTTCCTCACCGGCGGCCAGGAGCGGTACTTCTTCGAACTGCACCGCTTCTGCTCCGAGCTCGGTCGTGCCGTGTTCGCCGACGAGAAGGAGGGCAACGCGCCCAAGGTGCGCGCCCTGGCGACCGAGTTGCGCACCCGCTTCGGCAGTCGCGCGGCGGGCAGCTACACGGGCAGCGAGGTGCTGACCACGCATCTGGAACTGGCCGCGATGATGTAGCGGCGGCCGCGCCCGTCGGGCGCGGGTTTGGGGAACACGGCGTGCGGCCATTACAATGGTCGGTCCGGTTCCCCGCGAGCGACTCCCCGTGAAAGAACACCTGCGTGAACTCGTGCTCCAGGCCCTGCTCGACCTGCGTCGGCTGGGCAAGCTGCCACCCGGCGAGGAGCCCGCGTTCACGCTCGAGCGTACGCGCCAGAAGAGCCATGGCGACTACGCCTGCAACGTGGCCATGCTCCTGGCCAAGAGTGCCGGGATGAACCCGCGCGCGCTGGCCGAGGCGCTGGTGGAGACCCTGCCCGATTCGCGCCACGTGACGCGCGCCGAAGTGGCGGGTCCGGGCTTCATCAATTTCCACCTGAGCCGCCACTGCCTGTACGCCACGCTGCGCCGCGTGCTGGAAGCGGGCGAGGACTACGGGCGCGCCGATCCGGGCTCGCGCGGGTCGGTGCAGGTCGAGTTCGTCTCCGCCAACCCCAACGGCCCGCTGCACGTGGGTCATGGCCGCGGCGCCGCCTACGGCGCCACGCTCGCGAACCTGCTCGAGGCCGACGGCCATGCCGTCCACCGCGAGTACTACGTGAACGACGCCGGCCGCCAGATGGACATCCTGGCGGTGAGCGTGTGGCTGCGCTACCTCGACCTGGGCGGGGTCACCGTGCGCTTCCCCGACAACGGCTACAAGGGCGACTACGTCGTGGAGATCGCGCGCGGCCTGCGCAGCCGCGCCGGCGACCGCCTGCGCCGCACGGTGGTGGAGATCACCGAAAGCATCCCGCCCGACGCGTCCCAGGGCGGCGACAAGGAAGTGCACGTCGATGCCCTGATCCGCCGCGCCAAGTCGCTGCTGGGCGAGGCCGACTACCGCATGGTGTTCGAGTCCGGCCTGGACTGGTGCCTCGCCGACATCCGCCAGGACCTCGGCGAGTTCAACGTGCGCTACGACCAGTGGTTCTCCGAGCGCTCGCTCACCACCTCGGGCGAGATCGCGCGCGCGCTCGAGATGCTGCGCGAGGCCGGCCACGTGTACGAGCAGGACGGCGCGCTGTGGTTCCGCGCCAGCGAGTTCGGCGACGAGAAGGACCGCGTCGTGGTGCGCGAGAACGGCATCAGCACCTACTTCGCCTCCGACATCGCCTACCTCCTGAACAAGTTCGAGCGCGGCTACGACCGGCTGATCTACGTCTTCGGCGCCGACCACCACGGCTACGTGGCGCGGCTCAAGGGCATGGCGCGCGCACTCGGCCTCGATCCCGGCCGCATCGAGATCCTGCTGGTGCAATTCGCGATCCTGTTCGAGGGCGGGCAGAAGGTGCAGATGTCCACGCGTGCGGGGCAGTTCGTCACCCTGCGCCAGCTGCGCAAGGAAGTGGGCACCGACGCCGCGCGCTACTTCTATGTGATGCGCAGCCACGAGCAGCACCTGGACTTCGACCTCGACCTGGCGCGCTCGCACTCGAGCGACAACCCGGTCTACTACGTGCAGTACGCGCATGCACGCGTGTGCGCGCTGCTGCGCCAGCTCGCCGAACGCTCGCTCTCGTTCAACAAGCCCTCGGGCGATGCCGCGCGCGAGCGGCTGACCGAGCCGCACGAGCTCGAGCTGCTGCAGCAGATGCTGCGCTACCCCGAACTGGTGGAGGCCGCCGCCGAGGCGCGCTCGCCGCAGATCGTGGTGAACGGCCTGCGCGAGCTGGCCGCGGCCTTCCACGGCTACTACAACGCGCATCCGATCCTGGTCGAGGACGACGAGTCGCTGCGCAACGCGCGCCTGTACCTGTGCCTGGCCGTGCGCCAGGTGCTGGCGAACGGGCTGCGCCTGGTCGGCGTCTCGGCGCCGGAGACCATGTGATGGCGAAGCGGTCCGCGCAGGCCGTGCGACCCGGCAGCGAGGCACCGGCCTGGCCGGCGTGGATCTGGCTCGCGGCCGGGCTCGCGATCGGCCTGGTCGTCGCCGGCATCGCCTGGTACCGCGACTGGCTGCCGGCCCGATCGCCACGCGCGCCGGAACCGAATCCGGCCGCGCAGGCCGCGAAGGTGGACGAGGCCGCCGCAGCCACCGACGACAAGCGCGCCACCGATGCGAAGCCGAAGTACGACTTCTACAACGTGCTGCCCGAGATGGAAGTGGTGATCCCCGATTCCCAGGTGCGCGCCGAGGCAAAGGCGCCGCCGCCGGCCACGCCGGCCGAACCCGGCGCGCGCTATTGGCTGCAGGCCGCCTCCTTCCGCGACCAGCGCCAGGCCGAGGAACTGAAGGCCAAGCTCGCCCTGCTCGGCCTGCGCGCCCAGGTCGCCGACGTGAGCATCAACGGCAGCTCCTGGTACCGCGTGCGCGTGGGTCCGTACGGGAACGCCGGCGAGCTCGACGCCGGCAAGCGCAGCCTGGAATCGAACGGGTTGTCGGCGATCGCGCTGAAGGAACAGACAAAGTAGGGTGCGTCTTGGACGCACCCGTTCCCACCCATCGTGCAAGCGACGGGGCTGGTGCGTCCGAGACGCACCCTACGGCGCGGGATCCTCGAAGCCGTCGTTGAAGATGCCGGGCGGTGGTCCTGCGGCGCCGATGCGGTAGAGCGTGTTGCCGGCGACCATGTACACCACGCCCGACTCGTCCTCGCCGAACGCGTAGACGTTGCCAGCGAGACCGGTCTTGATCACCGCGGCGGAGGGTTGGACCCAGGTGTTGCCGCCGGTGTCCTCGGAGTACCGGAGTTCGCTCTCACCCGCGTCTCCGTAGAAATAGATGCCCTGCAGCGCCGCATCCGGCCCCCGGTAGCGATAGCCGCCGGTGACCGAGATGCCGGTCGGCGTCGACGAGCTCGAACACCCGTTGCCGAAGTTGTTGTACTCGATGATCGGCACGATGCTCGAGGCATTACTGCAGGTCGTGGTGCAGCTGCCCCTGGCGTGGGTGCCCTCACACGTCTTCCAGCCGAAGTTCGCACCGAACGGACTGCCCGCCGGCAAGCGGTTGACCTCCTCCCAGTGGTTCTGGCCCACGTCGCCGATCAGCAGGTCGTCGGTCTGCCGATCGAAGCTCCAGCGCCACGGATTGCGCAGCCCGTACGCCCAGGTCTCATCGCAACCGTTCGCCACGTCGTTGCCCGCGAATGGATTGTCCGCCGGGACGGCGTAGTTCGCGGCGCCGTCCGCGCGCGCGCCGCACAGGCCGTTCGCGCCCGCCGCGGTGGTGTCGTCCACGTCGATGCGCAGCATCTTGCCGAGCAGGGCCAGCGACTTCGGATTGCCGCCCGCAGCCGCGAAGTTGGCGTCGGCATTGCAGTCCTGTCCATTGGCGGTTCCCGAAACGAGCTGCGCGGGATCCAGGGTCAGCGCTCGATTGCACGGATCGTTGGACCGCCCCCCGTCCCCCAGGCCGAAGTACAGGTACCCGTCCGGGCCGAACATAATGTGGCCTCCGTTGTGGTTCTCGAAATCCTGGTCCACGCGCAGGATCACCAGGCATGTCTGCAGGTCCGATGCGCCCAGCACGTCGCCCTCGGGATTGCTGCTCGTGAAGCGCACGATCACCGAATCGCCGTTGGCGTCGGAGTAGCTCGCGAACACCTGCCCGTTGGTCGAGAACGACGGGTGCAGGGCGAGCCCGAGGAGCCCCTGTTCGCCACTGGCACTGGTGAATCCGGTATTCACCAGCGCGCCACCCACCGTCGCGCTGCATGCACTCGCGTTGCTCGTCACCGTGAAATACGGCGTCGCGTTGAGCACGCCGCCGCGGACGACGCGCACGGCCCCGGTGCGTTGGATCACGAACAACCGATCGCCGTCGTCCTTTGCGCCGAACACCCCCACGGGTTGCGACAGGCCGCTTGAAACGAGCGCCGTGACCGGCACGTCCCCTGGCGCCGGCAGCACCGCACCCGCCGGCGCCGCGAGCGCGCTCGCAATGAACACCATGACCATGCGCAGGCGGCGCGCCTGTCGCCCCATCGACGTCGTCCTCATGACAGCACCTCCTCGATCCATGCCCGCGTCATCGCCGTGGATGTCCCGCGACCCGGCGCCTGCGCGCCGGGCTGCCCGGGCGGCGATGCCCGGTCAGGGTGTGCGCGCCGGGGCGAATCGCCAGATCGCGCCCTTGCCCTTCTTCCCGCCGCCGTAGTCCACGACGTAGAGGTTTCCTTCCTCGTCCTCGCCGAAGCTGGATATGTTCATCCCGGTCCTGCGCCACAGGTGCGCGACCCACTTGCCGTTCTCCGGGCGCGCGAACCAGATGCGACCGGTGCAGTAGTCGCCGAACACGTAGGTGCCGCGCAGCGCCTCGATCGGCCCGCGGTAGCGATAGCCGCCGGTCACCGAACAGTCGCCGTCCTGGTGCAGGTAGCTCAGGATCGGCCGCGGCGTGGTCGGGCCGTCCGGCCACGCGCAGGGTTCGCTCGCGTCGGGGAACGCGAGGTCGCCCTCGCAGCGGTTCCAGCCGTAGTTCTGGCCGGCCGGTTCCGACTCGGCGTGCAGGTCGACCTCCTCGACCCGGTTCTGGCCGACGTCGCCCAGGTAGAGATCCCCGTTCTCGCGATCGAACGAGACGCGCCAGGGGTTGCGCAGGCCGTAGGCCCAGACTTCGTCGCAGGCGTGCTGCGCGTCGTCGCCCGCGTAGGGATTGTCCGCGGGGATGGCGTACGGCGCCGATCCGTCGGCGCGCGCGCCGCACAGCGCGTTCGTGCCCGGCGCGGTGGCGGCATTCACGTCGATGCGCAGCAGCTTGCCCAGCAGCGCGCGCGAGCGAGGATTCGCGCCGACGCCGGCGAAGCCGTCGCTCGTCAGGCAGGCGGCGTTCGCGCGCGGGCCCTCGAGCGCCGCGGCATCGAGCGATTGCGCGTAGTTGCACGGATCGCCGCCGGAACCGCCGTCGCCCATGGGCACGTACAGCAGCCCGTCCGCGCCGAATGCGAGGTCGCCGGCGTTGTGGTTGGAATAGGGCTGGTCGATGCGCAACAGCACCTCGACGCTCGCCCGATCCACGCCGCTCGCCGGCGGCGTGGCGGCGCGATAGCGCGCGACGACCGTGTCGCCCTGGCCGTCGGTGTAGTTCAGGTACAACCGTCCGTTCTCGCGGAACGCGGGATCGAACGCGAGCCCGAGCAGGCCCCGCTCCCCGCCCGCGCCGCTGAAACCGAACGGCGGACCGCCCTCGGCGTTCAGGTCGAAGTACGGCTCGCCGTCGACCACCTTCGCGGACGGCGCCACGCGCAGGATGCGACCGCCCTGTTCCAGCACGTAGACGCGCCCGCTGCCGTCCGCGGCGTGGCGCAGGGCGAGGGGCTGGTGGTATCCGCGCGAGACCGGCACGAGTTCGAGCGCGGCGCGCCCGGCATCCAGGCCCGTTCCCGCCGCCGGCGGCGTGGAGGCGGCCGCGGGATCGATGCCCGGCCCGGACGGGTGCGTGCACGCCCCCAGCAGCAGCGCGAGGACTGCCGTTGCCGCCGCGCCGACGCCCGCCGTTCCCTGCACGCTAGCCCCCTGGCCGCATGGTCCAGCCGCAGCTTGTACCACAGGCCACCTGAAGGTCCGGCGTACGCGCGCGCGTCCTGGGCGCGCAGCCGACGAGTGCGCCAATGCAGGCGACCGGACGGCGCGTGATGCCGGCCCGATCAGCTCGCCGCCGCGTCGGGGTCGGGGCGCCGGAGCCGGATCAGGCCCGAGATGTCGTCGCTGCCGTGCCCGCGCGCGACGAGTTCCGCATAGTCGCGCAGCGAGCGCTCGACCACCGGATGGCGCACGCCGGCGGCCTGCGCGAGTCCCGCCACGATGTGCAGGTCCTTGAGCAGCAGTTCGAGTTTGAAGCCGACCGAGAACTCGTCGCGCAGCATGGTGGCGCCGCGGCGCTCGAGGAACCAGCACTGCGCGGCGCCGGCGGCGAGCGTGGGCAGCAGCCGTTCGGGATCGAGCCCCAGCGCCTCGCCCAGCGCGAGGCCCTCGCACACGGCCTGCGCGATGCCGGCGACGAACACCTGGTTCACCGCCTTGGTGTCCTGGCCCGCGCCCACCGGGCCCATGTGCGTGACGCGCGCGCTGTAGCACTCCAGCGCCTTGCGCACGCGCTCGATCGCGGCCACGTCGCCGCCGGCCATGACCGAGAGCTTGCCGTTGCGCGCGCCCTCCACGCCGCCCGAGACGGGCGCGTCGATGAAGTGCGCGCCGGCCCGGTTCACGATCGCGGCCGCGGCCTTCGCGGTGACGGAGGAGACGGTAGAGTGGTCGATCACGACCACGCCGGGCCTCAGTCCGGGCAGCATCGCGTCGCACAGCGCGAGCACGTCGGCATCGGCCGTGACGCAGAGCGCGACCAGATCGCAATGGCGCGCGAGTTCCGAGGCGTCCGCGTACGCGGCCACGCCGAGCTCGCGCGCGAGCGCCTCGGCGCGCGCGTGCGTGCGGTTCGCGACGCCATGCAGAATCCGCGCCTTCGCGAGGTGTCCGGCCATGGGCGCGCCCATGGCGCCGAGCCCAATGAATCCCGATTGCATACGTCACGGTCCTTTCAGGATGGCAATTCGCCGCGCCCGCTCTCGTAGGCCGGAGTGCGCGCATCGCGCGCTCTCCGGCGCTTTCGCCTCCACGCTCCAGGGCCGCGGAGAGCGCCTGCGGCGCACTCCGCGCTACGAAGGTTCTTCGGCGAGGTAGGTGTAGGAAGTGAGGCCCGCCTCGAGTGCGGCGTGCACGCGCTCGGCGTCCTCGCGCGGCAGCTTCGCCGCGGCGATCTTGCGCGCATAGGCCAGGCGCAGCTCGCTCGCGTCGTAACCCACCAGGCCGAGCACGCGATCGGCCGTGTCGCCGCGACGCGCGTGTTCGAGCAAGTGACCCGCGTCGGTGAGGCGCACGTCCACCGAATCGGTGTCGCCGAACAGGTTGTGGATGTCGCCCAGGGTCTCCTGGTACGCACCGGTCAGGAAGATCGCGAGGCGATACGGCTCGCCCGCGCGCAGGCCGTGCAGCGGCAGGCTGGTGTCCACGCCCTCGGAATCCACGTAGCGGTCGATGCGTCCGTCGGAGTCGCAGGTGAGGTCGGCGAGCACGCCGTGCCGGTCGGGCACCTCGTCCAGGCGCGCGATCGGCAGGATCGGGAACACCTGGTCCAGGCCCCACACGTCGGGCACGGACTGGAACACGGAGAAGTTCACGAAGTACTTGTCGACCAGCTTCTCCGCGAGTTCGTCCAGCACCTGGCGATGGCTGCGCTCCTCGGGCTTGAGCCGCCTGCGCACCGCGTGCTGGATCGCGAAGGAGAGATCGTCCAGCAGCGCGCGCTGCCTCAAGTCCAGCGAACCGAGCGCATACAGCGCCTGGCCCTCGGCCACGAAATGCTGCGCCTCATGGTAGAGCTCGAGCGGCGGGCGACGGTCGAGCTCGGCGAGCACGCTGCGCAGGTGGCGGATCACGCTGGACTCGTCCGCCTGCTCGGGCGGCACGCGGCCCTCGGGCGCGAGTTCCACCTCCGACACGTTGGTGATCAGCACGGCGTGGTGCGCCGTCATCGCGCGCCCGCTCTCGGTGAGCACGTGCGGCGCCTTCAGGCCGTGTTCGGCGCAGGCCTCCGCGAGCGGCGCCACGATGGTCTGCGCGTACTGCTCCAGGCCGTAGTTGATCGAGCAGTCGCTGCGCGAGCGCGTGCCCTCGTAGTCGATCCCGAGCCCGCCGCCCACGTCGACGTAGGCGAGAGGCACGCCGAGCCCGGAGAGCTCCACGAAATAGCGCGCGGCCTCGCGCATGCCCTGCGCGATGTCGCGCACGTTGGAGATCTGCGAGCCCATGTGGAAATGCAGCAGGCGCAGGCAGTCGAGCTTGCCCGCGGCGCGCAGCGCCTCGACCAGGTCGAGCACCTGGCGCGGCGAGAGGCCGAACTTCGCCTTGTCGCCGCCGGTGTTCTGCCACTTGCCCGCGCCGATCGAGGCGAGCCGCACGCGCACGCCCAGGCCCGGCTCGACGCCGAGCTTCGCCGCCTCCTCGAGCGCGACCTCGAGTTCGGACGGCTTCTCGATCACGATCTGGGTCTCGAGCCCGAGCTTGCGCCCGATCAGCGCGAGCCGGATGAACTCGCGGTCCTTGTAGCCGTTGCACACCACCAGGCTGCCCGGCCGCGCGAGCGCGAGCACCGCGATGAGTTCGGGCTTGGAGCCCGCCTCCAGGCCGAATCCCTGCGAGCCCTGGCGCACGAGTTCGCCCGCGACGCTCTCGTGCTGGTTGACCTTGATCGGGTAGATCGCGGTGTAGCCGCCGTCGTAGTCGTGCTGCGCCATCGCGTCGGCGAAGGCGCGCTTGAGGCGGCCCAGCTTGTCGCCCAGGATGTCGGAGAAGCGCACGAGCAGCGGCAGTTTCAATCCGCGCGCGAGCGCCGCGTCCACCACCTCGGCCAGCGCGACCTGCGGACCGCCCGGCCCGCGCGGCTGCGCCACGGCCAGGCCGTGCGCGCCCACGTCCACGTAGCCCTCGCTCCAGTGCGGGATGGAATACGTGTGGCGTGCGCGTTCGATGCTCCAGTCGCTCGTCATCTCGGGTGTCCGGCCAGGCTTCGAAGGGCGCGTATTGTAGAGCCGGGCTTGCCCGGCTGCTGCTGTCGCGGACCGGGCGGAGCGGGCTAGCGGTTCACCTGCCCGCGGCAGCTCCCCAAAACCCCAACGTGGAGCCGGGCCTGCTCGGCCATTGCCTCCCCCAAGCCCGAGCGGAGCAAGCTCCGCTCTACCAAGGCCGGACACGGGTACAATCGCCGGCTGCCTTGCCCCTACCGTCCCGAGCCGACCATGACCCTCGACCAGAACTGGTACTCCGAAGCGCACCTGCAGTCCGGGTCTGCGATCTCGTTCCGGATCAAGCAGAAGCTGCACGCCGAGAAGACGCCGTTCCAGACCATCGAGATTTACGAGACCACCGACTGGGGCAACCTCATGGTGATCGACGGCTGCGTGATGCTCACCACGCGCGACAACTTCCTGTACCACGAGATGATGAGCCACCCGGCGCTGTTCACCCATCCGCGCGCCAAGCGCGTGGTGATCATCGGCGGCGGCGACTGCGGCACGCTGCGCGAGGTGCTCAAGCACGAGGAGGTGGAGTCCTGCGTGCAGGTGGACATCGACGAGCGCGTCACGCGCCTCGCCGAGCGCTATTTCCCGGAACTGTGCAGTTCCAACGGCGACCCGCGCGCCACTCTCAAGTTCGACGACGGCATCAAGTACATGGCCGAGCTCGACCCCGAGAGCATCGACGTGGTGATCGTGGATTCCACCGATCCGGTCGGCCCGGCCGAGGGACTGTTCAACGAGGCATTCTACGTCTCCTGCCTCAAGGCCCTGCGCAACGGCGGCATCCTCGTGCAGCAGAGCGAATCGCCGCTCGTGCACCTCGACCTGATCAAGTCCATGCGCACGCACATGCGCGCCGCGGGCTTCGCCGCGGTGCGCACCCTGCCCTTCCCGCAGCCGTGCTACCCGTCGGGCTGGTGGAGCTGCACGCTCGCGCGCAAGGCGATCGACCTCGGCACCTTCCGTGAGCGCGGTGCGGCGACCAAGCAGTTCGACACCCGCTACTACAACGTCGACACCCACCGCGCCGCGCTCGCGATGCCGGAATTCGTCTCCGACGTGCTGGGCGATTGATCCGCGGCGATGCGGCGCGCGACCCTCAGTCGCGCACGCGCAGTTCCGCCACCAGCTCGCCGCTCTCGCCCTGCGCGATCACGCTCTGGAACAGCACCCGCGTACTGCCCTCGACCAGCGCGCGCGGGTAGTAGCTCGGTGCCTGCCCCTCGGACGGCGCCAGGATGCTGATGAAGTAGTAGCGACAGCCCTGGTCGAGCGGCACCCGCTCCGGTGGCGGCGGCATCCGGAAGCGCCTGCCCGCGACGAAGGAGGCGACATCGACCGTGGTGGCGTAGACGCAGGCGTCCGGCGGAACCCCCTGCGGGACCGACTGCAGCGCAGCGTCGACGCGCGCGGTGATCTCCAGGATCCGCCGCGCCTGGGCCTCGTCCCGCGCCTCGTAGTACGGATCGACGTTGCGGTATGGCCGCAGTTCCGGCACGACCGGCATCGCTGCGCGCGCCAGCATCGGCACGGACCCCACGGCCAGCAGCAGCGACAGGAACAGGACGGCAGGTCCCGCGAACCGCATCCGCACCCGCGCGATCCCCTCGTACGCGACCAGCACCAGGGCCGGCAGCAGGGGCATCAGGAGTCGACGCGTCTCGTGCGGAAACGGCCAGACCAGCACCAGGCCGAGGTAGACCGGCACCAGTACGACTTCGGGCCGGCGCGCGCGCCATGCGGCCGGCAACGACAGCGTGGCCGCGGCGAGCACGGCGCCGCCGAGCAGGGTGGACGCGAGGCCGGGGGCGGCCGCCCCCGCCACCGAGGACGACACCACGCGCACCTGGTCGAGCAGCGCGCCGGGGATCGAGGCCCCGCCGTCCAGCATGCGCAGGTACTCCTGCGTGTAGGAATGCGTCGGCATGCCCAGGCGCGTGAGCTTCCACAGCAATGCCGGCGCGATGGCGAGCACGCATGCCCACGTCGCCGTGCGCCTGTCCACCCGCGCGCGCGCCAGCGCGACCACCAGCACGGGCAGCAGCGCGATGCCGGCGGCCCGCGTGAGCCAGGCGGCGCCGATGGCGGCGCCGGCGAGCAACCAGCTTTCGCGGCGCAGGCCCAGGCAGGAGAGCGCGAGCAGCGCCGCGAACAGCGGTTCGCTGCAGGGCTTGAGCGCGCTCGACCACCATGCCGGCGTGAGCGCGACGAGCGCGGTGGCCAGCACCGCGACGGAGGGCTGGCGGATGGACGAGCGCAACCAGGCCGCGAGCGCGACGATCGCCGCGCCCACCGTGAGCGCGTGCACGATCTGCGCGCGCGCCAGTGCGTTCGTGCCCGCACCGAGCAACCCCAGCAGCCACGGGTACAACGGCGGATACAGCGTGGTGCGGAACGTCTCGCGCGACAGCTCGTCGACCGTTCCCGACGACCACGGCGCCAGCACGTCGGCCATGCGCAGGTAGGAGACGGTGTCGGTGAACAGCCCGACGAAGGTGTTGGGCCAGGCGTTCCAGACCGAATACGCGGCGGCGACCAGGGCGACGACCATCGCCTGCAGCCAGAACGCCAGCGGTGGCCGCTCCGGTGCCACCGCGGGCGACGGACGTACGCTCATCGGAGGTCGGACGATGTGGCGATGCGGCCGCTCGCTGCGCCGATCGGGATCAGGCGAGCATCGCGCGCACGATGCCGATCAGCGCGCCGACGATCAGGATCGCATTCGCGCCCAGGCTGATGCCGAACGCCGGACCGCGGTTGCCGCCGCTGCCGTAGGCGAGCGCGTACCACACGCGGGCCGCGACCCAGACGAGGCCGAGGACGCCCGCGTCGCGCGGATTGAAGTACTGCGCGTACAGCCACAGGCTGGGCAGGAACAGCACCGCGTTCTCGAGCGTGTTCATCTGCACGCGGAAGGCGCGCTCGAAATCCGGATGACCCGTCGTGGCAGGCGCCGTGACCTTGTACCTGCCCCGCGCACGTCCCACCAGGCCGCCGACCCAGGCGAGCAGCAGCAGGGTGAGCGCGGTGGCGAGGGCGGGGAGGTGGGTGGTCATGGCGAGGCGTCCGATTCGGGTACTGCACGATCATAGTTGTAGGAGCGCGCTTCAGCGCGCGATCTCTTGACCGGCGGCAGTGCTCGGCGATGTGACAAGATCGCGCGCTGAAGCGCGCTCCTACAGGGGCGGGGTTCGCGTGTGCTCGGCGGCGTCGAGGAAGGCACGCATCAACGGATCGGGCGGCAACAGGGTCGGGTCGCGGCCGTCGTGGAATTCCGGATGCCATTGCACACCGAACACGAAGCCCGGGCCGGTGCCGCGGATCGCCTCCACCACGCCGTCGTCGGCGCGCGCGTCGATCGCGAGGCCCTGGCCGAGGACCTTCACGCCCTGGTGGTGGATGGAATTGATGCGGGCATCGGCGACCGGTCCGTGCAGCGCCGCGAGCAACCCGTTGGGTTCCAGCAAGATGCCGTGCGCGTGGCGGTCGTACAGCTCCGATTCGACATGGTGGTTGTCGGTGACGCCGTCCAGGCGCAGGTCCTGGTGCAGCGTGCCGCCGTGCGCCACGTTGATCAGCTGCAGCCCTCGGCAGATGCCGAGCACGGGCTTGCCGGCGGCGACGAACGACTGCACGAGCGCGAGCTCGAAGCGGTCGCGGATCACGTCCATGGGCGCCACCGCATGCGTGCGTGGTTCGCCGTACGCCTGCGGGTCGATGTCGGCGCCGCCCTGCAGGATCACGCCGTCGAGCGCGGCCACGTAGTCGGGGATCTCGATGTCCGCGCGCCGGATCCGGCTGTCGCGCTCGACCGTGGGCACCATCACCACCATCGCCCCGAGCGACATCACCCAGTGCGCGACGGACTGCTCGAGGTACTGCAGGGTCTTGCCGCAGAAGCCGAGCTCGGCCGGCACCTGGCGCAGGATGCGCGGCGAGAGGCCGATCAGCAGTTTGCGCGATGCGTTGCCCACGATCCCGCCTCCCCAGTCGCGCGCACTTCGCGCCATGTAGAGCCGAGCGTGCCCGGCTGAACCTTCCTCTCCCGCCCATCCTCCGGAGCAGCGGAGCGAGCTTCGCTCCACGAGGAGGAAGTCGATGCACGCTATCGCGTGGGATCCGCCCCCACCCTCCCTTCTCCCCCCGGGGGAGAAGGTGGCCCGAAGGGCCGGATGAGGGGCACCCCGCCGATCATTTCTTCTTCGGGATGTACAGGTCCGTGATCGTACCTTCGTACACCTCCGCCGCCATGCCCACCGATTCGCTCAGCGTGGGATGCGGATGCACGGTCAGGCCGATGTCGGCCGCCTCGCAGCCCATCTCGATCGCGAGCGAGATCTCGGTGATCAGGTCCCCCGCGTTCGGCCCCACGATGCCCGCGCCGATCACCCGGTGCGTGTGCTCGTCGAACAGCAGCTTGGTGAAGCCCTCGGTGCGGTTGATGCCGATGGCGCGTCCCGAGGCCGCGTACGGGAACTTGCCCACGCCATAGGCGATGCCCTTCGCCTTCGCCTCCAGTTCGGTCACGCCCACCCAGGCCACCTCGGGATCGGTGTACGCGACGGAGGGGATCACGCGCGCGACGAATTCGCTCTTGAGCCCCGAGCAGACCTCGGCCGCCACCTTCGCCTCGTGCGTCGCCTTGTGCGCGAGCATGGGATTGCCGACGATGTCGCCGATCGCGTGGATGTGCGGCACGTTCGTGCGCATCTGGCGGTCGGCGGCGATGAAGCCGCGCTCGGTCACCTGGACGCCCGCGGACTCGGCGCCGATCTTCTTGCCGTTCGGGCTGCGGCCCACGGCGCAGAGCACGCGGTCGAACAGCGTGGGCTTCGGCGCCTCGCCGCCGCCCGCGGATTCGAACGTGGCGAGCAGGCCCTCGGGCGTCGCGTCCACCTTCGCGACCTTGGTCTTGAGATGGATACCGGCGTAACGCTTGTTCAGGCGCTGCTGCAGCGGCCGCACGAGGTCGGGATCGGCGCCGGGCATGAGCTGGTCGAGCAACTCCACCACGGTCACTTCCGAGCCCAGCGCGTCGTACACGCACGCCATCTCCAGGCCGATGATGCCGCCGCCGATCACCAGCAGCTTCTTCGGCACCTCGGCCAGCAGCAGCGCATCGGTGGAATCCATCAGGCGCGGGTCGCCCCAGGGCAATCCCGGCAGCTTCACCGACTGCGAGCCGGCCGCGATGATCGCGCGCTCGAAGCGCACGAGCTTGCTGCCCTCGGGCGACTCGACCTCGATCTCGTTCGGCGAGACGAAGCGCCCCGTGCCCGTGACGCGCACGACCTTGCGCTGCTTCGACATGCCCGCAAGGCCGCCGGTGAGCTGGCCCACGACCTTGTCCTTGTACGCGCGCAGCTTGTCGAGGTCGATGCTGGGCGAGGAGAACGTGATGCCGAGATCGGACGCATGCGCGGCCTCGTCGATCACGCGTGCGGCGTGCAGCAGCGCCTTGGACGGGATGCAGCCCACGTTGAGGCAGACGCCGCCGAGCGTGGGATAGCGCTCGATCAGCACCGTGTTCAGGCCGAGATCGGCGGCACGGAAGGCGGCCGTGTAGCCGCCGGGGCCGGAGCCGAGCACGGCGACCTGGCATTCGACGTCCGCGGGGCGACCGCTCGTTGCGGCAGCCTTGGGCGCGGCGACAGGCGTGGCGGTGGGTTGCGCCACCCCCGGGGCAGGCGCCGGAACCGGGGCGGACGCCTGGGCAGGCGCCGAGGCCGCAGCACCGGCCTCCAGCACCGCGACGACCGTGCCCTCGCTCACCTTGTCGCCCACCTTGACGCGCAGTTCCTTCACCACGCCCGCCTCGGACGACGGCACCTCCATCGTGGCCTTGTCCGACTCGAGCGTCACCAGTCCCTGGTCCTTCTTCACCGTGTCGCCGGGCTGCACGAGCAGCTCGATCACCGGGATGTCCTGGTAGTTGCCGACGTCCGGCACCTTCACTTCGATCGTGGCCATGCGCTCTCCGGGCTTGCTGGCGCGATGCGGGCGACGCGCTGCGGCGCAGGATACCCGAAGCGCCCGGATCGACGGTGCGCCGCCGCAGCGACCGTCGCCCGTCCGGACCATGACTGATGCCATGGCGGTACTTCCGACCGATACGCACGCGAGCCGCACCCCCTACGGTAGGGCCCGGGTCGACCGCCGCGGAACCGCGGGTGCGCGCAGGCCGCGTGCGCCCACGGCATGGCGTGCGCTGCGGATCCCGTCCGTACGACCCCGGCACCATCGCGTGGCCGGAACACTGGAGCGCCGCGATGCCGAGGTTCAAACGCCTGCTCTCCCCGTTCGTCGCCGTGCTGGCGCTGGTGGCGATGCCCGTGCGCGCGGACGACGACCCGCCGCCACCGCCCGAACCGCGCACGCTCGAGCAGTACCAGGCGGAAGCGGAGAAACTGCTCGGCAAGCACGGGGTTCCCGGCGCGGGGATCGCGCTGGTCGAGGACGGCGAGGTCGCCTGGGTCGGCGGCCTGGGACTCGCCGACAAGGCCAGCGGCCGCAAGGTCGACGCCGACACGCACTTCCGCATCGGATCCATCACCAAGGTGTTCGCCGCCATCGCGGTGATGCAACTGGTCGAGCAGGGCCGGCTCGCGCTCGACGCCGAGGTCGCGACGATCGCGCCCGAACTGCCGATCACCAATCCCTGGGCCGAGAGCGATCCGATCCGCGTCGTGCACCTGCTCGAGCACACGGCCGGCTTCGACGACATGCACTTCAGCCGCTTCCTCAAGGACGGCGACCGCCCGCTCGTCGACGACATGCGGGCCTTCGCGCCCGAGATGACGGTGCGCTGGCGCCCGGGCCAGTTCATGAGCTACTCCAACGTGGGCTACGGCGCGGTCGCCTACGTGGTGGAGAAGGCGAGTGGCGAGCGCTACCGGGACTACGTGAAGTCCCACGTGTGGGCGCCGCTGGGCATGACCGCGACGGTCTGGGACGACGAGCGGGCGCGTGTCGCCGCCACGCTCGCCTCCGGCTACGGCGATGGCGGGGAACCCGAGACCTTCGAGGAGATCAAGCTCTATCCGGCCGGCGCCGTGATCTCCACGGCCGGCGACCTCGCGAAGCTCGCGACGTTCCTGATCTCGCGCGGCGCGGGCACGCCAGGCGTGCTGTCCGCGGGCTCGATCGAGCGCATGGAACGGCAGGCATCCACCGCCTCCGCGCGCGCCGGCCTGCGCATGGGCTATGGCCTGGCGAACATGCGCTACGAGCGCGGCCGCGTGATGCTGCAGGGGCACGACGGCGGCGTGACCGGGTTCCTGAGCTCGATGTACTACTCGCCCGAGCACCGGTTCGCCTTCGTGTTCCTGATCAACGCGCTCGAGTCGCAGGCCTACCGCGGCCTGCGCGAGATCTCCACGAACTACCTCGCGCGCGGGATCGCGCGCCCGCAACCGGGCGACCTGGACGGCGACGCGCAGGCCGATCCCGCGCACGACGGCTGGTACTACGCGAACAACCCGCGCAACGAGATCCTCGCCGGCGTGGAACGCATGCTCAACTCGGGATACCTGGCGGCGCAGGGCAATCGGTACGTACTCACCCAGCCGGTGCTGCGGCAGAGCGAGCGCTACTTCGCGATGCCGAACGGCCAGGTGCGCCAGGACAAGCAGGCCCACGCGAGCGGCGTGTTCACCACCGACCTCGACGGCCGCGCCATGATGACCTCGCGCGACGATGTCTACACGCGCGGCAGCTGGTGGAACGTGGCGCTGCCGCTGTACCTCCTCACCGCCGCGATGCTGCTGATGGCGAGCACCGTGCTGTTCGCGCCGGTGTGGCTGGTGCGCATGGCCTTCGGCAGGCTGCGCGACGTGCCGCACCGCTGGACGCGCGCACTGCCCCTGCTGGCGACGCTGGTGTTCGTGGGGACGGCCGCGGTCTCGACCACGCTGTCCATTCCCGAGCTGTCGACGGTGAATCCCAAGACCGTGGCGATCGCCGCGGGCGGCGCGCTGTTCGGCCTGTTGGCCTTGCTGTCGGTGTGGCGGGCCACGCGCACCTTCGGCGGCGTGCGCTCGCGCGTGCTCGCCTGGCACACGCTGCTGGCCTCGGTCGCATGCCTGGGTTTCGCGGGGTGGCTGTGGCACGTGAAGCTGCTGGGGCTCAGGATGTGGGCGTACTAGGCCCCGGACTTCCCGGCGTCCATGCCGATCGCCCCGGGCACCAGCGCAACGCCGCAACGCGTTTGTAGGAGCGCGCTTCAGCGCGCGATATTTTCCAACCTCGCCGCGTTCGACCGGGCGTGAAAAGATCGCGCGCTGAAGCGCGCTCCTACACGTGGCCCCGCATCGCCGCGCCCTCTGGTCTAAGGGCCGATCAGTGGTCCTACAACAGCAGGCGTCGCACGTCCGAGAGCATCAGCGCTAGATAACTGGTGAACCGCGCCGCCTCTGCGCCGTCGATCACGCGGTGGTCGTAGCTGAGCGAGAGCGGCAGCATCAGGCGCGGCGCGAAATCGCTGCCGTTCCATACCGGCTGCATCGCGGCCTTGGACACGCCGAGGATGGCGACCTCGGGCGCGTTCACGATCGGCGTGAAGTGCGTGCCGCCGATGCCGCCGAGCGAGGAGATCGAGAAGCAGCCGCCGGACATGTCCGCGGGCCCGAGCTTCTTCTCGCGCGCCTTGGTGCTGATGGTGCCCATCTCGGCCGCGAGTTCGAGCAGGCCCTTGCGGTCGCAGTCGCGGATCACCGGCACCACGAGGCCATCGGGCGTGTCCACCGCGATGCCGACGTGGAAGTATTTCTTCAGGACCAGGTTCTCGCCGCTCGCATCGAGCGAGGCGTTGAAGCTCGGGAACTTGCGCAGGGCCGCGACCACGGCCTTGATCTGGAACACGAGCGGGGAGATCTTGAGGTCCTTGTTCTCCTCGCCGAGCCTCTTGCGGAAGGCCTCGAGCTCGGTGATGTCGGCGAGGTCGTGCTGGGTGACGTGCGGGATCATCGCCCAGTTGCGCGCCAGGTTCGCGCCCGAGATCTTCTTGATGCGCGACAGCGGCTTGATCTCGATCGCGCCGAACTTCGCGAAATCCACCTGCGGCCAGGGCAGCAGGTTCAGGCCACCGCCACCAGCCGCCGGTGCCGCCGCGCGCGGCGCGGCGAGCGCACCCTTCACGTAGGCCTGCACGTCTTCCTTCTGGATGCGACCCTTGCGACCCGTCCCCTTCACCTGGCGCAGGTCCACGCCGAGCTCGCGCGCGAACAGGCGCACGCCGGGGCTCGCATGCGGAACCTGGTCGCCGATGATCTGGCCGGCATCGAAGCTGACCGGCGGCGATTGCACGGCGGATGAGCCCGTCGCGGGCGATGCCGGGGCGGCGACCGTGGCGAGGGGAGCCGGAGCGGCCGGCGCTGGAGGCGCGACGGCCGGTGCCGGGGCGGCGGCCGGGGTGGGCGCGGCCGTCGCCGCTGGCGCCGCAGCGCCCGCTTCCTCGATCAGCGCGACCACCGCGCCCTCCGACAGCGTGTCGCCCACCTTGACCTTGATCTCGCGCACGATGCCGGCGAACGGCGCCGGCACTTCCATCGTGGCCTTGTCCGATTCGAGCGACACCAGGCCCTGGTCGAGCTTCACGCTGTCTCCGACCTGGACCAGGACCTCGATCACCGGCACGTCCTGGTAGTTGCCGATGTCGGGAACCTTCGCTTCCTTGATTGCAGACATGACCACTCCGGCTGCCGGACCCGCGCGGCGGTGCGCGGCTGGGCGGCTATTGTGGCGGCGCGGCGCGGCCGGGCGCCAGTCTTGCCTGCCGTTGCACGCGACGACCCTCCGGACACGTCCGCGCCCGGACACGCACCGTCCGTGTCCGCACGATCGGCAACGGGACGCCATCGCAAGTGCTTGACTGGATTGGATTCCGACGTTGGCACGTGCGTTGCTATGTCCAGGGGGCAACCTGGAGCACAACCATGAACCCCGTATTCGACCGAACCCTCGCCGCCTTCGCCACCGCCGTCGCCGGCATCGCGTTGATGCTCGCGCTCGGTCACAGCCCCGCACACGCGAACCAGAAGCCGGAGTTGGCGCAGGTAGCCAAGGCCGAACTCGTGCCGACCGTCTCGACGCCGGCATGCCCCGCGGTGCGTCCGCGCCCCTTGCGCGTGTCGCTCCCGGATTTTCTGAACCTCGGTGCGCCACGCCGGGCCCGCACCGAGGTCTGAGCCCGATCGCCCAGTAGCGGCAGCGCGCGTCGCTGCCGACTTCCAAACGGGACGCGGCGCCGTCCAGCTGTCAGGGACGGCGCCGGTTTTTCAGGCGCCCGGAGCGGACCGCTCCCGACGCCTACCGCGACTCAGTCGAGCACGGTCAGCTTCACCTCGATGTTGTTCCGCGTCGCCTTCGAGTACGGGCACACCTGGTGCGCGGCGTGCACGAGCGCCTCGGCCTGCTCGCGCGGCAATCCCGGCAGGCGCACCTGCAGCTCCGCACCCAGGCCCAGCCCACCGGCCTCGATCAGGCCGATGTCGATCTTCGCGCTCACCTCGATGCCGTTCAGCGCGACCTTCTGCTGCGCGGCCACGAACCCCACTGCACCGGCGAAGCACGCGGAGTAGCCGCAGGCGAACAGCTGCTCGGGGTTCGTCGTCCCCGGTTTTTCGCTGCCGCCCAGGCCCTTGGGCTTGGTCAGGTCGAGCTTCAGCACGCCGTCGGACGACTCGACGTGGCCGTCCCGGCCTTGCTGGGCGGTGGCGCTGGCGGTGTACAGCACTTTCATGGGCAACTCCCGTGTGGTGTGGACGAACGGCAATGCTAAGCCAGAACAGGTGAACAGGGACTCGAATCCGGCGGACGCCGTGCCAGAATCCGCCGTTCGCACCCCAGGACCCCATCCATGACGCAGTCTCCGCCCGCTGGCCTGCCCGTCCTGTCGGGCAATCGCGTACGGCTGCGTGGCCTGCGCGACGACGACCTGCCCCAGCTGTACGAGGTGTTCTCCGACCCGCTGGTGATGCGCTACTGGAGCCGGCCGCCGATGACCGCGCTCGACGAGGCGGCCGCGCTGCTCGCGGACGTGCGCAAGGGGATCGAGTCGCGATCGCTGCTGCAGTGGGGCATCTCCGAGCCCGCCGGCGATCGCGTGCTCGGGACCTGCACGCTGTTCGCGTTCAAGCCCGAACATCGGCGCGTGGAGCTCGGCTACGCGCTCGGCTCGGCGCATTGGGGCAAGGGCCTCGCGCACGAAGCGGTGTCGCTCGCGCTCGCGTTCGCGTTCGACACGCTGGGCCTCATGCGCATCGAGGCGGACATCGATCCGCGCAACGGGCCGTCCTGCCGCCTGGTCGAGCGACTGGGCTTCCGGCGCGAGGGCCTGCTGCGCGCGCGCTGGCACGTGGCGGGCGAGGTGCAGGACTCGGCGATGTACGGCCTGCTGCGCGAGGAGTTCCAACGCGCACCGTAGGAGCGCGCTTCAGCGCGCGATCTTTTCGAATCGCGAGAGCCACGACGGATCGACGAAAAGATCGCGCGCTGAAGCGCGCTCCTACGAATGGCACGCCGCGCCTGGGCAAGACCGGGCCCTGCCAGACGTCACGCCGTTACGTCCGCCACATGCCCGGGCCGGCGTGCGCGCCTACTGTGCCACGATCGATCATGGGCTCCGCGATGGGGATCGCGCCGCCTTCCGCCCGGAGACTGCGCACGTGCTCACCATCAAGAACCTGTCCAAGACCTACGCGAACGGCGTGCAGGCGCTGAAGGACGTTTCCCTCGACATCCCGCGCGGCCTGTTCGGCCTGCTCGGGCCGAACGGCGCGGGCAAATCCACGCTGATGCGCACCATCGCCACGCTGCAGGACGCCGACTCGGGCTCGATCGATTTCGGCGGCATCGACGTGCTCTCGAACAAGGACGCGCTGCGCCGCACGCTTGGCTACCTGCCGCAGGATTTCGGCGTCTATCCCAAGGTCAGCGCCGAGGAACTGCTCGAGCATTTCGCCGTGCTCAAGGGCCTGGTGGACCGCAAGGAGCGCAAGGCCTCGGTCGAGGCGCTGCTGCGCCAGACCAACCTGTGGGACGTGCGCAAGCGCAAGCTCGGCACGTACTCGGGCGGCATGCGCCAGCGCTTCGGCATCGCGCAGGCCCTGCTCGGCAATCCCCGGCTCGTGATCGTGGACGAGCCCACCGCCGGCCTCGATCCCGAGGAGCGCAACCGGTTCCTCAACCTGCTCGCGGAGATCGGCGAGCAGGTCGTGGTGATCCTCTCCACCCACATCGTGGAGGACGTCACCGACCTGTGCCCGCGCATGGCGATGATCTGCCAGGGCAATCTGCTCCTGTCCGGCAAGCCGTCCGATGCGATCGAGGCGCTGCACGCACGCGTGTGGCGCGCACGCATCCGCAAGGCCGAACTGGCCGACTACCAGGCGCGCTACACCGTCCTGCAGTCGCGCCTGGTCGGCGGCGAGCCGGTCATCCACGTGTTCAGCGAGACGCAACCCGAGGGCGGCTTCCAGCTGGTCGAGCCCGACCTCGAGGACGTCTACTTCCTCAAGCTCCGCCAGCACCGCGCGGCGGCCTGAGCCATGTTCTGGGAGTTCTTCCGCTTCGAGCTGCGCTTCCAGCTGCGCTCGCCACTGCTGTGGATCTTCACCGGGCTGTTCGCGCTGCTGGCCGGCACGGCGCTCGCCACCGATGCGGTCACCGTGGGTTCGGCCATCGGCAACGTGAACCGCAACGCACCCGCCGTGGTGCTCAACTTCCTCGCCGTGTTCTCCATCCTCGGCCTGCTGGTGGTCGTGAGCTTCGTCGCGAGCGGGCTGCTGCGCGACCATGAACTGGGCACCGCGGAGCTGTTCTTCGCGAGCCCGATGAACAAGCGCGACTTCCTCTTCGGCCGCATGGCGGGCGGACTGTGCGCCTCCCTGGTGGTGTTCCTCGGCATCGCGCTCGCCATGTCGCTCGCGCAGTTCTGGCCGGGGCTCGATCCCGAGCGCATCGGGCCCTACCCGTGGCGCGCCTACCTGTACGGCCTGGGCGTGATCGTGCTGCCCGACCTGCTGTTCATCGGCGGCGTGCTGGGCGTGCTCGCCGCGACCACGCGCACACTGCTCGGCACCTACGTGGGGGTGATCGCGTTCTTCACCCTGTGGACCATCGCGACGGCGCTTTCGCGCGACCTCGAGAGCGTGATGACCGCGGTGATGGTGGATCCCTTCGGTGGACGCGCCCTCTCGCGCGCGATGCGCTACTGGTCCGCGGCCGAACGCAACACCCAGATACCCGACCTGTACGGCTACGTGCTGGCGAACCGCGCGCTCTGGACTGCGGTGGCGATCGGCCTGTACGTGGCGACGTACGCGCTGTTCAAGCCCATGCGCACCGGCACGGCCAGCGCGAAGCCCGTGAAGGGGCGCGTCGCGGAACCGCAGCCGCACGCGGTGGCAGCGGCGGTCGCAGGGCCCCCGTCGGAACTCGTGCTGCCCGGGGTCTCGCCCCGGCACGACCGGGGCGCGGCGCGCGCGCAGTTCCGGCACCTGCTCGGGTTCGAGACGCGCGCAGTGCTCTCGGGCATCCCGTTCCGCATCATGCTGGCGTTCGGCATGATGAACCTGGGCTTCGGCGCGGTGCTCTCCGACATCCTGTTCGGCACCAAGGTGCTGCCGGTCACGCACCTGATGCTCGACGCCATCCGCGGCAGCTTCACCTTCATGCTCTGGGTGATCCTGGTGTTCTACGCGGGCGAGCTCATCTTCCGCGAGCGCAGCGCCAAGCTCTCCGAGGTCACCGATGCCCTGCCGGTGCCGAACTGGGTGCCGCTGGCGGCGAAGTTCGGTGCGCTGCTCTCGGTGATCGTGTGCTTCCTGGCGGTGGGCGCACTCACCACGATCGGCGTGCAGCTTGCGCGCGGCTACTACGCGATCGAGGCGCTCGTGTACGTGAAGAACCTGGCCCTGGACGCGTGGCTGTACACGCTGATCGCCGCGTTCGCCTTCGCCGTGCAGGTGTTCTGCAACCAGCGCTTCCTGGGCTATGCGATCGTCGTGGGCGTGCTGCTGCTGCAGGCCTTGCTGCCGGCGATGCACCTCGAGCACAACCTGTACAGCTACGCCTCGGCGCCCGAGGCGCCGTACTCGGACATGAACGGCTTCGGGCATTTCCTGACGGGCTGGTCGTGGTTCATGGCGTACTGGAGCGCCGCGGCGCTCGCGCTGCTCGCGCTCGCCGCCGCATTCTGGGTGCGCGGCAGCGATCCCGCGCGGCGCGAGCGCCTCGCGGCCGCGCGCGCCCGCCTGCGCGGACCCGCCGGCCTCGCGTTCGCGACGGCCACCGTCGCGTTCGTCGCGCTCGGCGCCTGGATCTACTACAACACGACCATGCTCAACGAGTTCCTGCCGAGCAACGTGGCGCTCGACCGCCAGGCGCGCTACGAACGCGACTATCGCCAGTACGCCGCCTTGCCGCAGCCGCGCATCACGCACGTGCGCGCCGACGTGGACCTGCATCCGCACGAGCGACGTGCCGAGATCCGCGGCACGTACCATCTGGTGAACAAGAGCAGCGAGCCCATCCGCGAATTCCACGTGCTGCTGCCGCGCCTGGTCCAGATCGAGTCGCTCGAGTTCGGTCCGCACCGCCTGAAGCAGGAAGACCTGGAGATCGGCTACCGCATCTACGAACTCGACCAGCCGATGGCCCCGGGCGCCGAGCTCGACTTCGCGTTCAAGCTCCGCTTCGAGGCCCGTGGCTTCACCAACGACCGCGGCCAGACCCAGTTGCTCGACAACGGCACCTTCTTCAACAGCCGGCAGGCGTTCCCGAGCCTGGGCTACCAGGAGCGCTTCGAGATCGAGGACCGCAACGAACGCCGCAAGCGCGACCTGGGCGAGCCGCGCCGCATGCCTAAGCTCGAGGACGAGGCCGCGCGCGCGAACACCTACGTCGGCAACGACGCGGACTGGATCGACTTCGAGACCACGGTCAGCACCGTGCCCGACCAGATCGCGCTCGCACCCGGCGTGCTGCAGAGGGAATGGAGCGAGAACGGCCGGCGCTATTTCCACTACAGGATGGACCGGCCCATGCTGCCGATGTGGGCCTACCTGTCCGCGGACTGGCAGGTGCGCAAGGACCGCTGGAACGACGTCGCGATCGAGATCTACTACGACGCCAAGCACCCCGCGAACGTCGAGCGCATGGTGCAGGGCGTGAAGGACACGCTCGCCTACACCGAGGCGAACTTCACGCCCTACCAGCACAAGGAAGTGCGCATCGTCGAGTTCCCGCGCTACGCGAGCTTCGCGCAGAGCTTCGCGGGCACCTTCCCGTATTCGGAGTCGATCGGCTTCATCGCCGACCTGCGCGATCCCGACGCGATCGACTACGTCTACTACGTGATCGCGCACGAGACCGCGCACCAGTGGTGGGCGCACCAGGTGATCGGCGCGAACGTGCAGGGCGCCACCGTGATGAGCGAATCGCTCTCGCAGTACACCGCGCAGATGGTCATGGAGCACGAGTACGGCCCGGGCAAGATGCGCCGCTTCCTCAAGTACGAACTGGACCGGTACCTGTCCAGCCGCGGCGGCGAGCTGCTCGAGGAGCTGCCGCTGTACCGGGTCGAGAACCAGCCCTACATCCACTACCGCAAGGGCTCGATGGTGTTCTACCGGCTCAAGGACGAGATCGGCGAGGCGCCGTTGAACCGCGCGCTCAAGCGCTACCTCGAGGACAAGGGCTACCAGCAGCCGCCCTACACCACCTCGAAGGAACTGCTCGAGTACATCCGCGCCGAGACGCCGGCGGACAAGCAGGACCTGGTGACGGACCTGTTCGAGAAGATCACCTTCTACGACAACCGCATCACCGAGGCGAGCGCGGTGAAGCGCGACGACGGCAGGTACGACGTGACGCTGAAGCTGCACCTGGACAAGCGCTACGCCGACGGCAAGGGCGTGGAGACGCCGGCCGCGCTCGGCGAGCCGATCGAGATCGGCGTGTTCGCGCGCAAGCCCGGCGCGAAGGAGTCCGAGGAGACCGTGCTGCTGCTGGAGAAGCGCGCGCTGGCCGAGCGCGACATGAGCGTGACGGTGACCGTGGACGCCGAGCCGTACGAGGCCGGCGTCGACCCGTACAACAAGCTGATCGACCGCGTCTCGGCGGACAACCGCAAGCGCGTGACGCTCAAGTAACGCGCCGCCATTGCCCGCTGTCGTAGGAGCGCGCGTCAGCGCGCGATCCTTTCGCCTCCAGAAGTGATCGCGCGCTCACGCGCGCTCCTACAATAGCGGTTGTTCCCGCCCCCTCGGAGACATCCATGTACCAGCTCTACTACTCCCCCGGCGCCGCCAGCCTGGTGCTGCATTGGCTGCTGATCGACATGGGCCTGCCGCACGCGTTGAGGAAGGTCGACATGGCGGCGAAGGAACACAAGTCGCCCGAGTACCTCAAGCTCAATCCCAGCGGCGTGGTCCCCACGCTGATCATCGACGGCACGCCCATGGTCGAGACCGCCGCACTGGTGATGACGCTCGCCGACCGTCATCCCGAACTGGGTTACGCGCCGGCCGTGGGCAGCGAGGCGCGCGCCTGGTACCACCAGTGGATCGTGCACCTCGCGAACGCGCTCCAGCCGCCGTTCCGGGACTGGTTCTACGCCGACCAGCTGTACGGCGGCGGCCACGAGGCCATGGTGCAGGCGGAATCGCGCACCCGCATCGAGGCCTGCTTCGACCGCCTCGACCAGCACCTCGCCGCACGCGGTCCGTTCGTCTGCGGCAGCGAGCCCACCGCCGCGGATTTCTACGCGACCATGCTCATGCGCTGGTCGCGCAACATGCCCAGGCCGGCGACGACCTGGCCGCACCTCGCCGAGCTCGCGCGGCGCATGAAGGCGCGCCCGTCGTTCCAGGTCCTGTACGAGCGCGAAGGCCTCACCGAATGGCCGTAAGGCCTGCGCGCGCCGAGCAGGCGCGTCACGACGAGGGTCGGTCGAGCGACGCGTTCGTCGTCTCCGAGAGCTTGTGCAGCCAGTAGCCGATCGGCCCCAGCGCCATCCGCCACAGGGCATCGACCTGGGTGCTGCCGCTGATGCCGGTGCGGCACCAGGTGGCGAAGTGCTCGCAGTTGTTCAACCACACGTCGAAGCCGCGTTCGCCCACGCGCGATTCCGCGCGCGCGACCACGGCGTCGGGCGAGGTGTCGGGCGAGGCATCCGGCGTCGCGGGACCCAGGCCGCGCGCGCGATCGAGCACGCGCCCCACCTGCATGCTCGGCGATTGCGGGGCGCCTGCGGGATCGCGCGCCGCGGCGAAGAACGCCGTGTAGTCGCGCACGCGCACCTCGTCGCCTTCCGCGAAGCGCTCGAGGGGGATGCGTTCGACGCCGGGCGGCCCCTGCCCGACGGCGGTGAGGTGGATCACCGTGCCGTCGCCGCAGTCGATGCCGTGGTGCGAGTACAACCCGCCCAGGCGGTGCACGTAGAGGTGGTCGCCCCGTGCCATGGTCAGCGCTTCACGCGGGCGCCGGCGAGGCGCGTGCGCGCCGCGCTGTCGCCCTCGGTCCACACCAGGTGCGCCACGCCGTCACGCACGAGCAGGCGCGGAAAACCCGTGCCACGCCCGTTGCCGGCGGGCTCCGCCACGCGCACGCGTTCGGGCTCGCCCTTCAGCGATCCGTCCTCGTGCGCGAGCCACAGCGACTGCCGACCCTGGCGTTCCTCGAGCCAGCTCAGCCACACGCCCTTCGCGTCCACGGCGAGATCGACGCGACCGAGCACGTCGAGGTAGGCGATCTCGCGCATCGCGACGAAGCTCGCACCGCCATCGTCCGAACGCGCGAGCCGGATGGAGGGCGCCTTGCCCGCGCCCGTGTACCACGCGACCCAGACCTGGTCGCCACGCGCGGCCACGGCCGGCCCATTCACCGGACAGGCAGGCATGTGCCAGCCGTCCCCGTGCACCGACACCGGTTCGCGCCAGCGCTTGCCGTCGTGACGCACCAGGCGGATGTCCCGGATCTCGCCGTCGGTACGGCCGCGATACGCCACCACGGGCCCGCGTTTGGCGAGCGCGCTGTCGGTCTGGCAGCAGTCGCAGACGGAAAGGTCCAACGGGGTCTCGGCCCGCCGCACGAGCTTGCCGTCGAACACGGCCGTGCGCAGGCTCATCGGGCCACCGCCGTGCCCTTCGCCGGCCCCATGCCCCTCGCCCCCGCCCGTGTTGCGGCCATCCAGCCAGGCGACGGCGAGGCGATCGCGCGACCACGGCCAGAGCGAGACGAAGCCATGCTCGCTCGCGGTGCCGTCGTCGTGCACGAGCACGGGCTTGCGCCACGTCGCGCCGCCGTCGCCCGAGCGCGTGAGCTGCACGTCGTAGGCATAGGTCGAGGGGCCGCGCTTGACCAGCGTGTGCGCCCACAGGCTGCCGTCCTCGAGCGCGCGCATGGCCGGGAAATCGGCCCAGTTCACGAACCAGTCCGAGCCCTCCGCGATCGTGCGCGGTGCGGACCAGGGCCGGTCCTTCGCCTGTCGCGCGAATCGCAGGCGGTGTCCGCCCTCGGCGCGGCGTTCGATCCAGCTCAGGAGCAACTCGCCCTTGGGCGTCGCCGCGAGGTTGGGCTCGGCCGATCCGTCGGGCAGGTCGGGCAGCGGCCAGGGCGACACCTCGAGCGCGAACACCGGCGACGCGAGCGCGACCGCGAACAGCAGGCACGCGAGTCGTCGTGGGCGATCAAGCCGGCAGCGGATTGCAGCGACCATGGCGCGAGGACTCCGGATCGAACGGGGGAATCATCGCATGGTCACGTTCGGGCGATCGTGCGACGCCCTCTTTTCGTAGGAGCGCGCGTAAGCGCGCGAAGCAACCCCGCATGGAACGGCGACGTCGCGAGTTTGTTTCGCGCGCTCACGCGCGCTCCTACGACAGCAGCGTACGCTCCTCGGGGTCAGGGCGATTGCAGCGCCCACCGCACCAGCATCGCCTCGATCCGCTCCGCGAGCGACGTCGGCGCATCGAGGTCGAGCCGTGCCAGCAGCCGTTGCTGGTCCTCACCAGGCGGGCCCTTGCGCAGGTGCAGTGCCAAGGCGGCGGCGATCGCGTTGACCAAGCCCCAGCGGGTCGCCGTCGCCGCCTTCAGGCGCTTGAGCGCGGGCAGGATGGCCAGTTCGGTCTCGTTGAAATCGCTGCCGAACGGGAACACGGGGAACAGCCCGCGCAGGCGGAACGGGGCGAGCGCCTGCGCCAGGTGCGCGGGCGTGTTGCGCCGCCACGCATCGGGGATGCGGAAGGCCGGGTCGAGCTTGCCGGCCGCCTTCGCGCGCGCGGCGAGTTCGTCGATGAAGCGCGCGTCGGTGATCGCGAGCAGGCGCTGGATGATCTCCTCGTCGGAGGCGCCGAACAGGTCGGCGACGCCGTACTCGGTCACCACGAGGTCGCGCAGGTGGCGCGCGATGGTGATGTGGCCGTAGTTCCAGACGATGTTCGACTGCACGCCGGCCTTGCCCTCGCGCGTGGCGCGCAGCATCAGCGCCGAACGGCCGCCGGGCAGCGCGTGCGCCATCGCGACGAAGTTGTACTGGCCGCCCACGCCGCTCACGATCTCGCCGTCGGCGAGGCCGTCGGACACGGCCGCGCCGGACATCGTCATCATCATGCAGGTGTTGAAGAAGCGCGCGTCGCGCCGCTGCGCCTTCTCCAGCATCTCGCGCCCGCCGTACAGTTCGTTGATGTGCGAGATGCGGGTCATGCCGATGCCGTCGTAGTCCTCGCCGGCCAGCCCGCGCAGCCAGTCGTACAGCACGTTCGATCCGAGGTAGAAGCCGCCGTGCAGGTACTGCCCGCCGCGCAGGCGCCGCCCCGCGATGCGCGCGGAGAGCGCGTGCCGGTTCACCGGATCCACCAGGTCGGCGCCGATGCGCACGCCGTCGGGCAGGGTCAGCACGCCGTTCGCGAGCGCGCAGTCCGAGGGCAGGAAGCCGAAGCGTTCGAGCCAGTCCAGCGAAGGCCAGTCGAGCTGTGCGCTGACCAGTTCCGCCTCGATCAGCCGATCGAGCGTGGCGGCATCGACCGTCTCGCCGATGCGCCCCTCGTTCAACGCGCGCTGCAGGCGCACGTCGTCGAACACGCGGCGCGTGAGGATGCCCTCGCGGCGCAGGTGCACGAAGCCGTCCATCACCATCTCGCTCGCGCCGTACAGGCCGGCCGACAGCGGCGCCACGCCGCCGATGCGTTCGCAGATGCCCGGGTCGTCGCCGCCGCGCACGGCCTCGTGCGCGGCACGGAAGTCCGCATTGTGCCGGTGCCGCAGCACCAGGCCGTAGACCAGCGCATCGGAGAGCGCGCCGATGCCGATCTGCAGCGAGCCGCCATCGCGCACCAGGCTGGCCGCGTGCAGGCCGAGCGCGAATTCGCCGATCTGCACGGGCTCGCGCGGCAGCGCGAACAACCGGTGCGCGGGGCCTTCGGGCTCCACGATCAGGTCGAACAGGTCGAGCGGGACCTCCGCCTGGTTGCCCAGGAACGGCAGGTCCGGATGGACCACGCCGACCACGAACGGGCGCGGACGCCCGGTGCGCTCAAGTTCGTCGAGCAGGTCGAGCACGGTGTCGGGATTGCTGGAGAGGCTGATCCGGTCGCCCTTGCGCGCGACCAGCTGCAGCGTCACGTTCACCCCGCGCGCGGCCACGGCGCGCGCCACGTGCGTGTAGTTCAGGCTCACGTAGGCGCGTTGCGCCTGCGCGCAGCCCAGCAGGCTGCCGGACTGGAAATAGAACTCGTGCAGGGTCACGCGCGACGGCATGCGCCCGGCCTTGAGGTCGAGGATGTATTCGGCGTCGGGATAGTCGGGCCCGAACTGCCGATCCAGGAACGGTTTCGCGAAGCGCGCCTCGAGGCCGGGCTTGGGGCGCGGCCGCGTCAGCGACAGCGCGGTGAACAGCACCATGTCCAGGGCCTCGTCGGCCTTCACGCGCCGGTACAGCGCGTTGAGGAGCGGCATGGGCTTGCCGAGCGCGAGCGGCGCCGCCGCCACGATGCTGGCGCCGGTGCGCTCGAGGATGCGCGCCACCGCGGTGTCCAGGTCCCGCACCACTTCCACGTTCGCCATGATCGTCTCCGTCGTCCCGCGGGGTCGGCGCCGGTACCCGGGCATGCCGCCGCCACGCGATCCCGCATTCCCCGGTCGGATGCTAGCCGAGCAGGCCCCGGCGCCACCCCGGGCGTGGCCAGTAGACACCGAAATCCGGGCGCCGACGTGATCGAGATCATGGCGAGGAGACGTCCGCGGCGCGATACTGGAACCATGACGAGCAGGTTCGCCCCACTGCGGTCGCGCCGGGATCGGCGTCGAGTCGTCCTGTTGTGCGTGATCGCGCTGCTGTTCGCGCAACTGAGCATTGCAGCGTACGCCTGCCCGATGGAATCCGTCGCCGCCACGGCGATGCCGTCGGGTTGCGACGTTCCCGACGTGCCGCGGGATGCCGAGGTCCCGGCCCTGTGCGCCGCGCACTGCCAGGACGATGCCTGGTCGGCGGATCCGGCGAAGGCGCCCGGCGTCCCCGCACTCGGACCTGCACCGGCACCGCTGCCCGTGTTCCGCCTGGACGCGGGGGCACGGCGCGCGGACCCGATGCATCCCGAACACGTCCACCCTCCGCCGCTGACCATCTTGTACCTGAGCCTGCAGATCTGAGCCGACCCGAACCGCCGCATGCGATGCGGCGGTCTGGCCACGACTCGGAGCAGGACCATGGAATCGAATGTCGTGTCACGCGGTCGGCGCCCCGGCGCCGCGTTCGCGATCGCGCTGCTACTCGCCTCGTCCCCGTCCTGGGCGGACGCGGGCAAACCCCTGGACTACGATGAGGCCCTGCGCCTGGCGAGGCGCGACGCGCCGTCGCTGGCCGCGCGCGAGGCCTCCGTTGCCGCAGCTGCGGCGGAGCGGACGCGCGCCGGCCGGCTGCCCGATCCCAGCCTCATGCTGGCGCTGGAGAACCTGCCGACCACGGGCGTCGACCGCGGAAGCCTGGGCGCGGACTTCATGACCATGCGCCGGATCGGGCTGATGCAGGAGTTCCCGAGCCGGCGCAAGCGCGACCTCGCCCACGAGCGCGCCGGCGCGGAACTCGAGCGCAGCGCGATCGAGGCGCAGGTAGAAGCCGCGCGGCTCGACGAGGCGGTGGCCCTGGCCTGGCTGCAGCGCTGGTCGATCGACAGCCTCGAACGGCTGCTGGCCGGGCAGCAGGCGCGGATCGACCTCGCCGTCGCCACCGCCGATGCCGCGGTCGCCGGCAACGCCGCGGGGAGCGCGGGGGCGTTGCTCGCGCGCGTCATGCGCAGCACCTGGGCCGATCGCGCGCGCATGCTCCAGCAGGCACGCGAGCAGGCCTCGGCGCGGCTCGCGCGCTGGCTGCCGGTCGACGGCGCTCGGGCGCCCGGCGTACCGCCGGACTGGCATGCGTCGCCGCTGCCCGATTCGGACGAGGCCTTGGACTGGCACCGGCACCGGCTGCTGGCTTCCACGCCATCGATGACGCGCGTGGCGCAGGCCGAGCTGTCGCTGGCGCTCGCCGGGCGACGTCCGGACTGGTCGCTGGAGGTGGGTTACGCCGAACGCGGCCCGGGCTACTCCGACATGCTCTCGCTCGGCGTGCGGCTGCCGCTGCCGCTGTTCCCGCGCCATCGGCAGGATGCGGCCGTGGTGGCACGACGCGCCGACCTGGCGCGCGTCGAGGCCGAGCGCGAGGCCGCCTGGCGCGAGGCCCGGGCCGAGATCGGCGAACTGCGCGCGAGCTGGCGCGCGACGCGCGATCGGCTCGAACGGGCGCGCACCGAATCGATCCCGCTGGCGGACGACCGCGCAGAGGCGGCGCTCGCTGCGTACCGCAGCGGCCGCGGCCCGCTCGCCGAGGCGATCGAAGGCTTGAACGCGGCGAGCGAGGCCAGAATGGCGGCGGTCGAACGGGAGACGGAACTGGCGCAGGCCTGGATCGGGATGCGCTACGCCTTCGTAGCGGACTCGACCGGTACCCCCGTGGACCGCGGCGCCGCGGATGCCGGACCCGAGCGCGACATCCTCGCCGGCACGACGAGGGAGCACGCGCCATGAAGCGCGCGCTCGCGATCGCCGCCGTCGTGTTCGCCACGGTCGCCGTGGCCACCCTCGCCTATCGGATCGGCGCGCAGCACGGTGCCACCGCCGCGCACGATCACCCACCGCCCGCCGCGGCCGCGCCCGCGGAACGTCGCGTCCTGTACTGGTACGACCCGATGGCGCCGCAGCAGCATTTCGACCGGCCGGGCAAGTCGCCGTTCATGGACATGGACCTGGTCCCCCGGTATGCGGACGAGGTCACCGGTGGCATCGACATCGACCCGGGCCTTGCGCAGTCGCTGGGCGTGCGTACCGCGCGCGCCGGGCTCGGCACGCTGGTGCTGACCCGCCGCTATGCCGCCACCTTCGCGCTCGACGCACGCGCCTCGGTCGTGGTGCAGGCGCGCGTGGCCGGCATCGTGGAGCAGCTGCTGGTGTTCGCGCCGCTCGATCCGGTGCGGCGCGGACAGGTGCTGATGCGCCTCAACGCGCCGGAGTGGAGCCAGGCGCAGTCCGAGTACCTCGCGCTGCTGACGTCGGCATCGCCGGGACTCGAGCCGTTGCGCGCCGCGGCGCGCGAACGGCTGCACCGGCTCGGGCTGGAGCCGGCGCAGGTCGCCGCGCTCGAACGCACGCGCCGCCTCGATCCCACGATCGCGGTCTTCGCCCCGCGGGACGGCGTGCTCGGCGAACTCGCCGTGCGCGAGGGTGCGGGCGTGATGGCCGGCTCGCCGCTGGCGCGCATCGATGCGCTCGATCCGATCTGGCTGGAAGCGGCGGTGCCGGAAGCCGACGCGGACCTGCTCCCGGCCGGCACGATCGCCGGGATCGACGTGCCGGCATACCCCGGCCTCGCGCTCGAGGGGCGCGTCGAGCGCCTGCTGCCCGATACCGACGCGGGCACGCGCACCCGGGTCGCGCGCATCGTGCTGCCCAACCCGCAGGCGCGCTTCGCCCCCGGCATGACGGCGCAGGTGCGCATCCGGAGCGAGTCGGGCGAGCCCCGCGTGCTGGTGCCGCGCGAAGCCGTGATCGCCACCGGCACCCGGCGCGTGGTGATCGTCGCCGACGGCGGCGGCCGCTTCGGCGCGCGCGAGGTGAGCATCGGTCGTGAGGGCGATGCGCAGAGCGAAGTGCTGGAGGGCGTGGCGGACGGCGAGCTCGTGGTCAGCTCCGGCCAGTTCCTGATCGACTCGGAGGCGAGCCTGACCGGCGCGCTGCGGCGGCTCGGCGGCAGCGGGGAGAAGGCACCCGATGCCCCGCCGCCCGGGGAGGCACCGCGATGATCGCGCGCCTGATCCGCTGGTCGATCGAGCACCGGATCGCGGTGCTGCTGGTGAGCGCGGTGCTCGCGGCGCACGGCCTGTGGTCGCTGCAGCGGACACCGGTCGATGCCCTGCCCGACCTCTCCGATGTGCAGGTGATCCTGCGCACGAGCTGGCCGGGCCAGTCGCCGCAGCGCATCGAGGACCAGGTCACCTATCCGATCGCCACCACCATGCTCTCGGTGCCCGGCGCGCGCACGGTGCGCGCGTACTCGTTCTTCGGGGACTCGTTCGTGTACGTGCTGTTCGCGGACGGCACGGACCTGTACTGGGCGCGCTCGCGCGTGCTCGAGTACCTCAACCAGGTGCAGTCGCGGCTGCCCGCGGGCGCGAGCACGGCGCTCGGTCCCGACGCGACCGGCGTGGGCTGGGTCTACCAGTACGCGCTGGTCGATCGCGGCGGCACGCACGACCTCTCCGAGCTGCGCGCGCTGCAGGACTGGTACCTGAAGTACGAACTCAAGGCCGTGCCCGGGGTGTCCGAAGTCGCCACGCTCGGCGGCATGGTGCGCGGCTTCCAGGTCACGCTCGATCCCCAGCGCCTGCGCGCGCACGGCCTGACGGTCGGTCGCGTGGCCGAGGCCGTGCGTCGGGCGAACAGCGCGGCCGGCGGATCGGTGCTCGAGCAGGGCGAGGGCGACGCCATGGTGCGCAGCGACAGCACCCTGCGCTCGGCCGCGGACTTCGCCGGCCTGCGCGTCTCCGACGGCGCCGGCGGCGTGCCCGTGTGGCTCTCGGACGTGGCGCGCATCGAGCGGGTGCCGGAGATGCGGCGCGGCCTGGCCGAGCTCGATGGCCAGGGCGAGGTCGTCGGCGGCGTGGTCGTGATGCGCTCGGGCGAGAACGCGCGCGCGGTGATCGCGGCGGTGAAGGCGAAGCTCGAGATCGCCCGCGCCGGACTGCCCCGGGGCGTGGAACTGGTGGAGACCTACGACCGCTCGCGCCTGATCGATCGCGCGGTGGGCACGCTCTGGCGCACGCTGGCGGAGGAGTTCGCCGTGGTCGCGGCGGTGTGCGCGCTGTTCCTGCTGCACCTGCGCTCGGCCGGCGTCGCGCTCATCACGCTGCCGCTCGGGATCGCGATCGCGTTCTCGATCATGCACCGCCAGGGCATCAACGCGAACATCATGTCGCTGGGCGGCATCGCGATCGCGATCGGTGCGATGGTCGATGCCGCGATCGTGATGATCGAGAACGCGCACCGGCACCTGTCGGAGCACGGCGAGTCCGGCGCTGAACGCCCGGCCGCGGGGTCGCCGGCGCACTGGGAAGTGATCGCGCGCGCCGCGGTCGAGGTCGGGCCGGCGCTGGCCGCGAGTCTCGCCATCATCACGCTCTCGTTCCTGCCGGTGTTCGCGCTCGAGGCGCAGGAGGGCAGGCTGTTCGGGCCGCTCGCGTACACCAAGACCTGGACCATGGCGGCGGCGACCGGACTCTCGGTCACGCTGGTGCCGGTGCTGATGGGGTACTGGATCCGCGGCCGCATCCCCGACGAACGGCGCAACCCGGTCTCGCGCGTCCTGGTCGCGGGCTATCGGCCGATGCTCGAGTTCGCCCTGCGCCGCCCCGGGCCCGTCCTGCTCGGCGCGCTGCTGCTGGTGGCGTCCGCGTCCTGGCCGCTGTCGCGGCTCGGCGGCGAGTTCATGCCGCCGCTGGACGAGGGCGACCTGCTCTACATGCCCACCGCACTGCCCGGGCTCTCGGCCGGCAAGGCCGCGCAACTGCTGCAGCAGACCGATCGCATGATCCTCTCCGTGCCCGAGGTCTCGCAGGTGTTCGGCAAGGCCGGGCGCGCGGAGAGCGCGACCGATCCCGCGCCCATCGAGATGTTCGAGACCACGGTGCGCTTCAAGCCCAGGAGCGAATGGCGCGCGGGCATGACGCCCGAGCGGCTGGTCGCGGAACTGGATCGCGCCGTGAAGCTGCCCGGCCTGTCGAACGTGTGGGTGCCGCCGATCCGCAACCGCATCGACATGCTCGCGACCGGGATCAAGAGCGCGATCGGGATCAAGGTCCTGGGCCCGGACCTCGCGGGCATCGCGCGCGCGCAGGACGACCTGGAACGCATCGCGCGCACGGTCCCGGGCGTGGGTTCGGCGGTGGCTGAGCGGCTCGTCGGCGGGCGCTACGTGGATATCGCGGTGGACCGCGCGCAGGCCGCGCGCTACGGCATGGACGTCGTGGACGTGCAGGACGTGGTGGGGCTGGCGATCGGCGGCGAGCGCCTCGGCGAGGTGCTGGACGGGCGCCGGCGCTACCCGATCTCGCTGCGCTATCCGCGCGAACTGCGCGACAGCGTGCCGGCGCTGCGGGCGCTGCCGCTGGTGTCGCCCTCCGGCGTGGAGCTGCGCCTGGGCGATGTCACGCGCATCGAGCAGCAGGAGGGTCCGCCGATGATCCGCAGCGAGAATGCGCGCCTGGTGGGATACGTGTACGTGGACGTGCACGGACGCGACCTCGCCTCGACCGTGCGGGCGCTGCAGCAGGCCGTGTCGGCATCGGTGCGCCTGCCGCCCGGCGTGACGCTCGCCTGGTCGGGCCAGTTCGAATTCCTGGAACGCGCGGCGGCGCGGCTGGAACTGCTGGTGCCCATCACGCTCGCGATCATCGCGGGCCTGCTGTACCTCACGTTCCGTCGGCTGGACGAAACCCTGCTGATCCTGCTCAGCGTGCCGCTCGCGCTGGTCGGCGGCCTGTGGCTGCTGCACGCGCTCGGGCATGCGGTCTCGGTGGCGAGCGTGGTCGGCTTCATCGCGCTCGGCGGCGTGGCGGCGGAGTTCGGCGTGGTGATGCTGATCTACCTCACGCACGCGTGGGAGCGCCGGCTCGCGGCCGGGGAACCGGCGAACCGCGACACGCTGTTCGCGGCGATCCGCGAGGGTGCGGTGCAGCGCGTGCGGCCCAAGGCGATGACCGTGGCGGTGATCCTGGCCGGGCTCGCGCCGATCATGCTGGGACAGGGCACCGGATCGGAGGTGATGCAGCGCATCGCCGCGCCCATGCTCGGCGGCATGATCACCGCGCCCCTGCTGTCCATGCTGGTGGTGCCCGCGGCGTTCCTGCTGTTGCGACGACGGGAATTGACCGGATGACGTGCGGGTGGCGCACGCCGCCTCGTCCCCCGCGACGATTCCATACGCCACGAACGACGAGGGCGCCCGCGGGCGCCCTCGCGCTGGAGCGACGCGATCGGGTCAATCGCGATCGCGCCCGTTGTTCTTCTTGCGTTTGATCCTGCGGCTCTGGTTGTCCTCGCGCGCCTGGATGCGTTCCTGCTCGCGCGCGGTCACCTTGCCGTCCGCCCCCGCGATGGCCTCGTTGCGCGTCACGCGCGCCTGGTCCTGCTCCAGCCTCGCCGCCTCGCGGTTGGTGAGCTCGCCCGATTCGATGCCCTCGTTGATGCGCGCCTGCTGGTTCACGTTGCGCTGCACGTCGGCCTGCATGCGCCTGGAGGATGCCGAGTCCGGGTTGCCGGTCTGCGCATCGTGCTTCTCGCGGTAGATCGAGCGGCTCGCCTGGTCCTGCTCGGCGTCGAGCACGGCCTGTTCGCGGTTGTTGATGCTGCCGTCCTTGAGCGCCGCCGCCTCGGTGCGTTCGATCACGGTCTGCTGGCGCTCGAGTCGCGCCGCTTCCTTCGTGTTCAGCTGGCCCGACTCCAGGCCGTTCTGGATCCGTTCCTGCTGATTGACGTTGCGTTGCGTGGCGTTCTCGGCGCGCGGCGCGTCGTCGGCCAGGGTGGGGCCGGCAAGCACGGCCGCGAGGGCCAGGACGATCCAGGTGCGAAGTCTCATGCGGTGTTCCCCGTCGGTGATGGGCATCGTGCCCGTGGATGTCCCGAACAACGGGCGACCGGGTGGGGAGTTGACCGGAGAACTGAACGGGGGGCAACGGCGATTCCCGCAGGTCCTGGCGGGAACGTCGCGAACGCATTGTAGGAGCGCGCTTCAGCGCGCGATCTTTTCGACATGTCGATCGCGA
>Ga0315912_10000631_pt1 | contig 58013 bp, 81 predicted proteins | sample VfabasoilMG_FD_204469 | JGI IMG/M metagenome (GOLD analysis project Ga0315912, IMG submission 204469) | Garden soil microbial communities collected in Santa Monica, California, United States - V. faba soil | ecosystem: Environmental > Terrestrial > Soil > Garden | place: USA: California...
CACGCCGGGCTTTCGCGGCACCAATGCCGACAACCAGAGCATCTACAGCGGCGGCCAGATCCACTCCGCCGGCAAGGCGCAGACCTATCGCCCCTGGGCCGATGAGTTCATCCCTTTCGCCAATGCCAATACCGGCGTGGTGACGGGGGCTGGGCTGCAGGGCACTTTCATTCCGACGATCTCGGCGGATGAACTGAAGGCTCAAGCCGCCGCTAATGCCGCGCATCGCCGGACCGTCTATGACGACCTGGTCCAGGCTGGCGGCTGCAATGCCGACTTCCTGCCGGTCGAATATGCCGGCCCTTGCGGCTATGGCGCGTTCGGCAAGCAGACCGAGGGCGGCAATGGCGGAGCGGCCGGCGACGGCGAAAGCTCCGGCGGCGCAGCCGAGTAATGCCAAGGCTTCACCTTTCCTGGGGACGGGTGAAGCTGAGAAGAAGCGCCGGGGTTTAGATTGGGTCTGGCGGCCCCGGCGCTTTTATTCCTTCATGTCAACTATCTCGAGATACGAGATAGTTCATCTGGAGGAGTACATGTCCACCTTCATATTGTACGTCGTCCTGTCCTATTCGACCGCTCAGGGCGATATGCCGGGCGGGGCGGCGCTCACGACATTCAAGCAGGAATTCTTCACCATGCAGCAATGCAGGGATGCAGAGAAGGAAGCGCGACGGGCACTCGATCCTGCCTTCAAGCGCTTCGTGACGTTCTGCCTTGCCCGGCCGGAGCCGGGGGAGGAAATCTTCAACCTGGAGCCGAGGGGCTCGAAAAAGGGAGGCTGACCCCATGGAAATCCTGATCGCGAAAATCCTGCTGCCGGTGTGCTTCGCCGTCGGCATCGCCTGGCGCAACCATCGCAGGAAGAAAGCCAATGGCTGAGGACGAGAAACACAAGGCCGCCCGCGAGAAGGCCGAGACCATGCGCCGGGCCGGCGTGTCGCCCCGTGAAGCCGGCAAGCAGCTCGACAAGGAGCGGCGCAAGGAGATGATCAAGCCGGTTCCGCCAAAGAAAAAATGACGAAATCAAGAGACTTAACTGGCGTGCGGTTCGGCCATCTGACCGGGAAGAGCTTCTCGCACATAGACACCCACGGCAAGCACTTTTGGAACTGGGTGTGCGATTGCGGGAAGGAACACTTAGCCAGCAAGGCCGCCGTTGCCAGGGGAAATACAAAATCCTGCGGGTGTCAGAGATGGACGGGGAACCACCGCACTCATGGCCTGACTGGAACCCCCGAAGAACTTATCTGGGCCAATATCCGGCGCAGATGTGAAGACCCCAGTAATCCCACATACCACCATTATGGTGGCCGCGGGATCAAAAACCTCTACGCAAACGTCGGCGAACTCGTTGCTGATATCGGGCGCCGACCATCGAAGCACCATTCTGTCGACCGCATCGACAACGACGGCCCTTACGGGGCGGGGAATTGCCGATGGGCGACGAAGGCAGAGCAAGCCTGCAATACGCGAGCCAATGTTTGGATTAAGGCTCACGGGAAAGTTCAAACGATTGCGCAGTGGAGCCGAGAGACCGGACTGCTCCCATCTGGCATCAGATATCGAATGAAAAGGGGGTTTACCCCTGAAGAAATTGTTGATCCGGTCCACAGGAACAGGTGGAAACACAAATGACTGAAGGCCAGAAACAGGACACCCTCTATCGGGAGATGGAAGGCGAGCTCCTGATCATAGAGACGACATTTCGGGAGGCCGGGCTTTGCATCGGCAACATCATCTCGATGCTCGAAGCCAGGGTACATGAACTGCGCGATGAAGAGCAAAAGCACCTGGCCGAGATGGAGGAAGACGCCCCGGCCGAAGACGACAATGCCGAGCACCGCCTCGGCGCCAAGCAGCTTATCTGATTCTGTTGCCACAAAGCCATAGACGCCAATTCCCCCGGCGCTTATGGTTGGGCAGCAGTTAACGGGCCGCCAGACTGAAAACCAACAGGCGGCCCGAGGCCGGATCGCAGCACGCGCGGGGTAGGTCATCTACCTGTGCTGCGGTCACAACTGGAAGCGCTGTCGTTTTGTCGTGCCGAAAGACAAGCAGGCTTATCACGCCCTGTTTCACGCGATAATCACCCAGCGACAGCCCGAAGGGCGGGAGACCCCATGCTCCCGCCCTCTTTCTTTTGCGGTGCGAGCTTCAGCGATGGAGATCGTCCCCCAGGAGAACGGCGAGAATATGTCGCGCTCACAACCCTGGATCAAACACAGAAAAGCCGACCACCCAGCCCTGGTAAGCGTGTGGTCGGCTCTATCCGTCAATCAGTGCATTCGAGAGGGAGATCTCGATTGCCGCATTAGCCGAAGGAAATCAACCCATGCACTCACTTTGTAGCACCAGAGCGAGCCGTTTGGCAATGCTCTTTGTTGGACTGGCCTGCGGCGCAGTGTCCGCAATGTCGGCCTTTGAAAACGGGCTCACGCAAGGCACCACCGATCTAGCTAAGCTGGTGTTTGGTGTGGGCTTCGTGGCGATCGTTATCGCGACCTGGTTCGCTCCCATCGTTGCCGAGGAAGCTTTACGGGAGAGGCAATATCTGCGCTGGAGCATCATTATGCTGCCCTGGTTGGGGGCGGTGATTTTCACCGTCACCAATGCAATCGGCTATGCCAGCCTGCACAGGACCGACAGCGTCTCGGGAAGAGAGCAAGGCCTTCAGCAATATGAGCGGGCCGAAGCTTCGCTCATCCGGCTTGGCGGCGACATCGCCGTCATGAAGGCCTCCAAGCTGTTCGCAAGGAGCGCCGGCTGCGGGAATGACACCGCGCCGGAAAGCATTACGTTTTGTAATGCTTATCGCGCCAAAGCCGCCGAGATGCGCCAGGCGGAGCAGATCCTGGCCAAGCCGAAGCCCGGCTCGATCGATCCGCAGGCCGACAGCATCGCGCTCTGGTTCGGCACCGATGCCAAGGCCACGGCGCAGCGTTTGCCGGGGTCTTTCGCGATCACGCTCGAAATCGTGGCCATGATGGCGTTCTACGCGGCCATGGGCGGGCGAAAGGCCGATCCGGCTCCAATACCTGCCATGGAGCTTTCCGTCGATCCTGAGCCATCCTCGGGGCTTCTGGAGACGGTTCCGGAAAAGCCCGCGAAACTGACCCGTCAGAAAACACCCCTGGCGCTGCCGGCGCCGGGGATTTTGTTGCGTAAGGATGGACAAATCGACGGACGCTGCGCGATGGCGCGGCGCACCAGGAAGATCGCCGTCGCATAAGAAAGAAACGTCAATGCCACCGCAAGTGTAAAAGGCCCCGGAGCTGTGCTCGACGGGGCCTTTTTTGTGCGCGTTTGCGGCGGGGACCAGGACGATGTCTTCCGGCCTTTTCCGGCGGGGTGCGCATAAAGCGCCATCCTAGTAAAAATCACTATAACACAAGACACAAGAGTTTTGACGTTGCATTTTTGCACTAGGGTTGATTTTCTTCATAATTCTCCGGCAGGCCGTTGCCCATCAGCAAGGTGCGGCGCTCCGCTTCGGCGCGGCGCTCATTGCGCACCCGCGATTGCTGGACTTCGAACTCGACAAGCAACTCATTCACACTTTCGGCCAGCCGCTTGATTGACCCGACAAAAACGCCCTGGGCGACGCGCTTGTCGCCAGTTGCGCCATATTTCAGGGCCCACGATTCGGCCGAAATCGGCGCCGAACCATCGTTTGCAATCCATCTGCAGAGCAAATCGATATCGCGCTGCTGTGGAAAGGCGAGCCTCTTCCAGACGAATTGCCTGGCCTGGATGTCGCGCCTCTGGCGTTCGGTGAGCGGGATTCTCTCGCCTGGCGCCGTGCGGCCGGTGGAGTTGCCATAGGAGCCGCCTGGGGCCCGTCCAGCCGCGGCGATCGTGCCGGCATAGAACCGGGCGAGCGCATTGGCCTCGCATTCGGTCAGCGCCTTGTCCAACTGACTCAGGCGCAGCTTGGGCGATTCCGCCGCCTCGCCCTGGGCTGCGCGCTGGGCATCCTGCAGCGCCGCTTGCCGCGTGACCGGCAGGCTCATCGGCGATTTCACCCGCGTGCGCCGGACTTCGGCCCCATTGTCGGCATAGTGCTTCTCGTTCTCGACCGGGCCATGGCGGCCGCGCTCGGGCGTCGCCACCATGCCGGAGGCCGCCGAAGGTCCCCGGCTGTTCAGCGAGACCACCACAGCGCGGTTCTTCGCCTCTTTCAGGTCGGAGATCTCCCGCAGCAATTCCCGCATTCGCTCGTCGTAATCGTTCATGCCCCGCCCGCGCGCATAAAAAATCCCCCCGGATCTTATCGGAGGGATTGTCTGCTGATTTGGTTAAGCCGGTCAATCGGGGCGATCATTCTCCACTGCGGCCAATGCTCGCCGGAAACGCTCGATGGCGGCCTCCCTTTCATCGTGATGATCAGCCATGCGTCTATCCAGATCAGAACCCGTCTTCGCTGCCCACCACGGCTTGGGTTCATCTCTCTTGAAGAGATGCTTTGCCAGTTCGCGGCAGGCGTCGAGGAGTTCGGTCATTTTAGGCGCCTGCGCAGCTTGGCCGCCACGTATTCGAAGGCAGCCTTCAGGTGATCGGGCGTCAGGTCCGGGTATTCTCCCAAGATCTGGTCGATGGTATCGCCGGCCGCCAGTTGGGAAAAGATGATGTAGATGGGAATCCGCGTGCCGTCGAAGCACAGCTTGCCGCCCATGATGCCGGACTTGCTGGTGATGGTGATGGAACTTGGCGGCGCCGCATTCAGGATATCGACGTCACCAAGCATCTCCGCGCGTTCAGCATCCGCACGCGCGACGCGTTCTTCCCAGGTCATGTGTTTCATGCTGTTTTCCTCAGCCCTTGCCGTTCCTGCGCCCTCACCGCCAACGCGGCCAAAATCAGACGCCGCAATTCAGACAATGAGGCATCTGTCCCGCCATTGGCAAAGAACGTTGGGATTTCCAAGCATCTAATCCGCAAGCCGCTTTGATCCCGCACAGTATACGGCTGGAAATCAAACGTCAAAGTGACCACAGCGTCCTGCATGGACTAAGCCTCCTCTCGCTGGCGGCGGCGCGCCTTGAAGGCGTCTCCGTCATCCATGGAAACTGAGTAGCCATGCGCGGCAAACCACATGCCGAGGCCGCGCCGGAGAATTTCGTGCATCGTTACGCGCTGGTCGAAAGCGGCCTGCCGCAATGCCTCATGGATCTCGCTCTTGACCAGAAAGACGATCTCTTTCATGTCCTTGCGGTCCTTGCGCTTCAAGGTGACGCCAACCTCGCCCATGGCCACATCATGCGCCTCCTTCAGACGAGCAGTTATGACATCCTCTTCCTGTCTTGCCTCCTGCTCGACCCGATACCGCTCTTGAACCGCCCTAGCGTATTCCTGACTTTTCCTCCCGTTCTCGCGCTTGGCAGCCTCCACCTTGGCAACTGCGGCAGGGTCTCCGCGGAAGAGCATGGCTTGAATGCTCCCGTTGACCTCCGCAATAGCCGCCTCGAATCCTTCGGGCGGCAACTCTGCCAACTTGATCGCATTGGTGATTTGCCAATCGCCCATCTGCGCGACAACGGGGTCGCCTCCAAGGCTTGATCGCACGGCCTTCGCTTTGGCTGCTTGAGTGTGGCAGCGCGAAAAATCAACGTCCAAGAAGAGTTCCCCAATCCTGCGCCAAGAACGCAGTTTGATCTCGTGGAACTTTCTGACAGTTTCGTCATCCTTGATCTGCTTGAAATATGTAGCCATCGCCGCTGATCGGTCCGCGATGTCCTTGCATTCATCCACCGCATGGCACTGGGCGATGGCCGTGCGCATGTTGGCATAAAGGGCAGTGTAGTCTTTGCTATTGATTACTGTGGGTAACATCTGATTTCTCCCTCTCAGAACAGGCCTGTATTCTACCTGATTTGAGAGAAAATGAGAAGGGCGGGGATCTCCCGCCCTCTGGCTATTTCTTGTCCTGTTCCTTCTTGGCCTTTTCGATGGCTTCGAAGATTTTCTTCAAGGCCGAATTGGCAGCGTCGGCGATGGTTGTCCAGTTGTCGAAGCTCTTTACCTGCATATCCCTCTATCCCTGACCGCGTTATTGGCCAAGGATATGAATAGCTCAAGATTGTCGCAAGGTCCGTTCCGGTTCTTACCCACAAGTATTTCGAGGGTATTCTCGCAATTTGCGAGGGCTTCCCGGCGCAGCATTTCCTTTTCGTGGTCGTCGAACTTGGAGCGCTGCAGATAATAGCTGGAGCGATACACGAAAGCCACGGTGTCGGCTTCCTCCTCGATATTGCCGCTGTCGCGCAGGTCCGACAGGCCGGGGCGCTTGCTCTCGCGCCCTTCCACGCCGCGGTTGAGCTGCTGCAGGACCAGGAAGGCGACATCCATCTCGCGGGCGAGCATGGCAAAGCCGCGAATCAGCTCGCCGGTCTCGTGCACCCGCTGGCCGGCATAGCGGTCGGAGGCGGCGACCCGGCCGAGATGGTCGACGGCGACGATGTCGAGGCGCTTGCCCTGGCGGGCGAGCTCGTCCTGGTGGCGCCTGGCGCGCACCGAGATTTCCGCCATCGACAGGCCGGCCTGGTCGTCGACCCGGATGGGCAGGGCGCCGAAGCGCGGGGCAGCCTCGGTGAGCCGGTCGATCTCGTGGGCGGCGAGATCGCCCTTGGCGATTTTCTCGTAAGGGATCGGGGTGTCGCGGTTCCAGATGAAATCCGACAGCATGCGCTGGGTGACGGCCTCGTGGCGCATCTCCAGCGAGAAAATCAGGCTGGAGACGCCCTTGCGGGCCGCGCGCAGCAGGCTGGAGAACAGGAAGGCCGACTTGCCCATCGAGGGCCGGCCGGCGGCGACCGCGAGCTCGCCGCGATGCCAGCCGCCCAGCACCTTGTCGAGGTCGGACAGGCCGGTGGAGATGATATCGGGGCGCGTGCCGCTCTTGAGGCGGCTCAGCAGGGCCGTGGCGGCCTCGTCGAGCGAGTGGGAGGATTTCCTGGCGTGGCGCATTCCGGCCGACAGGCGGCCAAGCTCGGCGACCACGGAGGCATTGAACGCGGCAACGTCGGTGCTGGGCGCAATGGCGGTCGCGTGCATCTGCTCGGCGATGCCGACCATGGCCCGCCTGGCGGTGAACTCCTTGAGCGCGCGGACATGGTCGACGGCCAGCTTGGCGGGGACCGAGACCGTGACGAGGCGAGCCAGATATTCGGCCACGCTCATCTGGCCGATGCAGTCGGCGGCAAATTGCGGGCCGAGCGTCACCGGGGTGGCGATGCGTCCCTGGGCATGCAGGCCGGCGACGGCCTCGAAGATCAGCCGGTGCTCGGGCGCGGTGAAGTCGTCGACCTCCAGCAGGCCGGCGATGAACATGGCGGCCGGCGAGGCCAGGATCGAGCCGAGCACGGCCTGCTCGGCGGCCAGGTTGGCGGGGAGTTGGTCCATCAGGCAGCGCCCGCGCTTTCCATGATGCGGGCGGCCTCGCCGAGCAGCCAGTCATCGGCTTTCGACTGGCGGATTTCCTCGAAGGTCTGCGGGCGGGGTCGATAGACCGGATGGCCATTGATGGCTTGCGGGAGGCGGATGCCGTTCTGCACCTCGCGGTAGAGCCAGTTCTCCCAGGTGGCCAGCCAGTCCGCCTTCATCGGGTGCTTGGCGTCCTTGCCGGTCCAGTAGGTTCTGAACCGCTCGGCGACGAAGTCGAGCTGGGCATCGGTGACGCCGAACTTGCTTTTCGAGCGGGCGCGCCAGTCGAGCGGCATCACCCAATCGGCTGGCAAACGGGTCTTGCCGGCGCGCCCCTTGGCCTTCGGTTTGGGCGCTGCCTTTTGTGAGCTATCGTTAGATAGCTCTTTTTCTTCTACTTCCTTAAGGGCTTTATTATGTGGCATCATTTTGATACCGGGCGTGGCATCATTTTGATACCGGGTTTCGAATGGGTCGGTATCATTTTGAGACCCTGTTTGAGGCGACCCGGTATCATTTTGACACCCAGACCCGGTATCACCCTGATACCCAGTGGCGCGGATGGCGTTAACCGCCTGCTCGACGTCGCCGACGGTGATCTTGGGGCGGTAGACGGTGGCGCGGCCGGTGCGCTCTTCGCTCTCGAAGAACAGTTTGATGCCAGCTTGCGCGCGCTTCATGGTCGGCAGCGAACAGCTTGCCAGCTTGGCCATGCGGGCGCGGGATGGGAAGGCGTCGCCGCCGTCGGTGCCGGAGTGGCGCAGCAGCACGATGGACAGGAGCTTCTCGACGGTGGAGCGGTCGCTGTCGAGGATGGCGTCGAGGAAGGCGAAGAAATCGAATTTTTCCATGACCATCACCGCCCCAGAACCCGACCGACCAGCTTCATCGCGCCTAGGAGGTGTGCATCGACATTGCTCAGCCGCAGCCCGGTCATTTTGCGCAGGCACTCACGCGTCGCCGGCTTACCGATTCGGTAGCTGTCTATGATCGCGAGCGCGAGGAGCTTGGTGGCCGGCGAGCCGGGGTTCGACCAGACCAGCGCCATGGCGAACAGGTGCTCGTCGTTGTCCACAACCTGATTTGCGTTTTCTTGTTGCGCGCTGGCATCGGAGCGGCTAGATGTAGACATGCGATAGAGCTTTCTCCCGATGGTCGTCGGGGGTTAGATTTTCTGCCAAAACGCGAGGCGTCAGATTACCCCAGTAATCTGGCCACACTCGCGAAATATTTTCGAGAACGCGAAACTTGTTGGATAGCAAGGCGTTCGAGACTGCCGAAAACCCGCAATTCTGTCATAGGCCGATTTTGGGATCTCAAAACCCCGGAATCGGCCTTTGCCATTCTTTGTCCCCGATATCCACCAAAGCAAGCAAAAACTGCTTGCGGCAGGGCAGGGGATGATTTAGGGCTGGACATGACGACGGTTCCTTTCTGCCGATCGGGCCTCGTTACCTTCGTTACTGCGATTTGATACAAACCACCCAGACTACCCTGAGCAAGTCGCCCCTCCCAGGACCTTGCTCACCTCAGAATGTGCCCAGACTACCGGCCCGCTGCCTCCCCATCGCAGCGGGCCATTTTCGTTTTCTAGGCCACCATGCGCTGGGGCCGCGGCCGGCTGGTCAGGCGGGCCCCGTCATAGACCATGCCGTGCTTGGTGTGGCGCGCGGCATAGCCCATCGCCTTCATCGCCCGGCCGAAGGAATTGTGCGAGATGGCGTCGAACCCGGTCTTGGCGCACCAGCGGTCGAAATCCTCATACGCCGCCTTGGCGCGCAGCTTGGCGTTGCCGTCGCGCTCGTCCCATCGGTCGTCGATCCACAGCTGCACGATCGGAATCACATTGGCGACTTCCTTGGTGGCGAGCTTGGCATTGAGCCTGGCTTGGTCGCTGAAGGCGTTTTCCGGGGCGCTGGCGGGCGAAGTGAGCATCGCCGCTCCCGAGATAGCCAAAACGCCTTGCGCCGGCCCTGAGGCAACCTCGGGCTTCTGAGAGGCATGGTCGATTCCGCCGACGACTTTGAGCTCGCGGCTGGGATGGACGATCTCGGCGAGCATGCCCGACAGGGTGCGGCGCTTGCGGCCGGGCTTGGGGGGCTCGGGAGCGGGTTCATGCCGGGGCGGGGTGGGATTGTGCGGCGGCATGGCCGGCTTGGCGCCGTCGGGCGTGGCGAAGGCGGCGGGCCGGGGCATCGCGGCGAGCTTCTCGTCCCGCCGCACCGCGGCGAAGGTTCCCCAGATCGCGGCGAGGCCAAAGGCGGAGATCGCCTCGATCAGGCCGGCCCAGGCCAACGAGCGGCCCATCACCACATTGCTCTTGGCGGTGCCCATGACGGAGGCGGTTGCCGCGACCAGCGAATCGGCATGGGTTACTCGCTTGCGGCTGTCGAGTTCGCCCCGCAGCTTCTCGATGCGCTTGTCGTATCCGCTGCGGGCGATGGCGGCGGCGAGCTCGGACTGGATGCCGCGGTGCTTTTCGCAGAAGGCGCGGCTCTCCGGGGCGGTCGCGTCGGTGCAGGCTTTCGTGCGCTGGAACAGCCAGTCGGCTTCGGAGGCGGCCATGTCGGCGCGCACGATCGATTCGGGCCGGGCGACCGGGACCATGGATCGGGCCTTGACCGCCTCGTCATATTCGGCCTTCATCGCGCCCCATTGGTCGGCGGTCTGCTCGCGCCCGTCGACCGCGGCGTCGCGCTCGGAGAGCACATAGCCGACGGCCGCCTGGCTGGACCAGATCAGGCACAGGCCGAACAGCGCCCCGCACAGCGCCGCCGGCACCCATTTGCGCGAGGACAGGGCAACGCCGGCTGCGATCGCCATGACGATCTTAAGCACATCGACCGCGAGCGCGGCATAGGCGTTGAGCTGGGAGGAGGTGAGGGTGAGGAAGATGAAGTCGAAGGTCTCGGCCGAGCCCTGCGACAAGCCGAATTTGAAATTGGCGACGGCTGCAACCAGCCAGATCACGCCGACGGCGAGCGATGCCGGCACCGCCCATAGCAAGTGAACCATGGTATTCCCCCGTTTGGTTGCGCCCGAGGACGCAAGTACGGGGAGGGCGCGCATTCCAGCACGCTAGCTGATTGGCGGCGCCCTATGCAAGATCACTTCTCTTCTGAGAAGCATTTTCTGCAGATGAGGCGATCGCCGAGGGTGACGACAAAGGCGTCTCCGCGGCGAAGCGGCGACTGACAAGGGCCGGCGCAGGCTCCGACGAGTTCGTCGCCCCTTGGCGTTCCGAGATGGGGGTATGGCGACCTGATGAGGGCGCCCCTACGCGACATCTCCGGCCTTCTCGGTCAGCATCCAGGTTTGTGACGGCATCCCTTTAATCAGGGCGTCGCCCGATGGCTCAAGATAGCCAAGGTCGACGAGCCGGCTCATGCGCCATGGTGTGACGGCAAAGCTTGTTTCCAGGGCTGGCTGGCCACTTAGATCGAGCGCGAGGAATCCACAACGCTTAATGGCTGCGATGACGATCTTGTCTCGGTTGGTTAGCTTTCTGGTTTTGGCGGTCATTGATCTCCCTCCGCATTTTTTAGATGAAGAACTGGCTAGCTGATTGGCCCGGCCACAGGCAAATGAAAAGGGAAGGGCAGGCTTTCCAAAGTGGCGCTCCTTAGTGGGACATCCAAAATATTGCGTAGGCTATAGCTGCCGAAACGGAACCAACGGCAGAGGCCGCAACAAAGCTTATTAATATGGTCTTATCGGCCTCACTCATTGATCGCTCCTTTCAGGATTGAGGTTTCAGTATATCGGCCGCGACGGCTTCAAGCTGCTCGTCCGTCGCACCGGGCCAACCGGGGATGTGCCTGCTCAGTGCAAGGCTGAGCTTGACCGCCATCGCTTCGGTCGGCGACAGGCGCCAATTCGGACGGAATTGATTGTCGCATTGGCAGCCGGCCGTCGTTTGGCAGCCCGGCATTGAACAGACGCGCATAGCCGCTCCTTATCGGGATGGATCTATTGAAGTGGTGCGGATCACGACCTCACCGCGAGGCTTGCCGTCACGCGTTATCGTAACGATGTGGTCGCCCGGCTGAGCGCCAGGACGCACGGTCGAAATTGAATATTTTGGCTTTGTCATTGCCCGCTCCTGTTAGGATTTGGGTTTACGTTTCCTTGGCTTGGCACGGTGCCTCGCCACTTTTGCCGCGATAATCCGCCTCCGCATCGCGGCTAGCAGATCCGCAGCGTTACCGCCCGGCTTCACCTGATACGCCTCGCTATGGACAGTCAGCAGCGCGCCGGCCGCCGCTAGCTCTGTCAGAAACCAACTTGCATCCAGTTCGGAAATCCCGAGACAGTAAGGGTCGGCGACTACTACGCTGTCCCCCGGCTGGGTCGCGAGGAGCAGGTCATTTCGGCTTGCCAGAGCGGCTGTTCCTGTCTGCTCTGGCCCTGGCCGGCCCTGCTTCACGACTTCGATCTTGTCTGTCCACACAGGCGGGTATTTTCCCTCAAGCAAGCCGAACACCTGCATCACGGCTCGCTGCTTGGCGAGCGACGGCCTGCCCGGTCCCTGAAGGATATAGCCCCATGTTTTTGGCAATGGTTACAGCCCTTTTGATGTTGACAAAAGGTTACATTGAAACCATTATCAGGTCAAGAACTAAGGAAAACAGCCATGAAAGAAAGCCTCGCTCTGGGCGTTTAATCGGTTTATGGCGAACCCTGAAATCAACGACTGATCCCACAACCGCCCGGAGGCCGGTATGCCACTCACCCACGCTCAGCACAAAGTCCTGACCGCTCTTTACCAGCACCCAAGCGGGCGACCGTTCAAATACGCCGATGAGCTTGAAGCGATCGATCAGCTATGCCGGATGGTGCCACCGCTCGTATGCGACCCGCACAACATGGACGGCGCGCTATTCACCCGCATAACTGACGAGGGGCGAACCGCTTTGCTCGATGACAAGACAGCCGTCGAGCGTATGGCCGACCGCGATCTTCTCAAATCCCACTAAAGCCGGAGCGCCAAGCCATGCCGGAACATGTGAAAATCACGAGCAAGCGGAAGAGCTACACCGTGGTCCGCGATGCGGCTGGCGTGATCCGCGTCATGCATACGAGCGCTGTGTATGGCGAGAAGCCGATCGACCTTAACGGCAAGCTCGCCGCTCGCTTGCGGCGCGAGTATCCTACCGCGTTTGAACCACAATCCTGAAATCCCCCGGAGGCTATCCGTGAACATTTTGAAAAAGACTTATCGCGCTTTAACTCATGCTGACCTTGACGATTTTCTGAAGGCGGAGCGCAAGCGCAAAGCGGACGAGCGAAGCGCTGCCCAGCGGCGTATCAATGATCTTGAGGCTGAGAACGCTCGCCTAAGACGCAAATCCTAACCTAACCGGAGCGCATCCAGATGGATGAAAAATGGCTGCCCAACACGCCGCAGGGAAAGCTGTGGAGGCTTGTAGAGGAGTGCAATGAGACGATCCACGAAGCCTGCAAGCTTGGCCGTTTTGGCGGAGCCGGCATCCGGCGCGACGGTCGAACCGCGAAAGAAGCTCTGACGAGCGAACTGCAGGACCTGTCGCACGCAGTCGAGGAAGTTCTGGACTGTCTTCGCGACGGCCAATACGACGACCACCACGAGGACTTTGGCCGCGTTGCCGCCTCGTCCTGAAATCCCCGGACGACCCATGAAGATCCGAGATCTTATTGAAGCGCTTTAGAAATACCCTGACGACGCGACGGTCACGGCGTTCGATGCAGATGCTGACGGCGTTGCCGAAGTCACCGGCCTGCTGTTCAACCCGACAGGCTCTTACCTTGTGGCCGGCGAGGACGGCGATTCCGGAGAGGTCATCAACATGCCGACCCTTCAAATCTGCACCGACGACTAAATCCCAAACTCCCCGACACATGAAAAAGGGGCTGGCCCGATGAGAGCCAGCCCCTTTCGTGTTGAAGTGGGAGAGGGGAAGACTAGTCGAGGATCGCGGCCGGGCCCGAGTTCAGCTTCACCTTCAGGGTGCCCATCACCTTGGTCTCGCCGATCTCGTCGTTGAGGCGAGTGCCGCCAGCGCCTGGCTCGCCGCAGTCTTCGGTCTGACCGCAGGAGTCAGCCAAGGTTTCCTTGTCGTAGAAGGTATGGGTGCCCTCAACGCCGAGGAAGATGTTGTTGGTGACGGCAAATTCGACACCTCCGCCGACGGTCAGACCGGAATGCGTGACATCCTTTGCGGCACCCATTTCGCCGATGCCTGCGTAGGTGAACTCGCTCTCAGTATAGGCCGCCAGCACATAGGCCAACGTGCGTGGGTTGACCAGCAGGCCGGCGCGAACACCGAGCGACCACTCGTCGCCTTTCTCGATCGCCTTCAGTTCGGTTCCGGCAACGGAAACCGTGGTCTCGGCGCCGGACATGTCGTAGCTGCCGAACGCGCCGAAGACAAAGCGCCCGCGCTGCATGTCGACGCCAAGCTGGCCGCCGCCAGTAACGCCGGAACTGTCAAGGCCGTTCAATCCGAACAGTTCGACGCTGGCGCCGGGAGTTCCGCTGCCTTCGCCGCAGATCGGCGTCAGGACTGCTGCGGCCTTATCCGTGTCTGCCGGAGCCGGCTCGGGGCAAGGCGTGTCGGGAACCGCATTGCGGTAGCTCTCGACGGTGAGATCATGATTCGCGTGGCCATAGCCAAGGCGGCCGCCGACGTAGACGCCGGACCAGTTCACCGTGGTGCCGGCGACGCTGGGGCCGTCCTTGGTCGAGCCGTTGAAGATATCGGCGCCGAGCACCGGCGACAGCAGCGCGCCCGAGATAGCGAGCGCCAGGATGGAAGTCTTCATGTGTGATTTCCTTCAGATGTTTGGTTGCAACCGGATCCATCTCAATCATTCGCGTGTCGTGAACAAGCAAAATCGGGACTGTTCACGACACGCGAATCGCAAGCTGTGTCTTTTGCGCGACGGTTGGCGTTTGCCGGGAATCGGGCCGAAATGCGGCTTGACGCACCGGGACTGTTTGTGGAACAAATGCGGTGTCAACAGTGCTGATTTGAAACTTTGGGAGATCTCACATGCGAGGGCTGAAAGCCTTTTTCGCGGGCGAATGTGCGCAGATGAAAGCCCGCTCACTGGAAGCTCTGGGCGTCATCGCCCTGTCTTGGTTCGCCACATTCCTCACCTCCGGCTATCTGTTCTGCTTTGCCTGCTGGGTGAGATCTGGATCGGCGGCTCTATGCTTTGGCTTTGTCACCCTGATCTGCGGGATCCGGATGGTGATCGCGATGAAAGCTTTCGAGGCCAAGCTGGCGAAGCCTTATCGGTTCGAGCATGTCGGGGAGCATCGCAAGGCGGTCGGGCGGGAGTTTCAGATATGAGCCTTACGGACAAGAATTTGCTTTTGGCACGCCCGCACCCGAACGCCTTCATCGGCGGCGAGCAGCGCTTGTACAAGCTGGCTAACGGCTATGGCTTGTCGGTGGTCAATGGGGCGATGCTGCGCTCCTACGAGTTCGCCTGGGAGGTAGCAGTTCTCACCGACATGAAAGAGGACGGCAGCTTCGGCAATCTGACCTATGCAACGCCGCTGACCGATGATGCCGAGGTCTTCTATAGCGACGAAGAGACCAATGCCTTCATTGAGAAGGCGATTGCCTGGGGAGAAAGCCAATGACCTTCACCCCGAAATACTCCCCCGCCTTCCGCTATTGGGAACTGGCCCTGGCAGCGTCGGGACTGTCCAGCGCCGATGATCGCGGCCGGCATGAGGTCTGGCGCCATTGGAATTTCGAGGAAGACGGCGATCCGCTGATGACAGGCAAGCCGCAATGCGGCTACTGGCGCGCTCGGATGAAGGATGGTTCATGGGAGCCTGTGGCCATCACGCGGGATGATTACAAGGGCATTCCGGAGATGGGTGACAACCTGATCGCGATTCGCGGCCAGCACCGGATTAAGGTTCCGGCCGAAGACGCCTGGAGCTATTGCGGCCGGAACCCAGTGTCCTATGAGGCTTACAAGGTCGCCTATGAGACCGGCCGCTTTCCCGGCGAGATCGAGATGCCCGGCATCGGGCACAATTCCGGCGACGACCGGACCGGGCTTGTCCGGGAGAACCTCCTCTATCTCACCGGCAAGGTGGAGCAGATCTTAGGCGGCCTTGCCGACGATCTCTCCCGGGCGCAGGCCGACGAGCTGGCCAATTTCCGCGACGCCATCAACGGCTATCGCAAGGAAGCCGACGCCATGCGCAAAAAGGCCTGCGAGGCCTGGATCGCGGCGCAGAAGGCGGAGAACGCCAACTGGCAGCCCTATCTGACGGCTGCCGACGAAGCCGCCGGCGCCATCAAGGCCAAGCTGAAACCTTATCTGGAGAAGGATCCGTCGGCCAAGCTTGGGGGCCAAATGGCCAAGCGCGCGAGCCTGCGCACCAAATGGGTCGCCGAGATCACCGACTGGGAAGCCTTCGCCGCCTATTGCTCAGGGCATCCCAGGGTCAGGGAAGAATTGCAGAAATGCGCCAATGCCGAAGCGCGCGGAAGCCGTGAAGAAATGCCCGGTGTCCGTTATATCGAAGAAAGGACCGTGGTATGATCAAGAAGTTCACGAGCTGGCTTGTCTGGCACTGCATCGAGCGCTGGGATGATCTGCTCGACAAGGATTGGAAACGCTAATTGATCGTCTTTCACCCGCTCTGGCTGCTTGTGTGCATTCTTGCGTGGGTGGGGATTTATTATCTGGTGAAGTGGATTTTCTTTTAGGGAGGGAGAGATGGAAGGCAACGGTTCAAAGGCGGTGACGATCGCGGCGGGGAAGGCTCCGCTCGCATTGGTGCCGACGACTTTCGATGAAGTGATGCGCTTTGCCAATATGGCGGTGAAGTCCGGCCGGATCGGTAAGGGCATGGATGACGGCGAGGCGCTCGCGCACGCCCAGATGATAATTTTACAGGGACTTGAACTGCACATCTCGCCGATGCAGGCCTTGAACGGCATCACGCTGATCAACGGCAATCCGTGCATCAAGGCCCAGCTCGGCCGCGCCCTGGTGCGCCGAGCCGGGCACCGGATCGAGGAATCGATGACCGGTGAGGGCGACGATCGCACCGCCCATTGCAAGATCACCCGCGGCGACACCGGCGAGGTGATCGAGACCTCCTTCTCGGTCGCCGATGCCAAGCAGGCCAGGCTGTGGTCGCCCGAGCCCAAGGTGGAGCGCTGGAACAAGTTCGAGAAGAAGAAGGAGCTCAAGGACAATGACAGCGCCTGGTACCGCTTCCCGACGCGCATGATGAAGCACCGGGCGTTCGGCCATTGCGCCTATGACGCCTGCGCCGAAGTGATGCTGGGCATGTCGTTCGCCGAGATCATGGAGGACGAAGCGCATGAGGAGCACCGCGGCGAGGTCCGCTCCGTCCCCGACATTCCCCCGCCGCCGGAAGAACTGACGGATGATGCCGCCTTCGTGGCGGAGATGACGCAGGTTTCACCGGAAGAGCCGGACGAGACCCAACTCGATCTGGAAGATGCCGTCACCCTGGAATTCGTGTCCCAGGCATTGGTCAACTTCCAGTGCAAGGCGTCGAACGCCACGACATCAGAGGAAATAGAGGCAGCCTGGGAAGAATTCGAGGCCGAGACCGACGGCAAATGCCCGGCAGATCTGAAGCATTCGGCCGAAATCAGCTATGAGACGCAGATGGCGAGGCTGGGATGATCGATAGACAACAGAGATACAGAAACTTTGTGGTGGGATGGTGCATCATCTCCCTGATCGGCATAATTTCGGCCGTGCTTATCAGTGTCGGCCTCGGCAACAGCGGCTTCCTTGCCGCAGGTATTGCTCTGTTCCTCTATATGATCATCGGCATCATTCTGTTGGGCAGGATGCCGTGAAACAGCTCATCACGGACGAGCAGATCGAGGCCGTCTTTGCCTATCTGCGCGACGGCGCGGAGGTTGCGGCGCAAGCCAAGGCCGACGTGTCGATCGCAGACTTCCGGGTCGAGAAAGCGTTCTCGGAACTTCTCCTGCAGGCTCCAAAAGGCCTGCCGGCCGACATGCGCAAAGCTTGGGCCAAGGCGCACCCGGATTACGAGAAGGCCGTGATCATCGCGGCCGAGTGCGAAAAGCAGCTCGAGCTGCACCGGCGGCTGCTCATGCAGGCAACGGCCACCATCGATGCCTGGCGCACGCAGAGCTCGTCCGAGCGGGCATTGGGGAGGATGGGGTGATGGACCCTTGGGACGAACTTCTTGCCGAATGCAAGGGCAGCGCCTTGCGCCGGCCATTGCTGCTTCTGGTGATCGTGTGCTTTGCGATTTCGATTCTGGGCTGTGCGGCCAAAGCCGGTCCCGACAAACGCGAAGCGGTGAATTCTATTCTTTGCTGTGGGGGAAGGTGATGAGATCGGAGGCTTTGGACCGCATCGATTGGGCAGCCGTCGTCAGAAAAGTGCTCGACAGGCATCCGGGTGCCGAGGTGCCCGATGCTGCCGTCGAGGAACTCGGCATGGAAATGCGGGAGCGCTGCCAGGCGGTGTTCTCCGGAGCGGCTAGGGGAATCAAGCGGTCAGTCGACAAGCATGTCGCGCTGGGCATGATCCGTCATCCGGAAGGGGGAAGGTGACATGGGGAAGATGTCGCGCACGAAGGGATCGCTCATGGAAAGAGCGATCGTGAAGATCCTGCAGGGCTGCGGCTTTGCAGCGGAGCGCGTGCCGCTCTCGGGCGGGGCGGGGGGCAAGTTCTCGGGCGATATCGACCTGCCCTATAACGGCCGCGACACGCGCTGGGAATGCAAGATCAGGGCCGACGGCTTCAAGGAGATCTATTCCTGGCTCGCCGATCACCACGGCCTGTTCATCCGCGCCGACCGGAAGGAAGCTTTGGTCGTGCTCCGGCTTTCCGATTTCCTCGATGTGATCAAGGCGGCCGAAGGCGAACGGGTCAAGAAGGAGGCGGCATGACCCGCCAGGAGCGCCGCGCGATCCGCCATGATGTCCGCAAGATCTGGTTCTGGGCGATGCTGATCACGGTGATGGCGGCGGTTGCGCTTAGGCGCCAGCCCTGGTTTGCCATCGAGTGGTGGTGGGTGCCGGTTAGCGCAGTCGCGATCAATGCGCTGTGCACATGGCTGGCGACGAAGATGGTTTGGGGGAACAGATGAGCCAAGCCAAGGGTGGAGAGATCGTCGGGCACAGGATCGAACTCGACGCGGATCGCTATGTGTGGGTCGGCCGTGACGATGAGCATTTCTATCTTCTGTTCGTCAACGGCAAAGTGGAAACGCGCATTGCGCTGTCGCGGGAAGCGGCCGAGGCGCTGCACCGGCTGCTCAGTCCCAGCTTCCCCGAACATGCGGTCAAGATGTTCATGCCGCTCCTGGAAAGCCTAGCCGATGGCGCTGCCGGCCGGATGGTCTGGCGAGAGGTAGCGGAGCCGCCGAAATGAAGCGCAAGCCGCCGACGCTGCGTGAGAAGCTCGCCTCGGCGCTGCTGGAGATCTTCCGACTTCGCGGCGATCCGATCCCGCGCGACATCGCCAAGATGATGTCCGCGGACCAGATCTGTTCGCTGGTACAATGGGACCACGATGCCGGCTTCGTCGCCCATGGCGCGGGCAATCATCCGACCGAGATCTCGCCGCGCCTGATCCTGGAGCATCGCTGGAAGACCAGCAAGGTCGACCAGCCGGCCATTGCGAAATGCGACAGGCTCTCCCAGGCGCATGACGAATTCCGGGCCCGCGTGCTCGCGATCAAGGAGGGACGCCCGATCGAGAAGGCGCCGACGATCAAATCCAGGGGCTTCCCGACGAAGGAAGAGCGCCAAGCGATGAAGGAGCGCTATGCGCGCAAGAGGGAGGAGAAGGCATGACACCGTTGGAAGCAATGGCGAAGGCAATGCGTGGACGTGACCCGCATTGTGTTCATTTGGATCTTGATGGTTATTTCCAGGAACTTGCCCGCGCCGCTCTCCTGGCTCTGGCAGAGGTGGAGTTGCCGGAGGCCGTACCGACGGCTGGAGCGATAGCAATCGACGGCATGGAAGAGAAAGCGGAAGCCGCCTTCCGCGCCATGCTGCGCGCCATTGCGGAGGCCAAATGCTGACCCAGCGCCAGGCCCAGGTGCTTCGCTTCATCGAAGAGGTGAACAAGGAGGAGGGGACCTCGCCCAGCTATGAGGAGATCATGGCGCATCTGGGCCTGGTGTCGAAATCGGGTGTGCACCGGATTGTTGGGGCTTTGGAGGAGCGCGGCTTCATCAGGCGGGTGAAGCATCGGCGCCGGGCGATCGAGGTGATCCGCAAGGTGTCATCGATCGGGGCGGTCAATGACGACTTCGAGCGCGGTTACGAGTCGGGCTACATCAAGGGCTTCGACGACGGGGTCGCCTTTGTCGAGGGGGGGAAGAAATGAGTGCTGACTATCGATGCAAGTCCTGCGGCGGCGTGGTCCCGCGCGGATATCGCATGAAGCAATGCAGTTGCGGCAAGGTCATGGTGGATTGGGGCGCGAGCAATTACAGCACGATCAGGGTGCTTTGGCCTAGCGGCAACCCCGATGACTGGGTCGAGGTGATCGACCAGATGATGATGCCGGAAGATGAGGACAAGAAATGAGCTACGCCCGGCGTATGCTTTCCTGGCTTTTCGGGGCGGGACGGGAGGAGGCTTTGCCCAAGCTCAAGCTTATCGAATCGTGCCCGTCACCGCTAGCTCGACGAAATGATAGCTGGCCCGCCCTGCCAAAATTGCAGATAAAGCAATGATGGCAAGGTTGACCGGGCCTATCTTGCCAGCAGCTTCAAGGCATCTTCCAATCGCCAATTGGCGCCGAGCAGGGCGGAGATGACGGCTAGTTTGATGAGCCAGTGATCGAAGACAAGCGTCCAGTTGATCCCGGCCTTTGGAGCTTTCAACGCGCGGATTTCCTTTCGCAAGCCTCGGATATCCTGTCGCAGGACGGCCTGATTTCTCAAAACCTCCCGCAAGTCCTGGGAGATCGCCCAGAGCTGATGTGTCATAGGTCCGGTCCCAGAAGTCTGCGCGCTGTTTCATCGAGTTGTCTTCTTCCATACCGAGTGAGAGTCATGCTATGACGCTGGCTGGGCCTTTACAGGCTCCTTGACCAGGCCGGGGAATCTCCTGTCGCGCGCAAGCACTGGACGAAACCGGCCTGGTCTTGAGAAGTTACGGCTTGGCCTTGAGCAGCCGGGCGTGAATCGCATTGTGCCGCCGGATCTGCTTCACCGTCTCTGGCGTGTCGGCCGTCGACCAGGAGATGTAAGAATACGCCTTGGGATCACTTCTTACGATCACGACAGGCTCGGGATTGCTCGCACAGCCGCCCAAGGCCGGCGCGATCAGAAGGAGTAGGAGAGCGCTGCTCTTCATCGAGCGCGTGCTGGACCGCTTCGGCGACTTTGATGTCATTGTCTTCATTCGCTTTCTGGATTGCCTTGTGCCAGCGCGCGGCTTCCTCCGCGACGGCCTGCTTCAACTCGCCACGCATATGCACCCATGTCCAAGCCGCCGGCGCCCCCATCAGCACCAGCGCCAGCAGGCCGCCGACGGCAATGAGGGCAAATCTGGGCCCCGCCCAGGGCGCCACCCAGCGGAACAGCGGCCAGATGAACTGGCCGGCAAGACCGATAAGCCACATATCACGCTCCTTTTTCCTTCAGGTCGGAGAGGCGTGCGTAAATCGTGACCATGCGCGCCGAGAGAGAAATCACCACGCCGAACACTGCAAACCACGGCCAGTACTGGGCAAGGCTGCCGATGCCGTCGCCGATCGCGAGCGCGTCGGGCAGGCTCTCGATCAGGGTTTTGGAGGTGATCGCGGCAATCACCACGCCGTCGCCCAGCGTGGCCCCGGCGAGCTGGGCGCGCAGCGTGCGAGAATTGGATCCCGTCACCGGCTCGCGATAGCCCAGCAATTGCGACTTGGGATAGTTGGCGATCTTGACGCTGTCGCCCTGATTGCCGCCCAGCACCGAAATATGGGTGGCGTTCTCCGACAGATAGAAGCCGACATGGCCCTGCCAGGAGGAGGGCGAGCCGCGCCAGAACACCACCACGCAGCCGGGATAGGGCTTGGTGACCTTCTTGCCCCATTGCAGGAAGGAGCGGGCGGCCAGCGATTTGGAGCCGGGCACGCCGCAGCGCTCGAGCATCGCATTGGCAAAGCCGGCGCACCAAGAGGTTTCCTCGGTGTCGATCCCGGCAAAGCCGGCATCCTTGAAGTAGCCCATGATCTTGGGATTGTCGGCCTCGCCGGCGAACTCCTTGACCCCGATCTCGGATCGAGCCAGCGCCAGCCATTTCGGCTCGCCGGCGGGACGGGGTGGAACTTTGGGCCCGGCCGGCGGGTTGGGCTGGGATGGGACGGGTTTGTCATCGGTCCCGTCCGCCGCGGCAGGCGGCAGGGAAGGGCCGCCCCATCGGAAGATGAGGCGCAACAGATCGAGAAGGCTTTTCATGGGATTGCCTCGGTTTGGTCGGACTATATTACAACAGGTCGAGGGGATTTCTGCGCCACAGCGGGCAAAAAACTGCTGCCCCACTCAAGGTGACGGCGGCGTTTTTAAGACGCCAACTCAGTCACAATCAGAGTGCATTTTGCAGTTCCGCCAAAGATGCGCCCCCCTGTGTTGCCGTTCAGGCGCAGGGCAGAAGAACCGGTATCCGGACCAACACGGACAGAGTAGGTCACAGAGCCCGAGGTCGCCGGGGAATCGATGAAGTCCAGGGAAATGCCGCAAGGGTTATCGACGCTATCGAAAGCACCAACTGCCTGCGCGTTGATGCAAGTCGTTCCTCTAAAGACAGCCACCATTATTCTGTCAGATGCGGCTGCTACTGAGCCCCAAATCGTGACTTCGAGTTTCACCCGGCTGGACGTGCTGGCGAGAGTGATCGCCTGGGAAAGTATTTCTGTGCCTTCTGATGACGTCGGCGTCGTGTCATCGTAAGGGATGACGGTAGAAAGGTTTGTGTTCGTGACGTAGTCTGTTGACAGCATCTGGAGAACAAGGCCGCTACCGCTGGCCGACGCGTTGAGCGTGGTCCCGGTGATGCTGAGGCCAGTTCCCAGAGTGAGGTGAGCGGCCGTGTCGGCGCTGTCGTCCCAGAAATAAATCCGGTCGGCACCGGGATCGGCCAGCGTCAGCAGCGAGCGGCCCGCCGCGGCCGTCGTCAGCGCGGCAATCGCAGTGAGGTCTGCATCCAGCGGCTGATAGGCCGCATTCCCCTCGCTCGGTGTCAGGAAGAAGGCGTCCACTTCGGCGGCCAGCGCCGTTGCATTTGCCAGCGCGAGCAGTGAGCGTCCATAGGCTGTTGTGGAAAGCGCCGCGATCGCCGTCAGGTCGGCATCGAGCGGCTGGTAGGCCGCATTGCCCTCGGCCGGAGTCAGGAAGAAATCATCGATCTCGGCGGCGAGCGCATCGTCATCGGCGAGGGTGAGCAGCGAGCGGCCATAGGTCGTCGTGGTCAGCGCGGCGATTGCGTCCAGATCGGCATCATGCGCCTGGACATCGGTTCCGATCGCCACCCCCAGCGTCGTGCGCGCCGTGGCGGCGTCCGCATCGTCTAGGAGCGCCTCAATGAACGGCGTCACCGTCGCCAGGTCGATATCGGCGGCCGCGACATTGTCGAAGCCGTCCTCGTCGGTATTCCAGGCGATCAGCTTGCCGGCATCGGGCTCGGGAAGCGAGAGCGGGCCCCTTGCCTCGGCAGTGATGGCTAGGCGCGGCGCCTGGTCCACCAGCGTCTTGACATGCTGGATCTGCATCAAGGCTTTATCCAGCCCGGCTTCGATCGTCGCGGAGGAAAAGCCCGAGCCTGGGGTGAAGTCAGACGATTGCAGGAAGTCGGGAAGCCGATAGATGGTTACCCGTGTGCCATCGGCCGGGCGGAAATCCGTTGGCGCCGTGCCGAAGGTGACCGTCCCGGTGTCGCCGGGATCGGAAATTTCTATTTCCACCCCATTGGTCTTCACCGTGTCGACGCCGGCGGCCGACGTCACCACCACGACGATCTGACTTTCCGCGGTATACGAGAACGGGATGGCGAAGATCGACTGAGTCCCATTGGGTTCATATTGAATCAGGTTCGCGGCCGTGCTGATCGTCATGGGTCATCCATAAAAAAAGCCACCCGAAGGTGGCTGATGGGAACAGGGATAGGTGATGCTACCGAGATGCGCGCTCAGGGATACCCAGCGCCTCGTTGAGGCCGGCTTCGATCTGGTCAATCGGCTTGCGCAGATAGAAAATGTTCTGCCCGGGGATGACCTGTCTGATGCGATGATTGTCTTTCCGGGTCCATTGCCTGTCGTCGAACACCGAACCGGCAATGTCGAGTGCATCCTCGGCCAGGCCGAAGGTCGGCCCCGCCAGCGACTGCAAGGTGTTGCGGCTGGCATAGCGCGAGATCGGCTTGCCGGTCAGGGCGGCCAGACCGACCTTGCCACGCGAGACTTTCTCGACCAGATTATTGCCTTCCATCAGGATGCCGGCAAGGCCGGACCTGTCGAAGGCTTCACCCATGAACACCCCCCAATTGGTGTCATCGATGGAGGTTGGGATCAGCGCGGGCTTGCCGGCCATCTCGCCCTTGAGATAGTAGACCAGCCCGCCCAGAACCATCGATAGCAAAGCGCCATTTACGGCTGCGGCGTCGCGCTGTTGCAGTCCGGCGATCAGCATCTTTTGGGTCGCCGAGAAGGCGAACGACTTGAACTGCAGCATCAGCGCCCCGGTCATGGTCGAGGCGAATTTGGGTTTCTCGCCGACGCTCGGAGTAACAATGGTGCGGTCGATGTCCTTGCGCAAGGCGACCGAGAGGGCATCGCGGACATTGCCGGCCTCGGGCGCCCAGTTCTCGGCATTCGGCAGCCACAGGCCGTTCTTCTTGACGCCGTGCTGCTTGAACTCGATGCCCATGCGCCGCGCGGCACCATCGGAGATGCCCAGGAACGCCATATATTCCTGCTCGCCCTTGGACAAGGTCTTGCCCTCGGCGCGCTTGACGGCGTTGCGCATGATACGGTTCAGCGTCATGATGCTCGCGAACTGCTTCATGGTGGCGTTCCATGGCGCCATCAGCGAGACCATGCCGAACTGGCGGCCGCCCGACTGGACGAGGCGCTCGAACTTGGTGTTCTGGCCCCAGGTGTCGGAGATGTCGGCCATGCGCAAGGCGCGGCTGTCGGTGATCATTTCGGCGACGCCATGCAGCCTTTCGAGCTCGCGCGCGGTCTTCTTGAACTGGCCGAAATTGGCAAACATCGGAATGAGGCCGTCGGAGAAGGTGCGGGCAAGGCCGTGCACCATGACGAAACGTGCCGGGTCGGTGAAGGCCGAGACCGTCATCCCGCCCAGCTTGGACATATAGCTGAGGGTGAGGGCAGTGCGCCCGACGCGCAGCATGACGGCTTCGGGGTCTTCGGGGATCTTGTACTGGCCCCGCAGCCGGTCGCGGATGGCGGCGACATTGCGGAAGGTCTCGTCCTTTTCCCGCTGGAGCTTGCGGCGTTCGGCGTCGGTCTTGGCGGCATTGAGCAGCGCGGAATAGTCCTCGTCGATGTCCTTGAATTTGGTGATCATGTCCGGGGTGCCGAAGCGCTTGGCCAGTTCGATGTCGGAGATCATGGTGTGCGCATAGGAGCGCAAGAGCATGTCGATATCGCGCTCCAGGAAAGGCTCGATCAGCTTGTCCGGGATCAGCCATGATCTGGCAGCGAGCGGCCCCCTGGCGTCCATGTCGGCGCCGAAGGCCTGCTGCTTGACGGATGGGGCGTCATAGGGCAGGCGGCCTTCGGGGGTGCCGATGATGCGGGAGATGATCTGGTCGGCAAGGCCGGGGAGTTCGGCCGGGTCCTTGGGCTCTTGGCCCGCGATCTTCTCGGCGGCGTCGCGCACGGGTTTGAGCATCTGTTCGGGCCGGCGCTTGGCGGAGGGGTCGCGGGCTTCGTCGGCCTTACGCCTTGCCTCAATGGCAGACTGAGCCTCGCCGGCGGTCTTGCCCTGGTAGGCTTCGACCTGTTCCTGAACGAGCTTCTCGATCTCCTTCAGCCGGACTTTGGCGGTTTGGATGGCGAGCTGGTCGGCTTCATCCTTGAGGACGGCGGCCTCGTCGGTGGTGGAGACTCGGCCCTCCTCACGCGCCTTCTTGTCGGCTTTGGCCTGGCGCTCGGCGCGTTTCTGGATGCGGGTCTCGGCCGCGGCGATCTCGCCCTCGACGCTGGTGAGTTCATCCATCGACGCGCGCAAGGCATCGCGCACCCGGGCGTTGGATTTCTCCACCTCTCCCAGCCACTGCACGATGACCTTCTTGAACTCGGGCCGGTTGTCGATGATCTTCTTGCGATCGTAAAGACGCATCATATAAGTGGGGGCAGTCTCGGGCGTGACGCCTTCGGGCAGCAGGCCGAGCTTGATGGCTTCGTCCTTCCATTTATCGAAATGCGGGCGCAGCCGCTTGGCGAGCGCTGCGACTTCGGCGATCTCATGGCTGTCGCCTTCGGCCATGGCGCGGCCGACGGCTTCGCGGAACTGCTTGAAATCCAGCTTGTCGCCGGAGCCGGTGAAGTAATCGCTGAGCGAGGTGACGGTGAGGTCGCCGGTGCGGCGCTTGTCGGTTCCCTTGCGGTACTTCATGAAGGCATCGTCGATGGCGGTGAAGCCGTCGGCCAGCATCTGCCCTTGGAAGGTCTTGATGCGGCTCTCCACCGCGCCATACTGGCCCTGTTCGGCACCGCCTCTTGCGGTCTCGAACCAATCGGCATGGTCGGCGCGATAGACGCCACTCTCCTGCAGCTCGTCTGCGACTTGGCGTGCGATGCGCGAGGAGGCGTTCTGCAGCCACAGGCCAGGGGCCAGCCGGGCAAGGCCCTTCTCGAGGCCGATGCCGGTCGATTTCAGGCGGTAATCGCCGGTCTGGGACGCGGCGGCACCGACCGAGCTTGCCCCTTGCCGCGGCGCTTTGGCCATGGCTGCACGCTTGCGCCCGTCGGCGCGCTCGGCGATTTTGCCGGCATCGATCTTGGCGAAGATGTCCTCGGCCGAGTTCATCCCCTTACCGGTCAGCGCGTTCCTGACAGCCTCAAGGAAATTGCGCACCCGGGCAAAGGCTGCGCCGATCACGCCTTTATGGGGTTCGGTTCCCCTCACCCATCTCTGATAGGCCATGGCGATGGCTTCTTCGGTGAGGCGGGATTGCAGATCGGGGGAGAGTTTTGAGATGTCGAAGGGCTTGGCTTCTCCGCCTTTGCTGCGAACAGACAAGCGAACATCCGGCCCTGCCTGGCCATACCCGCCGACATCGTCAATGCGCGCTTCCAGCTCGTCGACGAGATCTTCCATGCGCCTAAGATCGGGATCGACAAGGTCTTCCTTGATGCGGGAGAACTCTTTGGAGGCTTCATCGCGCTTGTCGAGCAGGATCGTTTCAAGCTGATCAGCCTGATCGCGCGCCAGCTTGGCCGGGTAGACGGCTTCGCCGAGGTCGGCTTGCTGATCCTCCAGTTCGACCGCTCTTTTGCCGACCGTGTCTGCATCCTTCAGGGCGTCGAATTTGGCGCGAACGTCATCGATAATTCCGCGTAGCCGCGCTGTCTCAAGCTCTCCTACGTCAAGAATGCTTTTTGTATTTGCATAATCGGGCATGCTGTAGCGCGCGATGATCTGGGATGCCGACGCGTCGATTTGCGCAACATCGACATCTCCATCGTCTTCACGCGCCGATCGATCAATGGCCGTTGTATCGCCGGCTTCCTCCCGCAGCGCGATGATGTTTTCAAGGTCTTCAACGTGGCTTTCCATGTCCTCAAGGATGCTGTCGGCATCGTCCTTGAGATTTGACATCTGATCGATCGCCTGCTCGAAGCGATTCGAGACGAGTTCATCGACTTCATCGATCTCGTCGGCGACACGGTAGCCAACCTGCAGGCGGTCGTTGACGATCTGTTGCAGGTCCGACAAGGCGTCAAGAAACGCCTCCTTGTCCTCGGGCGAGATCTGCTTGAAGTCGATATTGACGTGCTGTTCGGCAATATCGATGATGGCTTGGGTGTCGTGTTTGAAGCCGCGCACATGATCGGCGACCAGCCCCAGACGCGAGCCTTCCTTCATCTCCTCGACCATTGTGACGAGCGAGCGCAGCGAAAACTTCTCGCTGTCCGGCAGTTCGCGGCGCGGGCGCGTGGTGACGTTCAGCTTGGCTTTCAATTCGTCCACGGCATTTTTGAAGTCGGCAACATTGCGCACTTGTGGCACGCCGGGGCGCGCAACGACAAGCTGTTTGCCCTGCGCCTGGCCGCCCTCGGACGAAGGCTTGACACTGGGCGGCGCTGCCGTCTCCCCGGTGATGCTGGGACCGTACAGCTTGGCATAGTCCGCCATTTCGGGAACTGTCATCCAGCCCTTGGACTTTGCCGCATTCTCCAGCGCTTTCCATTCCCTGGGGGTGAAAGTGCCGAGCTCCTTCAGGGCATGGACCGATTCATGGTGCAGCGTGCCGACGGGATCGAGGGCTGCCCGCGAGATCGTCACCATCAGATTGCCCTGGGCATCCCTGGAGAAGGAGCCTTCGACGGTGGGGTCGCCACCTGTGCCCTTGCGCATGCCCAGCATCTGGCTTTCGCTGAGCGCGCTGCGCACGGTGTTGTCGCCCCAGGAAATGTACCAATTCTCCTCGCCGTTGCCCTCATCGATGTTCCGGACGACAAGGCCTGGGGCGCCCTCGCGCTTGGCGATGGCCATTTCGTCATTCAGCGAGCCGCCACTTGGCCCGGTCCCATCATTATGGGTCTGCCCGGCCCAGTCGATTTCCTTGAACCCTTTCGTTTCGACATAAACGGGATAGACCGCAGGCTTCATATTCATATCGAACGGGCTGTCGAAAAAGGCCTCGCCAGTGTATCTCGCCGTTCCTTCCGGCCTTGACGTAAAGAAAAACGCGCCGTCATGCGCTTCGCTGGCGTGCTCGGCACGAAACCGTTCGATCGCGCCGTTGGGCGTGCCGTGATAGCCTTTGACCTCGGTCGGCGTGCGCGGGGTGTCCGGGGTCTGGGGCTGTTCGCCGCGGCGGACGGCAAAGGCGGTCTCGCCGGAATTGGCGTATTTGACCGAGCCTTGCCTGATCCCGACGATCTCCCGGTCGACGCCGTCCCTGCGGACGATGACGCTGTCATAGCCGGCCTTGAGAAGAGCTTCCGAGAAGCGCTTGGCGGCGCGGATCTGGGCATCGCGGCCGACCACGCCGCGGTCCCAATATTCGCCAGGCGAGCCCTCGAAGGTCCAGCCATGCTCTTTCAGCGCGGCCCAGTCGGCGCTGGATTTGCCGAATTCGGTGGCGTCGATGACGAAGGGCCGGGAGGTCTCCACCTGCAGGATGAGATTGCGCATCGCGCCCGAGCCGTGGCCATAGCCGACGGTTTTCCCGGCGGCGCCTTGCGCCTTCACCCATTCCTCGGGAAACATGTAGACGCCGTGCCCCCATTCGGAGGGGGCGAATTTGCTTTCGTCGAAGACCTTGAAGCCGCGATCGGTGCCGTGCACGCCGCGGCGGATGGAGAACAACTCATCGACGACCTTTGCCCGTTCGCCGGCCGCAACCGGCTTGCCGTCCTTGGCGGTGATTTTCACGAGGCTGTCGTCGAAGGCGACATAATCGGTCGTCTCCGCATTCCAGTAGCGCACGCCGGGGACGCCGGACTCCGCCAGAAGGCGGGAGGTCGCGACATCCGACATGGTCTTAGCTTCCAGGGCGGCGTAAAAGTCGGAGCCCTTCAGGTCCATCGCCTCTTCGCCAAGGCCGGCTTTGCGCGCGGCCTCCCTAGCCTTGGCCGCGACTTCGGGCTGGTCCTTGACGGGGACATCCCAGTCGAGGAGCTGGGTCGGCTCGGCATCGAGTTCGACCTCATAGAGGTGCCCGCCCGAACGGACCTCGCCCTTGGCGACCCGCTCCATGGCCTCGACGCGCCCCAGCTTGCGATTGGTGGCCTCCACCATGAAATCGGACGGGTTCGGCTTGTCGAGAAGCGCCTGCACATCGCGGCGCTCCTGCCCCAACACCTGATCGAGCTTACCTTCGCGGCGCAGCATGGCGGCCTGCCGGACCTCGCCTGTCGCCACCACCTCATCGCCGATCACGGTCGGGGCGGTGAATTCCCGGTAGCGCGTGGCATTGGCGGCATTGTCCGCGAAATAGAGCCCGTAGCCGGCTCGGCGCGTGCCCTCGCCCTCTCCGACATGGGCCATGTCGAACCGGTCGAAATCGGCGCCGGTGCCGTGATAGGCGCGGATGCCCAATTGCTCGGCGCCCGATTTCACCTTGTCGGCATCGGCGCGCAGGGATTCCACCACATTCAGCTTCACGCTGTCGGGCAGGATCCGGGAGGCGACGGTTTCCAGTTCGGTGCGCAAAGCGTCGGTTGTGTCCCTTGCAGTTGCGATATCGGCGTCGAGGTCAGGATCGCGCGCGGGCACAGAGCCGGCAAGAGCGGCCGCGCCGGCGGGGGAAAGGTCGTCGGGGCGCGGCGTGAACGCGGGGGAAGCGGCGCTGTCATCCGGCCCGCGGCCGAGGTCATCCTCGATCGCTTTGCCGACGCCATCCATGTCGAAGCCCGAGGCCAGCGCACGGCGGGCCAGGCCGGCCCCCAGCAGGCCGGAGAGGACCGTGGCGCCAGCGATAGCCATCGCGCTTTCTTCGCCTGTACGGGTCTGCTGGGTGGCTTGCAGCGCACCTTCCGTGGCGACCGCGCCGGCCGCGCCATAAGCGGCGACGGAGGCCGCCGAGCGCAGCACCGAAGCGCCGCCCCGCGCCGAGCGCACCACTGCGCCGCCTGGCAAGAGGATGGTGGGATCGAACAAGCCGGCCGCCAGCCCTTGCGCAAAGCCGACCGCGCCCTGGCTTTCCAGATATTTGCGATCCTTCACCTCGCGGTCGATGTCGGATTTGATGGCATCGGCATGCGCCTTGGATCTGGCGCGGGTAAAATTCTCCCAATGCTCCTCATAAGGCGTGCCGGCGATATCGGCCCAGGGGTCGTAGCCATCCTCGGCCGGGCCGTCGAAGGCGAGGCTATTGGAGGAGAGCAGCGAGCCGACGGTGTTTTCCATGCGGAAAGCCGCCGAGGCGCCCTCGCCATCCGCCAGCAATGCGCCGCCGCCGACTGTGGCCATCGCGCCGAGTGTCAAGGCCGGCGCGAACAGCATGCCGGCGCCGAGGCCCGCCGCCCCCGTCACCTTGGCGGCCGTCGACAGGCCCTCATCTTCCGGAACCGGAGTGGACAGGTCGCGATTGGGCAAAAAGCCGCCGGTCGGCGCAGTTTCAGGGCGCAGAGGCATGGATGTCTTTCTTGATTTATAAGAGGAAAATCAGCTTAAGGTAGGATTTTCGTACGTTTTAGTCGAACAGCCCCATGATCGCCCGCTGCGCCAGATCGACCGATGCATCCAGCGCCGGCCTTGGATCATGCGCCTGGGACAGAGCCTTCTGCCTGACTTCGGCTTCCTTGGACTTGGCGGCCTTGACGTCGACGAAGAAGGGGCGGGGTGCGATCCGGATAGCGGGGATGCCGTTTTCATCCTCGTCGATCCAGCCGATATCGTAGGAGGGATGCGGATTGCCCCGGGCAATGTCGCCGAAGGTGGTGGGGCCGGAGCGGATGATGATCTTGTCCAGCGGGATTTCTTTGCCGGCCAGCTCTCGCACCGTCTGTTTCAGATCGTCGGTGAAGTAATCCATCGACGGCTTGCCATTGGCTCGGGATGCGATCGGGGGATAGTATTTCTCCGGCGGCTCGCGCATCAGGATTTTCCGGCCGGTGATGGCCGAGGTGGAATAGACCTGGGCGAGATGGTTCTGGGCGGCCTTCTTGGCCCATTCCGCGTCGCCGGTCTCGACATAGTTCATCCGGAAGGCTTCGCGATAGGCTTCCTGCACCTCGGCCCTGGCGCGGTCGTTGATGAAGCCGGGCTCGGAGGAGAACCAGCCGTCATGCCTGGCGGTGATGTCGGCGACGGTGAGGTCCTTGGCGAGCTTGGCCCCATCCTCGGCCAGCGCCTTCTTGGCCTTCTGGAATTCCGGGGTCTTGGTTTCCTCGATCTTGGCGATCGCCTGTTGCGGGGTGAGGCCGAGATCCATCACCAGGGTGTTGAACCGTGTGGTGTCGGCTTCAAAATCCTTGTCCGCCCCCGTCGCGCCCGGCCGCTCGCGCATGATGCGCCCGACGGTCTGATAGGCATAGATCTTCTGCTCACCCGAGCCATTGACCGCCATGCCGCGCAGCGACTGCATCGCCCCTTGCGGGATATAGGAGGTCTCCTGGGCGAGCTTCACCACGGCTTCGGCGGCTTCCGGCTGCCCAGATTGCAGGGCGGTGGAGAGATCCGACGCCGCCCAGGCCTTGTCGACCACCTTGCGGTCATCGGCGGAACCGGGATCGACGGGATAGGCGCCGGCGATCAGCATCCGCGCCCGCTCGGCATCGGCTTCCTTCTCGCGCAAAGCATTGGCCCTGGCGACGATATCGCCGCGGGCGGCCGCCAGTTCGCGGGCGAAGGCGCCGCGCATAGTGGGATCTTCGAGCGTGGCGGTCATCACCTCGCCGCGGATCGCCTTGAGGGCGGCTTGCCCTTCGCGCGATTCCCGGTCGTTCTGCAATTCGCCATGGCCCAGAATGCGCGAGGTCGGGATGGAATAGGTCTTGGAGAGTGAACCCGCCAGTTGCTTGACGGCGGCAAGCTGCTCCGGCGTCTCGTCGCCGCCAGAACCCAGCAGCGAAATCCCGATGGCATTCTCATTGGACAGGCCCGAGGCATCCTTGCGCTGACCATGGGAGACGGGCTTGACATGGTTGGTGCGCTTGTCCATCGGCGCACCCTGGTAGATGGTGCCGTCCTTGTCGATGTAGAAATGATAGCCGAACGAGCCGCCGCGGGCGCGGTCGACGGAATGGCCGTATTTGATGAAGCGATCGGCGCCGTCGCCGCCGGTGTGATGCAGCACGATGCCCTTGAAAGGCTGGGCATGGCGCGAGGCCGAGCGGCCATATTCGGCGTCGTCGCTGACCCGGTCGACAATGCGAAGGCCATTGACGACAAAGCGCCCGCCTTCTTCGCGCCCCGGTGAAACAGGTTTTGTTTCACGGGAAACAGCCTCCGCGCGCGGCCCGGTGATCCGACCCTTGCCGCGGGCATAATCGGTGATGGAAACCGCTCCGTCCGGCTTGGCTTCACCGGTTGTCGGCTTGGCTCTGGTCTCGGGGTTCTCGGCTTCATCCACCTTGCCGGAGATGCCCCCGCCCAGGCTGGGCTGAGTGCTGCCGGGGGCATCGAACAGATCGCCGGTGAGCCGGTCCAGCGTCTTGGCGTCGGCGTTTTCCTTCAGATTGCGGACGAACTCTTTTGCCGCTTTCTGGCGCATTTCGTCAAGCACCGGGGCGGGGACGATGCCGCGATAGGCCTCGATCGACTGCTCGATGCGGTCGATGCCGCCGCGCACGTCTCCGCCGGCAATCGCGCGCTGGGTGATGGCATCGACATTGGTGGCGAGCTGGTCGCCGAACATGCGGATGCGTTCGTTGTTCTCATACGCAATCGATTTGCCGATATATTGATGCTGGCGGCGGATTTTCAGGCTTTCGAATTTCTGCAAAGCCTCTTCCGACGGGCGGAAGCCGCGCTCGGTCAGCCTTGCACGCACGCCCTCGGTGTCGGTCTCCAGCCGGGCGGTGAGCGTATCGGTCATCCGCTCGGCGCCAGAGCGGGCGCGTGTGGTCTCATCGTTGAAGGCGCGTGAATAGCCGGTGTCGAGTTCGAGGTCCGCGGCATCGAGGAAAGCGGCATCTTCCGCCGCGCGCCGGCGCTCCTCCAGCTTCTGCTGGGCCTCGACATAGCCGGACAGGGCCTTGCCGACATCGCCGATGGAGGCGCCGACCTGACGCGTTGCCCGCCCGACCTGGGCGCCGAAATCATCACCGTCCGCCCGAGGCAGGGCTTGCGTCGCCGCGCTCGGAATCGGGACATTATTGGGGCCGATGACCCTAGCCATGGATGGGGGATTCCTCTATGATATGATCGTGACATGCGGCGTGGAAGCAGACACGCAGTTGTGGCGATGTTCCCTTACCCGACTGCAGGGGAAGCCCAGAGACCGGATACGCAGATAGTCCGCGCGGCCTAGAAAGGCCTTTGCTCAAAATCGGGAAATAGCCGGGGTAGCGTCCGGCCTGTCACAGCAACGGCTCTAGACAAGCGGATTACCCGCGGTCCGACCGGCCTGCGGGTAGTTGTTGAACGCGCGCGAAGCCCCCGACAGCAAGGTGGCGGCGGCGGAGAGCTTTCCGGCTTTTTTGAAATTCTTCGCCGCCGTCCGGTCCAGATTGGCCTGGTTCTCATAGGCATTGGCCTTGACCGCGCCTTCATGGGTGATGCGGGAGGAACCGAGCGCAATCTCATTGACGATGTCTTCGTCCACCATCAAAGGCGTGCCGGCGAGATCGATGCCCGAGGCGCCGCGGCTCGCGATGGCGGTCGCCCGCTCGCGGCTCATCTTGCGCTCATAGTCGGAGGCCTCGACCGCCGCCCGGTCGCGCTCGGCAGCGGCGTTGATCTCGCCCACCTTGGCGTTATATTCTGCGGCATTGGCATTGGCTTCGCCTTCATTCCTGGCGCCGACCGCGCCGACGACGGAGCCGGCCATGCCAAGCACGGCGGAGGCAACAGCAAGAAAAGCCATTGGTTCGATTTCCGATATGTGGTAGGGTTGAGAGATGGACGCTGAGACACTGACCTATTTCCGCGATCACGTGAAAGCCCTCGAAGCGCGGGCGCTTGACGGCGATGAAGACGCCATCAAATCGCTGTGCTGCATGGTGCTGATCCGCGAATATGGCTCACCGCCCCCCGAAGGCGACGGCCTGGAGTTCACCACCTTCCAAGGCGATGTCGTCGATCTGGCGGAATGGATGAAACGGAGGGCGGCGTGAGCGATATCGATGACGATGTCTGGTACATGTGGGAGCACACCTATCGCATCGTCAACAACATCCCTCACCCAAAAATGCTTTCCGAATTTGACCGGCTTCGCATCGCGTCAGTCATGCGCAAGACTTACAGCGCCGACGAGGGGAAAACCGATTCTTCCCTTGCCAAGCTGCTCTCGAACCCTGGAAAACGGAGGGCGGCGTGAGCCGGTGGGAAGCCTTTCTCGAGGGCATGGCTTCATGCCTCGATCTGTTTCCGCGCCCGCGGCGCTTCGCGTTTCAGGACAAGACGGATGCCGAGGCGCTCGCGGATGACTGGCGCGTCGTCGGCGAAGACCTCTCCCGCACCATGGCAAACAGCAGCGCCGACCGCCCATCTGCAAAGAACTGCCGCATCGGTAGCGGCGTCTCCTGCTCAAACCCAAGCGTCTTCACCCAGCGCACCGCCGCGGTGAACCCCGGATCGACATAGGCTTCCACCCGGGCGAACCGGGTCTGCTCAGCCAGAAACGCCTTCACCGCCTTGTGCACCGCGCGCCAATGGAGCGGTGCCCGCGATGACAGCACGCACCAGGCAAGGCCTCGAGGTCCATCCACCGGCATCACCCCCGCCGCCCCGATGATCTCGCCAGAGACCGCCCCGGAGAAGCACGGGCCTTCCATGAACCGCGCCAGATACTCCTCCGCCGCCAGGGCCTTCATCCATTCCTGCCCGCCATAGTCGGCAAGCTCTTGCAGATGATCGGGCTTGAAAGGGAGAAGGTGCATTGGTAGAATCGCCTTGTGTGATCACAAACACGCTCTGCCGTTCATGGCGGGTTCTTTTGGTTGGAAGGTTCCTTCCTGGCTTCGGCTGGGAAGGAACTAGCCGCTTCGCTCCGACCCTTCCATCTCCGGCACGATCGCCAGCACCGTCACCGGCAGCGGCGAAGACCCGTAAAGCAGACACCTGACGTCGCCGCGGTCCGGACCTTCCATCGACCGGGTGATCTCCCCGGTGAACAGCGGGATGGCTTCATCCATATCCAGCCCGTCGCGCTCGAAGGTGAGCTCGCGCGGCTCCCATTCCACCCGGCCTTCGGTCTCCTGATAGGACACCAGCCGCATATTGATCGGGCCGGAGTCGAGGAGAGCCAGGCCCAGATCCGAGATCGACTTGGTTTTCCCCACACCAGAGCCGGTCTGGGTGCCGAAGGGGAGCTTCAGCGTCTCCACCTCCCAGTCATAGGGCAGGCCGACCTGCACCACGGAGGCCGAATAGGCCAGCGTAATGCCGCCCGATGACACCGTGCGGTTGGGGTGGATGCGGCCGTCTGCCAGCACCGCCACCTCGCAGCCCTCCAGGTGATCGAGGCCGGTGATCGAGGTGGTGGCCGAGCCGTCATAGGTGATGCCGGAATGCACATAGAAAGCGTGCTTCTGGGCGTCCTTGACGGCGGCTTCCCACAGTGCCTCGGTGTCATAGTCCTGGCGGACGGGTGCGGTGAAGAAGCCTTCCATCACCTCGACATAACGCTGGGTGGCCGAGCCGATCCGGCGCTTGACCAGGAACCAGACCTCATCGCGCTCGCCCGAAGGATAGACCTGGGTGGCGTCGTCGGCGCCGGGGATGATGGCGATGTCCTCGACGATGGCGACATCGGAGATCGCACCCGTCTGTGCCGCATTGGGCACCGGCACCTTGCCGGCCGACAGCGAGCAATGCGTCCAGCCGATGATGTCCTGGGCGCGGGAATAGGCCAAAGGGGCGAGCCGGCCGTCGGAGCGATAGGTCCAGATGGTGGAGAGCGGCCGGCGCTGGTGCTCCATCGCCTCGATCGCCACCCGCCCGACATGCTCGGCCAGGATGGACAGCTCGGCCGCGGTGAAGGTCTCGTTCTCATATTTGAAGCCGACATCGAACAGCCGGCGGCCACCGGCCTCGATCATCACCATGGCGTCTTCGATCGAGAGCGCATCGGCGGCCGAGGCCGACACCACCTCGGCATGGGGCTCGAAGCCAACATCGGTCGCGGTGATCGAGGGCCCTTGGGTATTGGAGACCCAGATGCCGCCGGAGCCGACCAGCATGCGGCGCTTGCCCTTGATCCAGCGGATCGGGTCGTTGTTCTCGCTCTGCAAGGTGAAGGTGAGGGCATCGTCGTCCTGGACTTCGTTCACCAGGCTCTCGAAGCTGTCGGGGCGGAAATTCTCGATGTCGAAGGACTGCGAAAACCACATGGTACGCGGCTTGTCGGCGGTGCCGGCGACCACCGCGCGGGACTGGAAGAACGCCCCGATCGTCGGCCAGCCGGTGGTGTCGGACCATTCGCCGAGCTGCCAGTCTTCGGTCGGGATGTCGGCATAAGGCGCCTGGCGGCGCAGGCGCACCGTCACGGTCGCGGTGTCTGTGAAGGCGGTGATGATGCCCCAGGCCGGTTCCTTGCCCGGCCAGGTGAAGCGGATGGAGCGGCCGACATCGGTGGATTTGAACGGGGCATGCCCGCTTGCGGTGCAGGTGACGGAGCCTTCGGTGCCCGACAATTCCATCAGATGGGCATTGGAGCGGTAGAGATAGACCCCGCCGATCGCGCCATTGGTGTCGGCATCGTCGGGAGAACGGAAGCCGACATAGATGGTTGCAGCCGATGTGGAGAAGGTGATGGAGTGCCAGCCCGGCACATATTCGGTTGCCGACAGGATCTGGGTTCCGCCCGAAGAGGTGCCGATCAGCAGCGTGGTCTCGCCTGAGGCCCCGCCGCCGCCCAGGATACGAAAATGCAGCACGAATTCGGTGGAGATGGCAATGCCGGTGGACACTGCCTGTTCGATGGCGCCATATTCTCCGGCATTGACGCCGCGCTGCAGCACGATGATCTTGGACGCCTCGCTCCATTCGAACGAGCCGGAGGTGTTCGACTTGTCGGTCCAGCTTTTGATGCCGTCTTCGAAATCGGGGTTCTGGATCAGGTTCTTCTCGGCTAGGTCGATGCCGGGATTGCGGTCACCCCAGGGGCCGTCCTGGTCGTAGACGTCGACGATCGACCAGGTCCTATCGCCGCGGCGCTCCAGCCGGCGGCGGCGCTTGTCGGGGTGGTAGAGATAGAGGATATCGTTGGCCTGCTGATAGCGGATATCGAATAGCTGGGCCTCGGTATAGTCATGGGTAAGCTGCAGGGGCGTGTTGTCGAGCAGTGAGACGTCATCGACATAGACCGTCTCGACCGGATCATCGATGGTGTTCTTGAACCAGACATAGAAAGGGCTGGCGGCCGGGGTGAACGAGATCACATGGTTGCCAAGGCCCATGACAGTCTCGGGGAACAGATCGTCATCCAGCGAGGCCGAGCCGACGCCGACGCTCAGGCTTGCGCCCAGATCCCCCTCGATGGTGAAGGCGAGCACATGCTCCACCCCTGTCGTGGTGGTGGCGACATCCTGCTGGGCAATGGCGGCTTCCCCGCCCGACGGGGTGAGGGCAAGCCGGCCGCCCCCGGTTGCCGAATGCGCGATCGCCGCGGTCGAGCCTTCGCTCTGATCGTCCCAGTCGGTGATGTTTGAGGCAAAGGTGCCGTTGGAGATCGTCGCGCCGATATTGGCGGCGGCCAGCCGCGCCTGGCGCTTGTAGAAGCGGAAATAGTTCTCCCCCATCTCGACGACATAGGCCTCCGCCTCGGAGGCCTTGAATGGCAGCAGCATCGTCGCCTTGGAGGAATCGGCCACCTCCGCGACGAAGCGTGTCCCCGGCATGGTCGTGAAGCCGCCGGTCGGCAGCAGCACCACATTGCGCGCGGTCGCGGCGCCATTGGCATAGCGGTCGAAGTCGACGCGGCTGGCCATCCTGGGCGCGAGCTCGCCCGAATTGACCGAGGTCTGAATGGGTGCGGCTCTTGCCATGGTATACGGTATCTCGTATGATTCGGGTTTATACGGGAGAGCGGATATGCGTGAACTCACCGGCCACAAGGTCAACCCGGCAAACGACAAGCTCACGGTAACGGTGCTCGACGAGCCGGGCGCCGGTGGCGCCTGCCATCGGTACGTGATCAGCGGCATGAACAGCGGCAACGTGCTGCACGTCGAGCTTGGCTTCCAGAACGGTCCGATAGCCGAAGCCGGCGTCAACGGGATCACCCACGAGGTGCTGCTCTCGATCCTGATCGACCGCATGGAGGGGTTCCAGTCCGGTCCCTATGCCAACGAGCATAATGCTGCTGCACTCTTTCATCTGCAGACCGCCCAAGCCGAGCTTCTTGCCCGCACATCAGAGCGCATGACCCGCGGCGTCGAAGGCACAATGGCCGTCTAGCGTCTTACCAGGCGCCGCCGTAATAAGATCCGCTCCAGCTATCGTCGTCGCGCACATCCGACCAGGAGCCGTCGGGGTAGCGTTCGGGCCATGCCTCGATCCCATTGGTGGACTTGGCGATCGAGACCTGCTTGCCGAACTGGGTGAGGCACCAGTCAGCGTGCTTGACGTCCTTCTTGATCGCGGTGGCAAAAGCCGCCGCCATGCGCCAGGCCAAGGCCTGATAGAAGTCCGGGGAGAACTGGGCAGCCGACGTCACCTGGCGCACATAGCGCAGCCAGAGCGTGCTGGAATTGGTGAGCAGGACGGGCGTGTCGACCGAGGACACCGAGAGCGTCTCGGCCTGGTATTTGACGATGGAATGGTCGCTGTCGATCGGGTGCACGCTGATCAGGCGCAGGAAGTCGGCCGGATAGGCGTAGGCGTAGTCATAGCCAAAGATCGGCTCGGGCACCACCTGGCTGAGCTCGGCGCGCTTCTTGGAGAAGCTCCACAGATATTCCCTGAGCATGGAATCGCGCAGCATCTCGTAATTATCACGCGCGACCTTGGCTTCCTGGGATGTGTCGGAATCAAAGCTGGAGAGACGCGCGGAGCACTGCGCATAGCCGAGCGCGATATTGGCCAGGGCTGTTGTTGACTGGGTCATGCAAATCACCTATGGGTGAGGAAGGTGGCACGAGCTGGGTCGGGATCGCACCAGCTTGCAGGCGCCTGAACGTCAACATTGGATCTCGCGACCCTGTGTTGATTGTGGCAAGGGCTGTGACCCCATGAAGGCACAGCCCTTTTGCTTTAGGCCGCCCGCTTGCCGCCGGCGATGAAGGCTTCTGCCGCCTCGCGATCCTTGAAGCTATCGATGATATTGCCCAGGCCGTCCTTCACATGGAAGGTGACGAGTGCCGGCTTGCCGCGGCCCTGGCCGGTGCGCTCCTCGACAACCTCGAGCGCTTCGATGCGGGGATCGCCGGACTTATGCCAGACATTCACGGTCTCACCGGCTGCCAGTTCGACCGCGGTCAGATCCTCGATCTCGCCGCGCTGGCGCAGCACCGGGCGGCGGCCATCCGCGCCCACCACCAGGAAGCTGGCGATCTCCTTCAGCACCGACGCATTGCTGCCGCGGTCGGTGAAGTGCATCTCGATCCTGTCGCCGACGCGGATCCGGTTGGCGACGCGCGAGAAGCAGTCGGGATTATCCAGCACATGGGCGATCGGGGCATAGACCCTTGCGGTGAACTGTTGCCCATAGGTGACGGCGCCACCGGAAAGTTGAAAATCATTCGGATCGATGCGGTAATCGCTGGTCATTTGTCATTCGCCTGTGTGTATCGGGGACAAGTTTTCTTGCCGCGGAACGCTGCCGGACTGATGAAGTTGGCTCAATACCAGTGAGCCGGGATCCATTTGTGGTGGACATGCAGATGGGTCATCGACGGGTCGTAATCGGGGCCGTGGAAGAAGACGATTTTCGCGCGCTCCACCATGTCGGGCAACGACGCCTGGCTCCTGGCGAAGGCTTTCCGCTTCATGCCCGAGAACGGCATCTGGCCGGCTCTGTCGAGATGGAAGCGGAAGGAATAGATGCCGTCGCGCATCCCCCAGCCGGCTTTCTCGGTCGGGAGCATATAGGCCATCCAGGCCTGGTCCGAGCCGATCAGGCCATGGGTCTTGCGCAGGTTCAGGGCAATATCGGGGTTGAAGTCATGATACACGCCAGGCGCGAAACCGATCTTCAGTCGCCAAAGGCTTCCACACATCTCCGACCGGCTCTCCCGGCCGATCCGCCAGATGCGGAATGGTTCGGGGTCATTCTCGAACAATGGGCGGATGTCGCCCTTGATCACCGCATCGAGGTCGATCGAGATGATGTCATCGCCCAGTATGGGAGCCATTGCCGGATCGAAGGCGCGAAGTCTGCAATAGCATTTCCCGTACTGCCTGAGGCTGTCCCAGAGGGGCACGATCTCCACGTCGTCTTGGATACCCTCAGGCGAATCGGTGACGCACAGGATCTTGCCTGAAAAGCCCGGCCAGTTGCGCCGGATCATATTGGCCATCCGGTTGACGTGGTCCGGGGTGAAGGTCTTCTTGGCGCCGTACATGGTGGAGCCGCCCTCGGGCGAACGCCACAGCCACAGGATAAAGTTCGGGTGAGTCACAGCAAGGTATCTTTCCAGGTCTCGCCTCGGACAATGCGGCCGATGCTGCTTTGGGAGATGCCGTATTTTTTAGAAAGATATCTTTGCGACAGGCCAGCGGCGGCTGCCTCCCTGATAAGGGTGACCTCTCGACATCTGATCTTTGCCTTCGGATTTCGCTCATTAACGGGGCGATACACCCTGCCCTTCGCGACCTTATCTGCGTGGTTTATTTCATGTGTGCCCAGAAAAAGGTGCTCTGGGTTCACGCATCTCCGATTATCGCATTTGTGCAGAACCTGCTGACCCGCAGGAATTGGCCCCCGGTTTTTCATCCAGGAGAACCTATGCGCTCCGATATCCTGCCTCCCGTCGTAAACCCGGCCATAGCCGTCATGGTTCAGGGCGCGCTGCCATTCCCAGCAGCCAGTTCGTTGATTTTCAATCCAATGCCTGTCGAAAGTCTCTCTGAAAGACTCACCCTTTTTCTGCCGTCTCAAAGCACCCTCTCATATGGAAAGCTAAGAACTTTTGGCGGTCCTTGCCATTCAGCCGCAATGCGGTGAACGGCTTGGTCCTGAAGCTCTTTCCTGCCATATGTAGTTGTCGAGGAGTCCCGGTCAAACTCTCGGCGGACAAGCGGACGATTCATGACGGCAATTGGTGCAGTTCTGGCACAGCGACGCCTGAATTCACCGTCAGAGCCATAATGACCTGAGAAGGCTTCGTTGTAGCCTCCAACGTGGAAGAACATCTCCCGCGTCATGAACCAAGAATTTTTGTGCGGCGGGAGGATCGGGCCGCCTTGATGCCCTTCATGCCGCGTGAAGCGGTAGATGGTGTCTGCTCTCTGGTCACCATAGGCCAGCCCTACGACCGTCGTGAAGGGCATGGCGTGGTCCATATCCGTCATCGCCAGCCAGGAGCCCTCAGGGGCCTCGTGGGCGGCGATGTTGCGGGCGGCTAGCCAGTTCCACCTTGCCTTCTCTTTGACCCTGTAGAGGCTGAAATTAGGCGGTATGGCCTCGCCCCGGATTGCCTCGGAGGCCGGCGTCTCGCTGGAGCAGTCATCGACCACGCAAAGCGAAATCGGTGCATCCAGCCGCAAGTTGGCAAAGCCGCGGATCAGATCCCGCAAGGTCTTGGGATTCTCGAAATAGGGCTTGATGATGACGACCGGCTTGGCCTCGACCCCGATCTCGACATCGACCACCGGCGCATCATCGCAGCCCGGCGCCGTCACCCGCTGGCCCCATTGGTTCTTGGCCACCCGCATCTGGTTCATGGCAAGGCCCATCATATTCCCCTTATCGCGCCGGAATGGTCGATTGGCCGCATTCGGTGCAGCGCAGCCCTGATGTGCGATACCACAGGAAGGTCTGGCTGCCGCACAGGCATTCCCAGATCTGACCGGAGGCATCCATCTCGCGCTGCCGCTCGCGCCGGGCGACCCACAGATTGGCAACAGAAGATGGCGTGACGGCCTCGCCTCGAGGCAATTCGCGCCAGATGAAGGGGAGAACCTTGCCCATCAGTCCCGTCCACATTGTTCGATTGCGGCATCCAGCGCTTCTTCGGTGAGCGGGATCCCCGCCTCGATCAGTTGCGCGACCCGGGCCACGGCCTGCGCATCCTGCCAATGCGCCTTGCGGTGGACATAGAGCGTGGCTGTCGCCTTAGCCTGCGGCGTACGGTGGTCGGTACCGTCGAGCAAAGCCGTGATCGCTGCGTAAGCCATCAGGCATCCTTCCAGACATAGACCCAGTCGGCATTGACATTCAGCACCAGCTCATAGCCAAGATCGGCCAGCATTGCCGGGATCACCCGGCCGTCATCGCCATAAAAGCGCGACTTGCCTTTGACCTCGTACATGATGACCGGGTGATATTTGCCGATGGTTTCCTGGGCGCCGAGCAGGGCCTGATATTCATAGCCCTCGACGTCGAGCTGGAGAAAATCGCAAGCCGCAAGGCCCAGATCGTCAATGCGCAGCACCGGGATCGGACCGCCGCGCGAGACACGGTGTGCACCGCAATTGTCGGTGCGGTTCAGATCGACGCCGCCGCGGCTGTTGCCGACCGCAGCATTGAGCTTGAAGACGTTCTCTTCCGGCACATTGGCGCACAGGCAGCGAAAGTTCAGCGGATCGGCCTCGAAAGTGTAGACCGCTTCGAACTGTGTGGCCAGGTGCTTGGGCCAGACGCCCATATTGCCGCCGGCCTGGACGCAGACGCGGCGGCCGGATACATGCTCGAGCGCTGCGTAGAGGTCTGGGAGGCGCGCCCAGGCGAGCCGGGCGCATTCGGTGTCGATCTCAGGCCACAGCCAGGCGCCGTGCATGTATTTGGTGCGGGAGAGCTTGGCCGCATTGGGCATCGGATCCACCGAGATCTTGCGCGTTTTGCGGCCTGAGATCGAGAAGGACAAGGGTCAGACTCCGCGCATCAGGACGAGCACGATGCTGTCGGACGACAGATCCCCAGTATACCACTGCGTGATCTGATCGTCGGTGGAGATGATGGCCTCGAAGGGGAACTCGTTCTGGCGGTTGTTGATCCCGTTCAGAATAACGGCATCGCCTGCCTTCAGGCCGGGAACGCTGATCGCCCCAGTTCCATTGCGGCCGTTGAACGATGCCTTCACGAAGGCGACGGGAACAGTCACGGTCATGCACAACTCCTTTCAGATCCAATAGCTCGCGAACCAGTCGTAGCGCTGAACCGCCTTATGGTTCTTGCATCCCACGCACAGGATGACCTTGGCCTCCTCGCCCCAATTGCCGTCGGCGACATGGCTCAATCGGCGAATCCAGGGCTTGGGGAAGGTGACCTCGGAAGGCGAGATGTGCTTGATGGCGTCCTGGTCGCCGAAGAAGGCGCGGCGATAGCTGAGCGAGCCTGCGGTCGCCAGCTTCTTGCGCGAACCCTTGTCCCAAACCATCACGCTGGAGTTGTAGCCTTTTTGCACCTTCTTGCCGCCGATCCCCTGAAAATCCGGCGCGCTGTCGGCCGCGATCGCAAAGTCCACCGGATAGTCGATGATCGGGTCGAGGTCGCCCACCACCAGGACATCCAGATCCAGGAACAGCATGCGCTTGGAAAAGCACGGCTCCTTGTCGACGAACACCAGAGGCTTGCGCCAGAAGCCGCGCTCGCCCCGGCTCATTGCGGGCGTGTAGATGGTATCGATATCGGGCGGCAGATCGAAGGTGCCGTCGGTCAGGCAAACGGTGTTGAAGTCTTTCGATGTATTGCGCCGCACCATGGAGCGGAGCTTGACGACATAGTCGGAGGTGAATCTCTGGTTACCCCTGATCAAGAGGCAGACGAGCGTAAAGCTATCATGCCCCACGAATTCTCTCCATCTTCGCCCGATAAGCGGCGCGCCACTTGGCTCGCAACGCCTCACGCTCGTCGGGCGACATGGCTCGACGCCTTTCCCTCGCCTTGACATTGGCGAGGGTGTGCCGAACCGTTTTCTCTTCACGGTTCATCGTTGCTCGCTGCCGCCGAACCCCTGCGTTCTTGCACTCGCGGCAACGCCTAGCGCGCCGACCACCCATGGTGCAGTATATGAGATTGTCGCCTTCATAGGGATGGCCTTGCGGACAGTGGGTCATCGGTCGCTGCTTGGCCCCCGCCTTTCCACGCATAGTGTTTTCCCGGTTCGTCACCGGCTCCAGATGTGCCGGATTGCAGCAGTATGTGTTGCGGCAGAGGTGGTCGATGTTGAGCCCTTCCGGGATCGGGCCGACGAAATGCTCATAAGAAAGCCGGTGTGCGTAGCGCGGCTTTCCTTCAATGCGAAGGGTGCCGTATCCAGCCGTGGTGCATCCAGCCGTCCAAAGCCAGCACCCGGAATTCGGTTCCGGCATTACCTTGTCTTCAAAGCGTGCGAAATCGCTCGTGATCATCCGCCCACCTTCCAAGACCACTTACCTTGATGGGGCATGACGAAAGGCTTGTATTCCTCCGGCGTCCGGAAGGCGAAGCGCCAGCACGTTCCCCGTCCAGCCTTGACCTCGGAGAAATGCACGCTCTTATAGCCGTTGAAGGTGGCCACGCCGTAGAAGAAGATCTTGTCGAAGCGGTAGAAACCGTGCTGGGGATAGCCTTGGGCCGGCTTGTCGCCGACGATCAGGCCGCCGGGCTTGCACAGTTCATGCATCGTTTCCCAGGCCCGAGCGACGTTGAAGCAGTGCTCCGACGTGCCGAAGTCGGTGACGAGGTCGTAATGCTCCCAAGGCTCGATCAGTCCCCACAGATCCCGGTTCAGATCCGCGGTGATCGTCGCCTCGCCATTGGCGTCGATGCTCTCATATCTGGAGCAGCCGAGTTCCTCGTAGAACTCGCGCGCCGGCCAGGACTTCCAGTTCGGATCGCGCCTGGTGCCGTTATGGGCGAGCTGCGAGCCGAGTTCGATCACAGTGAAGCCCTTGGGGAGCCTCAGTTCGCGCAGCATGCGCTGCGGGTCGGGTCCGATGCCCATTAGCGTTCATCCTCTGGCGGATCGGTTGGCGAAATAAAACCGCACCCGGCTCTGCAGCACCATTTGCCTGGATGGCTGTGCATTTCGCCAAGCTGCCACCAGCCCAGGTCGTGCTTGCAGCACAGATCGCATATCGTGAACTTCGGCGTTCCGTGTGAGGTGAACTGATATTGACCTGCTCCCTTGCATTTGGGGCAGTCCGACCTTGCATTCTTCGCGGCATGGTCAAAGATACCCACCGCCATTACGCCCAGGCTCCTGCTGACTTGGCCGCCGGCTCAGCACGTTCCCCGATCGCAATCCGGAACGCACCGTCTTCCCAGATGACACGAGTTCCAGCCGGCAAGCGCCTCGATTCCCGCCGACCCTTGGCGTCTTCCCAGGAAATCACGATCCCGGCCGGACTTGCATCGACCTGCGGGTTTCTCCCCGATGGGATCACCCGGGCATTGAGGCTGCCCTCGCGGATTTCCTTGTCGGTGGTGCCGCGCTTCTTTCTGCCGCTGGAATAGATCACCGAACTGTCGGTGCCGATGGTGCTCCACCTCATATTTCGGCCTTCACCGCGATGGCATATTCGCGATTTTCCTTCAGCTTCACCCTCTCCACCACATAGTCTTCCGGGAGGCAGGCCAGCACCGCATCGGCGACCGGGGGAAGGTGGAAATCGTCGAACAGGATCAGGTCACCTTCCCTCTGCCGGGGAACGATCATCGTGATGTCGGCCTTCACCCCCTCGAATGTGTGCGCCCCGTCCACGAACGCAAAGGAGATCCGCCGCGGCGAGAGCACGAAATGGGCGTCATCACCAACCTGGGTGAAGGCGATCATGCACGCCGGCGGCAGGAACGGGCGCACATAGCCCCAGATGTTCTCGACCTGGCCATCCATCACCGAATTGCGCGGCTCGGCCGAATTGGGATCGATGATGTCGCGCGACCAGATCGAAGTGTGCGCCATGCCGGCATCCCAGCAGGCATGGGCCATGCACACCGTGGCAAAGCCCTTGGCCGTCCCACTCTCGAAGAGCATGTCCACAGAGCCCATAGCGAGCCGGTGGCGGGCGAGAGCGTAGACGACGCGGCCATGTTGCCAGTTGGGCGGATTGCGCTTCAGCGGGCACGCTAGCACCCTTGCGGCGCTCTCCAGCAATTCCCGGTCGATCGCATAGCCATAGCGGGTTTCAAGGGCATCGATGACGGGATAGGTGTTCTTTCTCTCGGCCTCGAAGGCGGCGGCGTAGGCTTCAGGCGTCCTACTCATAGCGGTGCCCTGCCTGGAAAGCCCTGGCGTCTTCGACGGCTTGCTGCAGTCTCTTCGACTGCTCCAGCGCGATGCGGCGCCGGGCGACGCCATCGGGATCGGCGCCGGCGATGATCTGGATCACCTGGTCGGCGGGGGACATTGCGTTGAACTCGTCGCGGCGGAGTTCGTCTATTGCAGCCGGGCAAAGATGCATCGGCGAGCAGGTGCAATGCGGATAGGCGCAGACGGCGACGGCCGCCACTTCCTCGATCTCGATTCCCTGCCGGGTCTCGGAGACTTTCGCGACAACCCTTTCCTTACGCACAAACCGTTTGAACGGACGCTTGATCGGCATCACTCCACCTCCTCATAGGTGGCGCGGAAAATGTCGTCCTTGCAGGGATAGAAGCGACCGTCCTTCGGCTCAGGCAAAATCCAATCACCCTCAGCGAGATATGCCCGCTGCTCATGAATGGTGACCACGTAGTAGCCGCGCGCGTCACGCGAAACGCCGTCATGCGCATCCCCGCCGAACCATTGCTCAGCCTCTATGACGACCGGCTTTTTGCGAAACTTTGGCATATCTCCCTCCCTCAAAAACCAGGAGGAGCACCCAGCAAATCGCGCGTCCATCCCGAAAGGGAATAGGTGCCGATGCGCGAATCCTTGTCAAGCTCGATTGCCTTGCGGAAGTTCTTTACCGTCTTGGTGTTTCGCTGCCACCACGGCGCCGGCTGGCCATTTGCATAACGCTGAGTATCGATCGGCACGCCGCACAGGATCACTTCGCGAAACCCCATGGCCTTGGCGAGCAGCACCGCCCCCCAGCCGGAGGAGCCCTTGCTCATCACATTGGGCCACCAGTGGTCAACCCATCTGTAGTTGCGGGTATTGTGGCCCAGCCATTCCGGCTTGCCCGGCGCATGCACCGTGAAATCATCGCCGAAGGCATCGCACTGCGCCGCAACCCATTTGCCAAGGTGCTCCCGGTCGAAATGCTGGCTGTAGAGCGCAAAGGCTTTCACATGGCCGGCGGCCGCGTTCACTGCAATCGTCGGAAGGTCCGGCCGCACCGCAGCCAGGGCCGCGAGGTCGTCGAACAGCGTCGCCCCGAAGCCGGCGACGACGCATGTCCCGGAATAGCGCGGGCAGCCGGGGGAAGCCTCCAGCGCCCAGCTGCTACTCTGGGGAAGCCTGACCCTGCCGTCCCAGTTTAGCTGCTGCACGTCGCGCGCGCTGTTGGGCATTTAGCTTCTCTCGGTTCTTCTCGCGATGCTGCGCGCGGTTGCGTCGATCCCACTCGCGACGGGAAGCGTCGTAGCAGATTTTGCACTGCTTCCGGCCGTCCTTGTGCACGTGCAAATTTGGATGCTCAAGCGGGTGGCCTTGCGGGCAATGTGTCTTGGCGAGCTGCCATTGAGCGCAACGCGGAAGCTGCTTCGCGCCCCATTTTCCGGTCGTCATGTTCTCTTGATGCGTGCACACCAGAAGATGATCCGGGTTGACGCAACGCTTCACCTCGCACTGGTGATGGATCGACATCCCCTCCGGGATCGGCCCCCGCGCGAGCTCGTAGCTGATGCGGTGCGCCCGGTTGTTGGAGCAACCATTCCAGAACTGGCCATAGCCCCGGCCATCCAGGCTCGCAGTCCAGAGCCAGCATTCATCATCCTTGCCCTTCTGAACTTTCGCCCAGAAAAGCGCTTCTCTTTGCTCGTCCATAAGATCATCCTTGCAGAAATGGATGAGGCACAGTAGTGCCCCACCCATCCTTCTGCAAGAAAAATACTACGGACGTGTACTCATGGCAACGAATACTCAGCCGATTGGTTCCAGAGACCAGGCGTGACGTTGATGGTGGCGGAAGCGCCGACATCACCGACGATCATTACTTCATTTACGTCGCTGATGTTCAGCAGATCCTGGCTGATCGGCCGGGAATCGCTCAGCGTGTCGACGTGGTAGATCGTGATCTTGTCGCCGGGCTGGCAGGTTGCCTTGAAGCCGGCCTCAGTGAAGTAGCCGGCTGTTTCGACCACGCCGATCGCATCGGTCGTGACGTAGCGCCATTCGCGCTGACCGTTGCCGTAGTAATCGGCCAGCCACAGGTACTTCTTGGTGCCGTAGTAGTTCGACGTGGTGTCCGTCGCTGCTGCTTTGAAAGCCATGTCTGCTTTCTCCTATAGTCTTGATGATGTCAAGTGACGATCAGGTAGAGGGTTCTGTCGGCGCCTTGGTTGACGGGCGTTCCGCTATTCGCGGACACAACCTGAAGCCAGCGAATCCCCTTCCAATACTCTGCGAGAGTGTGGACGGAGATATATTCGTTGGCTGCGACCGAGCCGCCCGTGCTTGGGAAATTGCCCGGCAGATCCCGGATTGGGCCGAACGTCACGCCATCGTAAGATGCGCGAAACGACAGGCCCGCACTCGTCCATGAACTGGGCATCTGAATTGCTGTCAGAACGCCCCAGCCCAGGTCAACGGGATCCGAAAGGCTCTGCCCGTTCGGAATGGTTGCCTCGATAACCTCTACTCTTGCCATTCACTCAAACTCCAGATTACGTGGTGGGGATAGCGGTCGTGTCGTTGTAGGTGAACTTGATCACCGCATCTTCGATCAGACAGGCGCCGCCCGACATCCAGTTGTTCACGAAATGCGCAGCGCGCTCGGGAACATAGTCGATCTTGGCGGAGACGCTGTCGTTCTCGGCCTTGTTCATGGCATGGGCGCCAGTGGCGTAGCCAATGGCCTGCTTGTGCCAGACATAGCCTGCGACGCTGGACGTGCCGAAGCCGGACAGGCCGGTGTGCATCATCCAGTTGACGCCGAGCCAGGACTTCATCTTGCCGCCAGTCGGAATGCCGTTGGTGAAGATGCGGCCAGAAGCGTCCACCCAGTCCGAAGATGCGAACTGGTCGACCAGACCAAGGCGTGCCCACTGCATCGGGGTTACGACGGCGAACACCTGGCCGTCATTGGGGACATCGAGAGCAAAGATCGACTTGACGACCGTCAGGGCGCTGGCGAAAATGTTGGCCTTGCTGGTCACATCCCAAGTCACGGACGAGTTGGCCGTCGTGGCCAGCGCCGTCAGGATCTGGTCGTCGACCTTGCGTCCCAGCGCCCAGGCGCCGCCGCGGGCGATGACCATACGCTCGTCGATATTGGTCTTGGCCTCATCGAGGTTGTCGACATAATCGGCGGCGTAGAAGTCTTCGAGCAGGCACTCGATCGCGGTGTGGTCCTGGTTCATCGGGGTGATGACACCATGACGCGCCTTGGTCGTGGCGACGCCCTTGCCAGCACGCTGGAAGGTGGTGGACTTGCCGACAATGCCGGTCTTCAGGCGCACTGCCGGGCGCAGATAGCCGCCTTCACGCTGGAAGACGTCTTTGACGTCCGCCTCATATTGGCGGATGAATGAATTAGGGATCTGGTCAGCCATCTGGCTGCCTCCTTGATGTGATGATTGCTGTTTGGGGGGAGCCCAATTGCAGTCATCGGCGCGCAATCACCTTGGAATGGCCTGCCTTTCGGGAGGCTGGGCCAAGATCATCACGGGCTGTTCTGCGGCGGGCGGGGTACGCGGGTATGCTGGCCGGGCTTATCTTGCGACAGGGAGCGGCCGAAGACTTGAAAATCGTTAGGCTGAAGCCTATAATTATGCGGTGCGGCTAGGGTAGCTCCCGAACGCCGTTCAACCATCACGGTTGCCGCACACTCATCAGATGGTCATTTCGGGATGGTCGAAATGCACAGTCGAAAGTGGGTTGATCTCACTGGCCACATCTATGGCCGCCTCACAGTTCTCTGCCTTGTTCGAAAAGAGAAACACTACTCGCGCTGGCTTTGCCGTTGCGAGTGCGGCAGATATCGGACCTACGTCTCTACGAATCTGAGGCGCGGGCTCGTACGCGATTGCGGATGCAATCGGGGCGCTCTCATTTCAAAGAAAATGAAGCGTCATGGCCTGACCAAGACACCCCTGTATGTCATTTGGACAGGGATGATGGATCGCTGCTTCAACCCCAAGAATTACTCTTTCAGCCACTACGGCGGTCGAGGCATCACCGTCTGTGAACGCTGGCAAACCTTGGACAATTTTATCAGCGACATGGGGCCGCGCCCCGAAGGCATGTCCATTGACCGCATCAACAATGACGGCCCGTATTCTCCTGAGAATTGCCGCTGGGCTACGAACAAAGAGCAAGGGCGCAATCGGAGAGACAACCGGAACGTCACTATCGACGGGCGGACGCTGACCGTAACTGGGTGGGCAGAGGTGATGGGGATTAAGTACCCCACCGTAAGGCAGCGCCTGCGGAAGGGCTGGAGCGTCGAGAAGGCTTTGACCCTTCCAGCGCAGCCGAGGCGAAAGCGGCTTCCCTCGCCAGATTGAGTGCTATCATGTGCTTGTGCGTCTCTATGATTTCGGCGAGGCACTGCTCAAATGTGTCCCCGCGAGCCCGGCTCAATTTTATTTGCAGGGGATCGACCGGATAGCCTTGGGCGAGGATCTCCCGGTCTTCGTCGGCTAGACTTTCGAGCGCTTCGGCGACGAGGCGCTTATACTCGCCCTCGTGGGACGCGATGCAGGCCTTCACGAGGGCGTTGAACACAGACTGGTCCATCGGCGGGTGGTCTCCGGTCCATACGCAGGAACGCTACAACTCAAGGGAATTATGTTTTAAAAACACTATTCCTTCTGGTTGCATCAGTCGTCGAGCATCGAGAACAGCCGCTGCAATTCGTCCTGCACCTTCTTGGACTTGTAGCCGTCCGAGCCGGCGGGGTGCTCGCGGTAGATCTCCTGGATGCGGGCCCGGGCGTTCTCGCGCTCGTCCTTGGTGACGAACAGGTTGGTGCCGCCGGGCTGGGCCTCGCCGCCGCGCAGGCCCAGCTTGGCCAGCGTTGCGATGAAGACGGGATGGTCGCCGAGCGGGATCTTGTGCTGGCCATAGACAACGGTTGCGCCGAGCAGGTCGTCGATATTGGGGATCTCCAGCCTGTGAAGGAGGTCGCGGCCGGCATTCAGATGCATTTCGAGGTCTTTGCCGTATTCGCGCTTGAGCTCGGCCTCGCCGGCGCGGCGGCCTTCGGCGATCTCGTCCGCTTCCGCCTGGAATGCGGCCGCCTCCATCGCCAGATAGGTCTCGGCAAGGGCGCCGAACTCGGATTTGCGCACGCCGGCCTCGAGCGCCTTGGCCTTGAACTGGTCGAGCACGGCTTTGGTGGTCTCGGGCACCTCATAGCCCTCGGGCGCCTTGACCTCATATTCCTCCGGCTTGGACGGCACGCCGATGGCGCGGTTGAAGGAGGCGATATCTTCCGGGGTCGCATCCTTGCCCGGCAGCTTGATGCGGGTGGACAGGTCCTTGCGCTGCTTCAGGGTGACGTCGATGACGTCGTCGAAATCCTTGAAGCGCGAGGCCATGTCGCGCTTGCCCTCATCGGTGAGGGAGGCGACCCAGTCCTTGTAGGAGGCATTCAGCGCGGCGCGGTCGAAACTGGGAGCATCGGCCGGGGCCGGGCTTGGGGCCGGATCCGCAGCGGGCGCAGGAGGATTATCAACGTCGCCGCCAAGAGCTTCAGAAACGGGGGCAGGGGTGTCATTGAGTTCGGTCATCAGTGCTGGTCCCTTGGATCGTAATCGGTCTCGGGTTTCTCAGTCTCGATCACGCGCTTACCAGAGAGACGGATGAGGATTTCGCCCCAGGCCCATCTGAGGGCCTCGTTGAACCAGAGATGCTCAGATGCAAGCATGCCTGGCATCACCGGTGGCGGGGTGAGGATGTCGGAGATGAGAGAAAGCGTTCTGGCGCCATGCGTGGTGCCGAAAGTCAATCGGAAGTCCTCATATTCATTGCGCGGCGTATAGGGGCCGTCGGGGCGGACCTCGATATCCTTGAGGTCATGCAGGAGCCCCTGCAGCTCCTGAAGGCAGCGCGCCCAATTGGCTGAGCGCAGCGCCGATTCCTCCTCCAGAGATCTGATCGGCTTCGGCGAGGTTTTTGATGCCGGCTCCGACCGGGGCCGCGGACTTGGCCGCTTCCGCTGCAAAAGCGGCTTCTTGCTGTTTGGCGCGCTGTTCACGGGCAGCATCCACTTCCTGCTTGGGTTTGAGCCAGCTTTCCGGGAAGGCGCCGGCCTGGGGCAGGTCGCGCACGATCTCGTCGGGCTCCAGATTGTCGCCGACCGCCTGGGCAAATTCGGGCGAAGCCTGCATCAACGGCATCAGCATCTCCATCGAGCGGCCGAACGAGGCCATCTCGACCTGCTTGCGCGCCTGCTGGATCGGCGAGAGATATTCGAACTGCACCCGGACATCCCGGTCGCCGACATCAGGGAAAGGCGCGATCGCGCCGGGAATGCGCGACATCACCGCGAACACCCGCTCCACCACCTTGGCGATGTAATCGGTCTCGAGCCGCCCGAACACCGGGCCGATGGTGCGCAAAAACTCTTCCTTGCGCTCCAGCACCTCGGTCGCCGTCATCTGCCGGCCGGCGACGGGAAGGTTGAAGACATGCTTGAAGAACGCCGCCTCCACCTGGTAGCGGACGGCCTGCTGCATATCCAGGCCAATGGGCATGTTCTTGCCCATTTCCAGCACCCCGATCGGCTCTCTTGCGCCGAGCTGGGCCGCCATCGCCGCCGAGAAGGTGACATGGCCGCCGGGCCTTGTGCGAATCGGGGAATGCGCCGCGTCCGAATAGCTCCAGGTCGGCGGATCGACCGCCTTCTGGCCGGCCACCAGCAGCGTCTTGCCCATCGCCTGCAAGGTCTTGGCATCGGGCAAAGCCATCATGCCGGGCGAGCGGCCGTAGATCTCGACCGGGCTCGTGTCCCAGCGCGGCACCTGATAGGGGAATTCCTCAAAGCCGCCCTCTTCCATCACACGGGCATGGGTGACGTCGAGCCAGATCGCGCCGAACGGCTTGCCGCGGTGATCGATGCGGCCGGCCTCATAGTCGGCATTGGGCAGAGTGAGCTGGACGAAGGGGAATTCCTGGTGGCATTTGCCGGGATCGTGGATCGCCTTGACCAGATCGGGATGCAGCTTGTCCTCGCCCCAGATCCGGGCAGCTTCCCCCGGCTTGAAGGTCTCGATGCAGCCGAACCGGTTGACGACGCCTTCCTCATCCTCATCGATCGCGATGCGCGACAGATGATAGGACCGGAAGATCAGGCCGTCCTTCTTGCGGTTGAGCCCGGTGAACATCGCGCCGGTGCCGAATACGACCAGGCTTTCATCCACCTCGCCCGAGCGCTGCACGAAGCGCGCATTGGGGGCATAGATCGCCCGGCGCATGCGCTCGGTGGTGTCGTCCAGCCAGCGCTTGACCTCATCGAGTTCGGCCAGGTCCGCATCCGACACCGTCATCCAGAACCATCTGGCGGTTTTCGGCTTGACCAGCCCGTCGATGGTGGTAGCAAGCCCTCTGGCCGCCTGGCGCGGCGCGGTATCGTAGATCCGGCGCGAGCGGCGCTCGGCCGGCGCATGGCCGGCGGTGAAGTCCGCCTTGTTCGGGAGCAGGACGTCGCCGAGCTCCTGCCAGTAATCGTCCCAGCCCGAGCGCCTGGCTTGCATGCGCTTCCAATGGTCCAGGAAGGTCTCGGCCTTCTTCTGCTCGTCACGCGGCTGGGCGTGGCGCAGATAGGCCGCATTCACCGGGGCGTTCATGCTTAAGCCGCCTGGCTGTAGCCGGAGGCGGGATTGCTCGTCCCCTGGCGGCCAAGCAGCGTCGAGGCCCCCGGCGTGCGGGGACGGCCAAGGCTGAGCGCGGTGTCGGCGAGGCCAAAGCGGTTCTTGATGCCCTCCGCCTTGTTGCGCGACTCCAGCGCCTTGGTGTCGACCGTGGGCGCCGGCGGTGCCGGCTTGGGCGGCTCAGGCTTGGCAGGCTTGGAAAACAGGCCCATGGGTTGGGTCTCCAAAGAAAAAGCCGCCCGGCGTCCCGTGGCGGCTTGATTTCAGGTGAATTGTGTCCCGGCCTTCTATAACCCAGGCGGCCGGGGACCTGTCACGGGGACGCTGCTTTTCCAGCGCAGTTATTCAATCCCGGCCTTTCATAGCCAAGGCGGCCGGGGAGCCTTCGGGCGAAGAACCCGTGATTCGGGTGTGATCAGGGCTTCTAGTGTTGAAAGATCACTCTCGGGTTCTGCTATTCTCACCAGTCGAACGGGCAATAGCCCTCGACCGTATTCTCGTGTTTTGCCACCGGTCTCCGCTCCATCGCGTCATAGGCGCGAAGCTGGGTTCTGGCGTCGACTTCGGCGAGATACCGCTCCAGGTCCGCGCCGGTCGGCGGGCCGTCCTTGCGTGACGGCTCCGGCCGGCCCATCGCCCGCTGATAGGGGAACAGTCTTGCCTTCATGCCGCGCTCAATGGGTCATAGCCTTCGCAGTTCTCGAACCGCCCCTGGTGTGAGCCAGTCGGTGCCGGAAACACTGCCGGGAATTCTGGGTCTACGATCCGCGCCATGTTGTCAAGCATGTCGTCATGGATCGGCACCGGGAAGGGCTTGTATTCCTCCTCGATGAACTGCTCGATCACGTCGACCGTCTCGCCTTCCCAATTGGTCTTGAACAGGGTCGGGGGCAGATAGATGCGGCCTTGCTCGAACAGCGGGATCAGCCGCTTGATGCGGTCGACCTTGGGCGTGGAGCCACCGAGTTCGATGATGCCGAAGCGGTAGTTCTGCCGCTGCTGCTCCTCGCGCACATGCTGGATATCGGCCTGCATGCCATATTGCTCATAACCCACCACCAGCGGGCGCCAGCGGCGGTGCATGGTGAACAGCATGCGGGTGCGTTCCGCCAGGTTCAGCCGGTCGCGCACCATGTCGAGCAGCACATAGTTCTCATCCGAGCCGAGCCCCAGCGCGATGATGGTGGTGTAGTCCGCGCTCGCCTTCTTGGAGTTGGCCGGGTCGACCAGCAGATAGACGTTCAGCCCGCTGGTGTCCTTCACCGGATAGTTCAGGAACTGCAGCCAGGCCTCCTGGAAGCCCTGCAGCGCGTCACCCTTGGGATTTAGGAGCATCTGGCTGCCGAAAGTATATATCCCTTGCACCCTGCGTTTTTCCCTCAGCGTCTCAGGCTGCATCAACACGCAGTTCTCAGGCGTGAAGTTCTCCGTCCCATCCTTCGTGCAGGGATAGGTGCGAACCTTGACGGACCCCGAATGGATGATATCGCGATACGTGTCACTGAAATGATAGCGCGTGCCGGCGAGGCGCTTCGTTCCGCCCTCGGTCCCGAGGTTGTCAGAAAGCTGATACGCTTCGGTGGTCTTCTTGATCATTTCAGGGGTGGTGACGGATTCACGGGTCACCACGTCATCGTACAGCAGGATCTTGAAGTGCTTGGATGTCGGCTGGCCGTCAATGAGCCCCCAGGCCTCAACGGTTCCCTCTTTAGGATTGCTGTTCCGCTTGACCACAATCCCGTTGTCTTCTGACCACCGCGGCGCCGTCTTCGGGTTCTCCCAAAGGATGTCCGGGAAAAGCTCCTTCAGCATATCATTGCGCTCGAACTCCAGCTTGATCTGCCGGAGAAACTGCTTCGCGATGGGCCGCGTGTGACTGAAAATGCCAATTGTCACATCCGGATCATTCAGGATGGTGAAAACGGACATGCCAAAAGTCACGATCGAGCTTTTATAATGCTCACGGCTCCACAGATCCAGGTAGCCGTCAGGCTCAGCCTGGATCTCCCTGCAGCGATCAAAGAGCCAAGGATGCTCCATATCACGCCGGCCGCACACATAGCGCAGCAGAAAATACAGATCAGTTAAGGCCAAGTGCCTTAGCCGCGCTCTCCGTTCGACCGGGTCGTCCAATGTCTTCAAGCCATCGATCACTTTCCGATAGCTCTCGATGGACGTGAGAATGCGCGTGGCTGTGGTTGTGGTCAACTTGCCCCTCGACCGCGGTGCGATTTGTGATCTTGCCGAGGATTTTCGCCTTCGCGACAATCGCAGCGACCGCCGGAGCGTACTGCCCATCGCTCACAGCCAATTTCTGAATGTCAGCCAGTTCGTTAACCAGGTCAAGCGCAGTGATTTCAGCGCGTTCGGAAGCGCGTTTTTGGGCAGAAAGCAGGTGAGTGGAAATTAAGGGGTGTCGCAGGAGTTTCTGGCTTTCACCGTAAATTGTGGTCTCAGCCATGTTCTTCGCATTGTAGGCTTTTCGGTAAGCCTCAGCGGCATTTCCAGTGGCGAGGAAGGCGGTGATGAACTTCTGCTGCTTGATGGTAAGCTTGCTGCTTCCCTTCGGCCGACCTCGTTTTTTCGGCTCGTGGGTCTCGGCAGTCATGTGTGTCTTCCTTCAGCTACCAAGGAAGCTCTTCGGCTGTCTGGCTTGGTGAGGTTGGTCTCTGGCTCTCTTCGTCCATCAGCTTTTTTGCGAGGTCGAGGAGATAGTCTCTTGGGATGGAGACGGCGAATTCGGTTGGGGACAGGCTGGCGCCGGCGGCGAGGGCTTTGTCGAGGGCTGATGTGCCGACGATGATGGCTTCGCGGCCGTCATAGAAGACCTCGGGGCATGCACGGATGTTGCAGCGGAGGTGGTCTGGCGTCAGCCTTTGCATTTCTGTTCCCAGCTTGCGCTGTTGGCGCTCAGGATTGAAAGCATAGCGTAGGTGATTGCCGTGGGAAAGGCAAGGGCGATGATGAAGCTCATTTCAGTTTCCGGTATCCGGTCAGCTTTGCTTCTGGGAAGGCGGTCTGCCACCTGGCGATGAGCAGGTGCAGGCGGTATTGCTCTGGCTTGGGCAGTTGCATGAAGTCCCAGGCGAGGCGCTTGTTGTCTTGTGTGACCGGGCCGATGACGGCTTCAAGCTGGGCAAGGCTGAGCGGCGAGCGATTGGTGAGTTCTTGGGCCAGCCGGTCGCGATCCACCATCGGTCAGTGTCTCTCCCGCGCGCTCGATCAACCGGCGCAGCATCTCCGAGCGATTGGGCACATCGGGCTCAAGGCGCGAAAGCTCCGTGAGGATGCGCTTGTGCTCGTCGGTCAGGCTGACCAGGATTTTGCGGTATGTCGTCATGCGGGAAATGCTATGCGATATATGCGGAAAAGGCAACCGGAAAGATTTTTCGGATATACGTGTTTTTCCCTATTGCCAATTCGATATATCCGAGATATCTTTCAATCATCGGAAGCGACGAAGTCCCCTCGATAACCGACCGGCCGAATGATGCCACGGGGTTCCAGAGGGGGCGGAGGGCCAGCAAAGCCCCTGTCTGCATCTTCTCTTTCTCGCCGAGCGCCTCAATCCTGGGACGCTCTGTTCGGAAGAGGGAAGACACACAGTGAAGACATCTATCATGCTGGTGAGCGTTCTGGCTGTTCTGTCGGGGCCGGTTGCGGCCGATACTTCGGATGGCACGCCGGGCTTTCGCGGCACCAATGCCGACAACCAGAGCATCTACAGCGGCGGCCAGATCCACTCCGCCGGCAAGGCACAGACCTATCGC
>Ga0315912_10000632_pt1 | contig 57872 bp, 48 predicted proteins | sample VfabasoilMG_FD_204469 | JGI IMG/M metagenome (GOLD analysis project Ga0315912, IMG submission 204469) | Garden soil microbial communities collected in Santa Monica, California, United States - V. faba soil | ecosystem: Environmental > Terrestrial > Soil > Garden | place: USA: California...
GGTGGTTTCCGCGCGCCCCCCCCCGGGGCCTCAACCCCCCCCCCCCCCCCCCCGCCGCGGGGGGCCCGCCCCCCGCGACGAGGTGGGCTACACGACCGCCTCGACGGCAGGTCCAGCGGCGCATGCATACCAATAGGGTACTAGGAGCTGGGTGGCGACGATCTCTACGGCCCCAGCCACACCTCCCGCGCGCTCGTGCGCATGTCGAGGTCCGGATTCTGGCGCAGCTGCCAACCCTGTACGAGAGTGAGGCTCCAATGGTCTTCGGAACGTGGGGTCTGCGCGCTGCCGTGACGTAAAGCGAGCCCCCGCGCCGCACGAAACCATGGAACGGTAGTCTCACCTCCATCGAGGAGCCTGCCGATGCTTCGCCCCGTGCCGTTCACGACGTGCTTCTTGCTGCTCCCGCTGCTCGCCTGCGGCGACGACGGGAGCCCGGCCGCCACGGAAGCCTCGACCGGCCACGCCGACACCGAGCACGGGACCACCGCGAGCACCACGGCGACCACCGACTCGGGTGATCCCGATGCCGGCACCGTGGACGGCACCGCCGAGACCGGCGATCCGCCCGGGCCCGCGTGCGGTGACGGCACGGGCTGCGCTCCTGCGCTGTGGCAGCCCGCCGGGGCCACGCGCGCCTCCTCGATCCCCGGGGCTTGTGGCGAGGGCCCGTTCGCGCTGCGGTGGGCGTGGGAGGTGGAGGGCATCGACGCGGCCAAGGCGATCCCGCTCTTGGTCGACGTCGACGGCGATGCCGACCTCGACCTCTTGATGTCCGCGCGCAAGACCGATGGCCTGGTGTTCCTCGGCCAGGGTGACGGTACGTTCGCCGACCCCGGCACGATGGGGGTGAGCTTCCTCGGCGGCTGGTCGTTCGATGCCGGCGACGTGAATGGCGACGGCAGCCTCGATCTCGTGCTCGGCGATCACAACAACGGCGCGCTCTTGCTCGTGGGCAGCGGCACGGGCTCCTTCACCGATCCCGGCGCTGGCGTGGTCGAGGGCACCTACAGCGGCGCGGGGCTCGGCGACCTCGACGGCGACGGCGATCTCGACGCGGTGTTCGGCGCCGACCAGTTCAACTCCGGCTACTCGGTGGCGCTCGGCGATGGCACGGGGCTCGCCGGGGCCGTGGTCACGGGCATGCCCGCGTTTGGCATGGGCGGCGCGGCCAACAGCGGCGTGATTCGCTTTGCCGATCTCGAAGGCGACGGTGACCTCGACGTGATCGCGTTCGGCCAGGGCGGCGGCGGCACGCTCGAGGCCCACGCGTTCCTCAACGACGGCAGCGGCACGGCCTTCACCGAGGCGGGCTCGCTGTCCGGGGCCGGCGGTACGGGCACGGGCATTCCGATCCAGGGCTCGGTGGGCGACTACGACTGCGATGGCTTCCCCGACGTGGCCAGCGGAGGCACGCTGTGGCGCGGCGGCGCGGCGGGCTTCGCCGACGGGCCCGTGATCGACGGCTCGATGATCGCCCACTTTGCCGATCTCGACGGCAACGGCTGGCTCGACCTCGTGACCCACTCGCCCGAAGGTGGCCTGCAGGCGTTCATGGGCGACGGCACGGCGCTGGTGGGCACCGACCTCGGCCTGCCGACGCCCGACTACGTGCCCGCCGAGCACGCCAACGACATGAATCTGAACCGCCTCGCCGAGGCGTTCGGCATCGACGTGGACGACGTCGACGGCGACGGCGACCTCGAGATCGTGCGCTGGTACAAGCTCGCCATCCCGGGCTCGTTCGGGACGGAGACGAGCTTTCACCGGCTGGAGGTGTGGGCGCGCTGACGGCGGCCTTCGGACGCCGCCAGTATCAGCCTCGCCCTGGGGCGCGGGCGGGCCTAAGATGACGAGCGCATGCGCCCCGGTCCCGCCCCATTCCTCGCGAGCGTGCTCGTGTTGCTTGCTTGCAACGAGCCCACCACCCCTCACTCCGAGGACGGCTCCTCCTCGTCGAGCTCGTCGAGCTCCTCGTCGTCGGGACCCGACACCCGCGGCGACTCGACCACGACCGCGCTCGATTCCACGATCGGCAGCGGCGAGGCCACCGGCAGCACGGGCAGCAGCAGCTCGACCACGAGCGCGCTCGACGACACCAGCACGAGCAGCAGCAGCAGCAGCAGCTCCAGCGAGAGCAGCAGCAGCGAGAGCACGGGTCCAGGCCCGATCAACGGCTGTGCCGACGGCGAGCGCGAGGCGCTCGAGGACGAGGCCTCGTACCCTGATATCGCGGCGTGTGGTGGCGGCTGGACGGTGCCTGGGGTTGTGGTCAATGTGACCAATTGTGACCGCGAGGGTGGCGACGACGGCATCAACCCGGCGGGTACCGAGTGCTCGGTCGAGGACCTCTGCAGCGAGGACTGGCACGTGTGCCAGGACAAGGTCGAGGTGATGGACCACGGCGTTGCCAACTGCAACGACGAGACCATCTCGTGGGGCGGCAACTCGTTCTACGCCACGCGTCAGTCGGGCGGGGGCAGCAACAACTGCGATCCCATGGGGCTCAACGACGTATTCGGCTGCGGCGACGTCGGCCACACCATGATCAACAACTGCGCCCCGCTCAACCGCGGCAGCGCCAACCTCTGCGTGGAGCTGCCGGCGCCGTGGGAGTGCGGGGTCTCGAACACTCAGGAGGCCCAGTTCATCATCAAGTCCGGGCCGGAGTTCGGCGGCGTGCTGTGCTGTAGGGACTGACTTCAGCCGCCGATGCGATCGCCCGGCCCGCGGTACACCACCTCGCCCTCGAGCAGCGTGGTGACCACGCGAGCCTCGGCGATGCGGTGGGCCGGTAGCTCGAACAGGTTGGCGTCGAGCACCGCCAGATCGGCGGGCGCTCCCTCGATGATCCACCCGGCATCGGGGTACCAGCGACCGAGCCACGCACCATGGAGCGTGTATGCCTGGAGCATATCGGGGATCATGGCCACTTCCTCGGGGATCCATGGCTCACCGGGTGGCTCGCCCAGGCCGCGGCGCGTGATCGCGACCTGGATCCCTTCGAGCGGGTTCATCGACGACACCGACCAGTCGCTGCCCGCCACCACCGTGGCACCGCTCGCGAACACGCTGCCGATCGGGTAGAGCCACCGCGAGCGCTCCGGGCCGAGCACGGGGATCGTGAGCTCGGTGATGTACGGATCGCGCTGGGCCCATAGCGGCTGGAAGCACGCGGTGACGTTCAGCTCGTTGAAGCGCGGGATGTCGTCGGGATCGACGAGCTCGAGGTGCGCGATCACGTGCCGGCGTGCACGCGGGGGATTGACGTTGCGGGTGCGCTCGAACGCCGAGAGGGCCATGCGTACCGCGCGATCTCCGATCGCGTGCACGTGGACGTCGAAGCCGAGCGCATCGGCACGGCCGACGAGCAGGTCGAGCGCCTCGTTGGAGAGCGTGGGCTCGCCCGCGCTCGCACTACCGGTGTAGGGCTCGAGCAGGGCCGCGGTGCCGGCCTCGATCACACCATCGGCGAAGATCTTGATCGCGCCGGCACGCAGCCGCGGGTGATCGATGCGATCGCGGCGGACCACGAGCGCGTCGAGCTGCTCGGGCCCCTCCAGCGGATCGATCGGCTGGGCCACCATCACGCGCGCCGTCAGCTCGCCGGCCGCGGCAATGCGCTCGTAGGCCGCCAGGACCTCCGGCTCACCGGCGGCCTCGTACATGCCGACGATCCCGAAGCGGTTGGCCATCGCCAAGCCGCGCCGCAAGCCCTCGTCGTAGACCTCGGGCGGCAGCTTCGGCAGGTGCGGATGGACCAGCTCCGCCGCGTCCTCGCGCAGCGTGCCGCTCGGCTCGCCCATGGCATCGCGCTCGATGCGACCGTTGGGTGGATCGGGCGTGGCGGCGATGATCCCCGCGCGCCGCAGAGCCTCGCTGTTGAGCCACGACGAGTGGCCGTCGGCGGAGACCAAGAACGCTGGCTTGTCGGGCACGAGCTCGTCGAGAAACTGGCGGCTCGGGTTGCCGCCGGGAAACAGCGTGAGCTCCCAGCCCCCACCCAGGAGCCACGGCTCTCCCGCCTGCATCTCCACGCACCGCTGCAGCGCAGCCCGCAGCGCGTCGAGCCCCGCGATGCCGGCGAGCGCACACTGCCCGAGCTCGATCCCGCCGGTGACCGGGTGCACATGCGAGTCGTAGAAGCCCGGCAGCACGAGCTGCCCGTGCAGGTCGACCACGCGCGTCCGCGACCCGCGGTGGCGAATCACATCGTCGTGGCTGCCCAGCGCGACGATGCTCCCACCGGTGATCGCCAGCGCCTCGACCCACGGCTGCCCTGGATCGAGCGTGTAGACCTTCGCATGCGTGAGCACGAGCTCGGCCCCCGGTGCCTGCTTTCGAAGCCGCGCCGCACACCCGGACGCCATGGCCCCCGCGAGCAGCACCGCGCCCGTGAGCCCGAGCGTACGGGCCCCTGCCCTGCCCCACGAGCTCGGCCGAGCCAGCAGGGGATGTGAATGTGAAGGAGGAGCGACCATGCCGTGACAGGATAACGCGGTCGGTGCACGACCCTGACGCCGGACCTCTCCCACGGCGTTGGCCCGACACGCCGGTTCACCGCCGCAGCACCCCTGCCCGCCTGCGTGGCCGTCCGCGGTCGCTTCACTCGGGATTGGCCACCCGTGGCAGCAGCACGTACGACGGGTGTTTCTTCGAGTGATGGATGGTCTGCGTGGCCGACACGTACTCCGTCTCCGTCCCGTTGTCCCCGCCGGTGTTGAGGTTGCGCCCCCAGCTCGGGAACGAGGCCGAGGCGACCTCGACGCGCAGCCGATGCCCCTTGCGCACGGTGATGCCGGTTTGCCACAGATCGAGGTCGTAGCGCTCGATCTTGCCGGGGCGCAAGAGCCTGGGCTTCTCGACCGACTTGCGGAAGCGGGCCCGCAGCTTGCCCTGCACGAGCAGCTGCGGCTTGCCCTCGGCATCGAGCTCCACGAGCGACACGAACCAGTCGGTGTCCTTGGCCGAGGTCGCGGCGTGGAGCACCGCCGAGACCGGGCCGACGAAGGTCGTGTCCTCACCGAGCGGCTCGCTCACGTACACGAGGACGTCCTCGCGCTCGGCCAGGAGCCGCTCGTGCCGAGCCTGGCGCTTGGCCCGGGCCGCGACGTGATCGGCGATCCCGCCCAGGTCGGGCCACTCCTCCGGGCTACGGAATTCGAGATCGGGCGTGGCATCACCGGGGTCGTAGACATAGACGTCGGTGGGGGCGCCGCTCGGCTCGCGTGCGAGCGTACCGTCACCGCGGAGGCCATTGGCGTGGCCCTCGCTGCGCAGGTACCACTTTTCGAACGTGGTGCCCTCGAGCGGGTACGTGTTGCCGCTCACCCACCGGTTGGAGCCCATGGCGAACATCCGCACCTTCGGCTGGCGATCGATGCCGTTGTCGATGCCCTTGAGCCAGTGATCGAACCAGCGCAGGTACTCGCGCCGCAGCTCGATCGAGACCGCCTCGGGGCCGAAGTCGAGCCCCCCGAAGTCGCGTGAGGCCGTGTCTACGTGTCCCCAGGGGCCCAGGATGAGGTGCTGGTGCTCGCGCCCGAGCGCGGTCATGCGCTGCATGGTGAGCTTGCTTCCGATGCCGTCGTCGTCGAACCAGCCCGACTGGTTGAGCACCGGCAGGTCGACCTTCGACAGCTCGTCGAGGTAGCTCGCCCCCGCCCAGTAGTCGTCGCTCGTGGAGTGGGCGACCCACTCGCGCCACAGGCGGCTCTCGCCGCCGAGCACCGTCCGGTCGAGATCGATGATCGGCAGCGTGCCGAGCAGCTGCGCGTAGGGCTTGGCGTTGAGCTCGCGCAGGGCCTGCCCGGTGAAATCGGCGGTCGCCTCGGTGGCGGCGAGGCCCTGCCACCAGATCGAGCCGAACACGGCCATCACACCGTGCTCGTACGGGACGTTGTAGAACGGATCGGGCGGCGCACAGCTGGGGATGATGGTCACCAGGTGCGGCGGCTGCTCGACCGCGGCCAGCCACTGCACCCAGCCGAGGTACGAGAGCCCCACCATCCCCACCTTGCCGGTCGACCACGGCTGCGCCGCCGCCCACTCGATCGTGTCGTAGCCGTCCTTCTTCTCGTTGATCATCGGCGTCCACTCGCCCGGCGAGGCGAAGCGTCCGCGCACGTCCTGCACCACCACGGCGTAGCCGCGACGCGCGTAGTAGTGGCCCCGCACGTCCTCCACCTCCTTCTTGTAGGGGGTGCGCACCACGATCGTCGGCCAGGGGCCGGTGCCGGTAGGCCGATAGACATCGGCCCGCAGCTCGATGCCGTCGCGCATCGGAGTCACGACCTCGTCGTCGACCACCACCGTGTGCTCCGCCCTGGACACCAGCGGATCGGGGTCCTGCGGCACCGGCATCAGCGACTCGTAGCCCTCGCGCACGAACATCGCCGTATGATTGGCCACCTGGACCAGCACCACGCGATCGTCGGCCTCGGTCCACAGCTCCATCTGCACGCCGGGCAGCTCGAGCCGCCAGCGATGGAACGTCTCGTTACGTGTGCCCATGCGGTGCGTCTCGTCGGCGCCGCGGGTGAGGACGATCTTCGTCGGCGGCATGCCGTGGATGAGCGCGGGAAGCTGCTGGGCCCCACCGGCGTCCGCGTCGTAGCGCCGCAGCACGTGGCGAATCAGCGCGGGGCTGAAGTCTCGTAGGCTCCCGAAGACCACGGAGCCTGGCTCGAGCTCCAAGGTCTCGGCGCCCTGCGGTTGGGTGAGCGTCACGCGGCGACCGTCTCGGACGAACGTTCCCGCGCCGGCGAACGAGGCGGCCTCGATGCGAGTCCAGGCCCCGGAGCCATCGACGTCGATCTGGAGCGACTGCTCCACCGACTGGCCGCCCACCGTCAGCTTGCTATCGGCGCGGTAGCTGCCGTCGGCTTGCCACACGTGCTCGATCGTCGCGAGCGGATACCCATCGATGGAGAAGGTGAACGTGCCTTCCTCGGCGAGGCCGTCGAGCGGGGCGGGACCGTCCGCAGCCTTCGATTGCACCGGGGCGGGCTCGGTCGTGGAGGGAGGCTCGGCCGTGCCGTCCGGCGCAGCCTTACACGCGGCAAGCGCCAGGATCGCGGCCAAACAGGCCGTAGGACGGCCTCCACGGCAAGATGGCCGCCATGGCAGTCGCTTCCGGTGGTCTCGCGTCGACGAACGAGCTGCAACCATGCAGCAATAGTAACAACCGCCCCCGAACGGGATTCAGGCGGCGATCACATCGTTCCTGCTCACAGGTGCCCGACGATGAGCGTGGTCCCGGGCATTCGCTGGGCCGCTTCGGCCGTGACCTGGATCGACGCCGTCCCCGGCGGTAGCCCGAGCGTTGCGCTGAGATCGAGCTGCGGAAGATCGATGCCACCGAGCCCTCCGCCGAGCGAGCCGAGCACCCCCTCGACGAGCTGGGTCTCGAGCACCGCGCGCAGCGTGGGCTCGGCCTCGATGCCACCCGGCTCCGCCACCGTGAGCTCGGTGTCGATGCGCTCGACCTCGGCGAGGGTGATGCCGATGCCGGTCGCGGTGGGCACCACGTCGAGCCCTGCAACGAGGCTCGAGTACGCCACGAACGTGATCGGTAGATCCCCCAGCACCAGGCTCCCGTCGATGCGGATGTCGCCGATGTGCATGCGCAGGCGGCCATCGGGGCCGCAATCGGAGGCCGTGGGCGCCAGCATGCCGCTCACCTTCACCTGGAGCTCGCTGATGAGCGCCGAGTCCTCGGGCAAGAGCTCGGGCGGCATCTCGAACTCGAGCATTCCACCGCGCCAGGCCCCGTGCAGGAGCTGGTTGAGCAGGTCGTCGGTGAGCGCGATCTCGAGCGGCGCCTCTCGAAGCAGCGGGAGCTCGGGCGTCCCCGCGCCGCACCCGTTCCAGTCGGGCACCCCGAGGTTCTCGTAGGGCGAGATGGGCTGGAGCGCATAGGCACCCCCGCGCTCGGCGAGCACCCCACCCTGCGACGGCGCCGGTGTGGGCGGCACCTCGCCGTCCTCGAAGCTCACGTCGTGGAAGTCGGTGGTGAGGCGCACGGGGATCGTCTCCTCGGACCCGGTGCGCGCGAACTGGAGGTTGGTGTTGGGCGCCATCGCCCCGAGCGCCAGGCCCACCGCAGGACCCATGAGGCCGGTGAGCTGGGTGGTCAGCGAGGCCTCGAGGTCGCTCGCCATGCTGTCGGTGATCGGACCCTGGAACACGTAGATCAGCGCCCCGAGCGCGCCGCCGGCCCACAGCTCCAGCCCGTTGATCGTGGTCTGCGGATCGATCACCGCGATCGCGAGCTGGTGGTCGGCGTTCACGTCGATGATGAGATCGGTGACGGCCTGGACACTCTCGATGGTGAAGCCGCCGTCCTGGTCGAACGTGCCGTCGAAGAAGAGGTCGCCCGCCATCCCGTAGATGGTGGCGGTCATGCGGATGCCGCCGTCGATCGCCTCGAGCTCGACATCGGACGACGCGGACGTCAGGTTGGAGACGTAGACGTCGTAGCCGATCGCATTGGCCACCGGCGTGGTCGGATCGATGAACGAGCCGAGATCGACAGCACCCATCGCGAGCCCCAGCAGCGTGGCGAGGTCGTCGCTCGGAAGGCCGTGGTCGCCGTCGTCGAGGCTCTCCTGGGCGAGATAGATCGCGAGCCCGTCCGTCAGCATGCCCGCGGGGGCCGCAGTGGGCGCGTGATAGCTGCTCGACCACAGGAACGACTGCACGCGGCGGCGCTCCACGCCCTGGTCGTCGACGGTCTCGAGCACGAGCACGTTGCCACCGGTGCGCGCCATCACGTCGTGGGAGAAGCGACCGTCGCTGGTCACCGACACGCTCTCGCCGTTGAGCTTGAGGCCCGTGATCGCCCCGGTCTCGCCAGTCACGTGGCTGGTCACGCGGCCGGTCACGGTGACGACCGGCGAGCTGCTCTTCAGGGTGGCCCCGCGCGCGGGGAATTCCACGTCGATGGCCGGGCGGCACTCGTTGGAGAGCACCGTGCCGTCGGTCGTGCACGTGCCTGCGTCGCAGACGTCGGCGCTGCAGGGATCGGCATCGCTGCAGTCCTCGTCGCGCATGCACTCGGGTGCGGGCCCGTCGTCGCTGCCCGCGCTCGCGGTGGAGCTCGAGCCCGGCGGATCGTCGGTGGTGCCGGTGGCGTCACCGGTGGAGCCGGTGCCGTCGGCCGCTCCGCCCCCTCCCACGGCATCGTCACCGCAGGCGCCCAGAGCAAGCAGCGTCATCATCGCGAGGGAACGAGACCACCGCATGTCTTGCCTTCATACCCCAACCGGGCGCGAAATCGCGAGGGATTCGCGTGAAATCATGCTCGGTGTGATCGACCGATCACTCGACGTGGGGCCCGTTTCAGAGTTGGACACCGGGCCTTCTTGGTCCAGTGATTCACGCCACGCTCAGGACACTGCCAGCACGCGCGCCGGGATCCCCGTCATGGTGAGCTGCCCACTGACCCGCTCGATGTGCTCGGGGCCTGCGGGAATCAACGAATTCACGTTGAGCTCCGGCAGCCCATGCGGCACCACCACCGTGCCTGGCGCCAAGCCGTCCATGGCACGGGTGGTGATCCGCAGAGTACCGATCTCGCTGCGAATTTCGATCGCCTGCCCCTCGGCAACTCCGATCGCAGCGAGATCCTGGGGTGAGAGCCACGCCACCGCTTCGGGCTCACCAGTGCGTTGTCCGCCGTGGAGCCAGCTGTTGTGCCCCAGGCGTCGCCTACGTCCCACGAGCGTGAAGCCCATATCGGGCTGCCGCACCGGGTGGGCCCGCAGCCGCTGCAGCTCCTCGGCTACGCGCTCGTCCCAGAGCCGCAGGCGATTGCGCCGTAGCCATCGCCCCGGTCGCACCTCCGGTACGGGCAAGCCGAACCGTGCGCGCGGCAGCCACCGGTCGAGCGCCATCCGAGCGAGCCGCCAGCGCCGGCCGGGCAGGCCCAGCGCCACCGCCAAATCACCGACGATGTGCAAGTCGCTGCGCGCCTCGCCGAGCGGTGGCATCACGGGGCCCGTCATCGGCAGCACCGATCCCTGGAGGAACGGCGCGGTGGCCAGCGCCACGTCCCAGCGCTCGAGCCAGGTGCTCGCGGGCAGGAGCGCGTGGGCGTGGCGGCTCGTGGCGCTCTCGAACACGTCCACGCACGCCAGGAATTCGAGCGAGCGTAGCGCCTGCTCCATTCGACCCGCGCCGGGGATCGAGCGCAGCGGATCGCCGGCCAGCACCAGCAGCGCCCGGATGCGCTCGGGTCCCGGCTCGAGGATCTCGTCGGCCAGCACGCCGCCCGGTAGCGTGCCGAGCAGCGAGGGGAACCCACCGATGCGACTCGTGTGCTCGTTGTGCAGGCCCGACCAGCGGAAGAACCGATCGATGGGCCGCGCGAGCGCCCCTACTAGGAGACCGCCGCGGCGATCGTAATTGCCGGTGGCCCACGCGAGCGCTTGCAAGAGCACGTACGCCAGCGTGCCGAACCCGCCCATGTTCACGCCTACGGACATGTGCAGCGCGGCCGAGGGGGCGGCGCGTAGTCGTGCCGCGAGCCGCTCGATCTCCGCGCGTGCGATGCCGGTGCGCGCGGCTACGTCGTCGAGGTCTACGCTTGCGATCGCGGCGCGGAGCTCCGGCCACCCGTCGACGTGCTCGGGCGGTGGTGCTCCGTCGGCGCACAGCGCCAGGAGGCCGAGGAGCAGCCACGCGTCGGTGCCCGGGCGGATCGGCAGGTGCTCGCCCCACCGCTGTGCGCTCTCGCTGCGCCGCGGGTCCACCCACACGACGGTGCCGCCGCGCGCCTCGATGCCCGTGAACGTGCTCGCGCTCCCGCCCTGCATGTGCACGAAGCTCGACTGGCTCACGTAGGGATTGGAGCCCAGCACCAGTGCGAAGTGGGTGTGCGCGAGATCGGGGAATGCCTGCACCACTGGGCTGCGGTGCACGATGTCGGCGCCCGCGAACTTGTTGTTGCAGTCCTGGCTGCCCGCATAGAACACGTTGCGGGTGCCGAGCGCCTTGCCGAACGCGAGCGAGGCGAGCACGCCGAGCCCGTTGAACGCCATGGGGTTGCCCACGTACATGCCCACCGTGTGGGGGCCGTGAGCGTCGATCACCCGGCGCAGGCGGCTGGCTACCTGATCGATTGCAGCGGGCCAGGCCACGCGGCGGCCGTCGATTCGTGGGTGGAGCAGACGATCGGGATGGCGTGCCACCTCGAGGAAGCGCGTGCCCTTGGCGCAGACGTGGCCGCGGCTGGCCGGATGCTCGCGATCGGGGAGCAGGCGTACCGGTGAGCCGTGCTCGTCGCGCTCTACTACGAGGCCGCAGGCGGCCTCGCAGATCCGGCAGTAGGTTCGCTCGGGCACGGGTCAGGATACGACGGCAGGGTCCTGCGTGCGAGCGAGGCCGGGCTCAGGTGCGGGTGGGTTTCTTTGCGGCGGGTTTCTTTGCGGCGGGCTTCTTTGCGGCGGGTTTCTTTGCGGCGGGTTTCTTTGCGGCGGGCTTCTTTGTGGTGGGTTTCTTGGCAGCGGGCTTCTTGGCAGCGGGCTTCTTGGCAGCGGGCTTCTTGGCAGCGGGCTTCTTGGCAGCGGGCTTCTTGGCAGCGGGCTTCTTTGTGGCGGTCTTCTTTGTAGTGGGCTTCTTGGCAGCGGTCTTCTTTGCAACGGGCTTCTTTGCCGCCGGCTCCTTTGATGCCGCGGCATCCGAGCTCGGTGTCTGGCTGCCGTGGATCGCTGCGAGCTTGGCCGGGTCGATTCGTGGGACGTTGCCCTCGCCGAGCTCGTCGTCATCGAGGCCGAGCGATTCGGCGAGGCGCTCGATCTCCTCCTCCGTGCGTGGGCCGGGGAGGCCATGCTCCTGGCAGAATTCCAGCAGCTCCTCGAGCTCGCCGTCGTACGCCGCGCTGGTCGACGCACCGAAGTGATCGACCCACGAGAAGCCAGTCAGGCTCGTCGAGCCCTCGTTGTCGATCATCACGATCGGTCGCTGGGCCATCGGCACGTCCGGCAGGATCAAGCGCCCGATCGCGGCCCCGTCGGCCTCTTCCGCCGCCCAGGTGGCGATCGCCGTGGGCAGGCCCTCGCCGTAGTTGGCCAGCATGTCCGGGATCTCACCGGGCTGCAGCAGGCGAACCTCGCCGTAGCTCGGATTGCCGTAGAAGTCGGGTCGAGCGGCGCGGAGCAGCTCGAGCTCCGGATCGTCGAACGCGGGGGCCGGTGCGGATTTGGAGCGTGGCATCGAGGATCTCGTCGCACGACGACGCGCCGGCGTCAAAGGTCGAGAACCGAAACTCCGCGAGCCTCGTGTACCCTGGCCCGACCGTGGCCACGACCACCGCCATCCTCGCTGCGCTCGACGAGGCGGCCACGATCGGCGAGGTGGTACGTCGGTGCCTCGTGCACGTGGACGAGGTGGTCGTGGTGGACGATGGCTCGCGGGACGGCACCGCGGAGGTAGCTGCGGCCGCAGGAGCGAGGGTGCTGCGAAACGAGCGGAACCTCGGCAAGGGAGCATCGCTGCGACGGGCCGGCGCGCAGGCCCGGGGGGAGGTGATCGTGACGCTCGATGCGGATGGGCAGGACGATCCTGCGGACATCCCTGCGCTCCTGGCTGCGATCGCAGCGGGCGCAGACCTGGTGATCGGCTCGCGCTTCCTCGGCGAGCTCCGGCCCGGGGCGATCACTCGGGTGAATCGCCTCGGTAATTTGGCGCTCACCGCCGTGTTGAACCGGTTGTACGGCGTGCGGCTGTCGGACACCCAGGCGGGCTTTCGTGCGATCCGGCGCGAGCTGTGGCGGCGGTCGGCGCTCCGGGCCACGCGCTACGAGGTGGAGACCGAGGTGCTGGTGCGCGCGCTGCAGGCGGAGGCAAGGGTGGTGGAGGTGCCGGTGACCCGGCGGGCGCGCGAGCACGGGAGCTCGGCGCTGCATGGGGTGCGCGATGGGGGGAGGATCTTGGTGTGCATGCTGCGGTTGCGAGTGGGTGGGTAGGCATCGAGGCCGCTACGATCGGTGGAGTCATTGCTGGGTGCCCATTGTCGTGAGCAGCACCTAGAGGGCGTCGATGGCGAGCGGTTGCATGTTGCATGTTCGAGCGCCGCTCCGCATCCAGCGGGATGTCCAGGGGCCGTGCAGAGGGCGACCGTGGACGATTGGATTGCCACGACCGTCTACGGAACTCCGCATTTCCGGTCATTCTCGAGCGTTGAAAACGTCGTGATGAGATCATTGCCAGACCGATCGGTTTTCCAACCTATGGGATTGGCATCTCTACATTGGCCATAGATGTCGCAAACGCAGGCCCACACCGTGCCGGACGAGACCGTGCCCATCAAGGAATCTGCATCCTTCTCGGCAGAGCTAGAGAATCGAAACTGAACGTCCATCGTTAGATTCTTTGCCTGAAATGCACTAAATACGTTTCTGTCTGTTGTACATTTGTTGACGATGAATTCGGTCTCCAAATACGATGCCGACCTTGGATTGACGTTGGGCTTGTACTCTTCGTCGAGCTTTTCGATCTGTCCGTCGCCATCGAGATCTTCATACCAGCCCACCCCCCACCGTGCATTGTATGCGACGAACCCTACGTAGCTAAAGCTCGCCAAGCCTTCCGCGTCCACTTTCATGATTATCTGATCGATGTCGAGCTGCTCCCTGTGTGCTTCGTACGACACCCAGAACATCGGGTTGACGGGGTCGAAATCCTCTTTGCACCCCGGCAACTGCTCCGAAGGGATGATCTTGGGGATGGACACGTCGTCGTTGGCGGTTTGGTCATAAGTCAAGTACTTCAATGGATTTACCGTGTAGAATAGATAGTTGAGACCGCGCACTTCGAAATGCAGATGATTGAAACAAGATACTTCCTTGTTGGTCTCGTGAGCAGGACATTCTGGGCAGGCTTGTTCGGTGCAATCGCCGCAAATCGTATAGTCGTTTGCTGCGTTGCCTACGTATCCAATCACTGTGCCTTGCTCGACGAGGATGCCATTGCCGTTCTCGTCCTTGCCCAGGCAATTCTTGATCGTCGGATCTACACTATTGCAAAAATTCAAGTCTCGAAGATGAGAATATACGGTGTAGTACCTGTCCTTCTCGAAGAGCTTGCCAGCGGGTGGGTCTGGCATGGACTCGTCCACTTTATGTCTGAGAATGACGACATTGCCGCTGTCCTTGTAACCATTGACTGGCTCGCAGGAAGGATCTGTTGAGTCCTTGCAATGAACCTGATGCAGCCAGCCGCGAGTTACTACGTGAACAGGTTGGGGATTGTTGCATATGTCGTCCTGCCCCATCGGGAGGCCGTCCTTCCTGGGAAGGAGATCCAACGCATGATGGAACTCATAATGGTCAGCAGAAGGCTTCCATCTCGGTGTGAAGCCTTGGGCGATCCAGTCCGGCTGAGTGGAGTTGGAAATTGGCCACACGAAGATCTTACCCGCCGACTTGGCTGGAAGCTTGGCCTCTGGCGGATTGTGGTGACACCTGCAGCATAGGAGGAAGAAAGTAGCTGCCGATACAAGCGTGAATCGATCGTGTCTCATCATCGGTGCCTCCTAGTACTCTCAAGTGACCTGCAGGGCTTTAACGGAGCCCATCCTCTGGGGGTCTGATCTCCGCACGATCCGCGCCGATCCCAGCCAAGCGTCTCACAGGCCCTTGGAGCTTTGCAAGGCGGGCCAGTGTCAGGTCTGCGAAACATCGATGAGCAACGAGGTTCTGGCCCTTTCGGGTCATGGCCTCGGGCGAAGGCTCTTCGTCCCGCCCGGACGCGGCGACGCAGGCGATGAGCTCGCAGAGCACGTCCACTCCCGCCTCGGGAAGCATGTATGGAACAAGACGGTGAGGGCGATGAGGGCACGGAGAGCGGTGAGGACGGCGAGGGCACCGGGCACGTGGCCGACACCGGTGCGCCGGCCTGCGACCTGCCTCCCGAAGATCCCGAGCTCTATTCGTCGTGTACGGGTATGAACACCTGCGACGGCCAAGGAATCTGCGCGTACCAGGTGGATACGGACCCGGCCATGGACCCGGCGTACTGCACGTCCTACTGCATGTTCGACCTCGAGTGTCCCTCGGTTGGAACCTGCACCGCCACGCCCATCTGTCTCACGCCGAGTGGTGGTGGCACGGGCGCTCGTGCGCTCGACTGCGGCGACGGCAAACAATGTCCCGAGGGCATGGAGTGCCTCGAAGACATGGACAGCGGCGGCATCCGGTATATCTGCTTCTAACCCGGTTCCTGCCGTCCGGGTCAGCGACTACCTCCTTGATCACGTGCCCTGCTCACCCCCTACCCGATCATCACCCCCAGCTCATACCTCCGAAACACCGCCGCCTTCCGCCGATCCTCCCGCATCGACCCCCGCGCCGGATCCGTAATCCCCAACGGATCGAACTCCATCACCAACCCCACCTTCCGCTCGAAATCCCAGCTCTCCATCGTCTGGAGCTCGTCGCGCGTGAGCCCGAACAGCTGCAGGAACAGCACCCTACCGAACGGCGTGCCGAGCTCCCCGAGCCGGGAATCGGGCACCAGCACCACTCCTTCGAGCTTGCACGGCCGCTCCGCCCCTTCCTCGTCGAGCTGCGGCGGAGCCAGCGGCCCGCCCAGATCGATCAAGTGCCCCGTGTCGAGCCCCCCGTGCCCCGAGAGCACGTAGTGCCCCAGCACCTGCAACAACCGGAGCGCCCACACCGGTGGGTTCGCCTCCGCTCGCGGCAGCCGCATCGTCAGCTCGAAGCCGAATCCGCTGTGCTCCGGATCCGCCGAGCTCTTCTCGAACAGCTCCGTGAGCCCGTAGGTCACGAAGTGCCAGCCCTCGGGCGTGGCGGTCTCGTAGACCGCAACCGCAGGCAGCGGCGCCGGCCCGTCGAGGTCGTACGCCCGCTCGCTCGTGAACTGGTGCGGCACCTGGCCGGGGTACAGCACCCCCAGCACACGATCGATCGCCGCCCAGCCGGGCGCCTCCACCGGATACCGCGGATCCCCGCTACTGCTCCCGCCGCCGCTGCCGCTGCTGCCGCTCATACCGTCCGCTCGAACTCCCGCATGAACTCGCAGAGCACGTCCACCCCCGCCTCGGGAAACGCGTTGTAGATCGATGCCCGACACCCCCCGACGCTCCGGTGCCCCTTGAGCCCCGACAGCCCCGCGGCCTCCGCCTTCGCCAGGAACTTCTTCGTCGACGCCTCCGCATCCGCCCCGCGGAGCGTCCACGTCACGTTCATCGTCGAGCGGCTCCCCGCCTTCGCATGCGGTGCATACAAGCTGCTCGCATCCAGCAGCCCATAGAGCTTCTCGGCCTTCCGCCCGTTGCGCCGCCCCATCTCCGCGGCGCCGCCCTGCTCCTTCACCCACGCGAGCACGTTGCGCAGCACCATGATCCCGAACGTGTTCGGCGTGTTGTAGAGGCTGTTGTTCTCGGCGTGCGTCGTATAGCGCAGCATCGTGGGCACGTGCCCCACGGCCTTGCGCTCGAGCAGCTCCTTGCGCATGAACACCAGCGTCACCCCCGAGGGCCCGAGGTTCTTCTGCGCCCCCGCATACCCGAGCGCCACCCGCTCGAGCGCCATCGGCCGCGCGCCGATGTTGCTCGACAGATCCACCACCAGCGGCACGTCGCCCGCATCGGGGATCTCCGCCCACTCCGTGCCGTAGATCGTGTTGTTCGTGGTGATGTGCAGGTAGCTCGCCCCCGCGTACCGCTCGCGCTCGGGCATCGCCGGGATCCGGTCGTAATTCGTGTCCTTGCTGCTCGCCACCACCTCGGTCGCCCCGAGCGGTCGGCACTCCTCGATCGCCTTGCTCGCCCACACGCCGGTGTCGATGTACGCGGCCGCCTTCCCGTCCTGGCGCAGGTTCATCGGCACCATCGCGAACTGCTGGCTCGCGCCGCCCTGCAGGAACAGCACCGCGTAGCCCTTGGGCACCCCCAGCACCTCGTGGCACAAGGCAATCGCCTCGTCGTGGATCGCCTCGTAGGTCTTGCTGCGGTGAGAGATCTCGAGGATCGAGAGCCGGCTCTCGAGCGAGTCGTCCCCGGGGACGTTCAGCGTGTGCACGGCCGCGGCGGTGCGCTCGAAGACCGCGGTGGGCAGGATCGCGGGACCAGCCGAGAAGTTGAACGGGCGCTCGGTCATGGCGCCCATTGGCTCGAAATCCGCGCCGGAAGTCAAACGGCAGGTCCCACGCCCCATGAGCCGTTCGACGACGACTACGTGAGGTGAGTCGCGCCGCCAGGCGGCCGCACGCCGACGCCGCCGTCGCTCGCACGCACGCGGCGGTGTAGCGTCCCCCCGTGGCAGCTCCGACCTTCCCCTCCCCCCGTACGCTCGTGCCCGGCAACGGCGAGCTCCGTGCCACCGTGCACACCTCCATGGGCGACTTCACGGTGCGCCTGCTCGAAGACATCGCACCCAACACCGTCGCCAACTTCGTGGGGCTCGCCACCGGCAGCCAAGCGTGGACCGACCCCGAGACCGGCGGCCCAGGCCAGGGCCCGCTCTATCGCGACGTGGTGTTCCATCGCGTGATCGCCAACTTCATGCTCCAAGGCGGCGACCCCACGGGCACCGGCCGCGGCGGACCGGGCTATCGCTTCGGCGACGAGTGCAGCCCGAACGCACGCCACACCGGCCCCGGCATCCTCTCCATGGCCAACTCGGGGCCGGGCACCAACGGCTGCCAGTTCTTCGTGACCCTCAAGGCCACGCCGCACCTCGACGGCAAGCACACCGTGTTCGGCCAGGTCGTCGACGGCATGGCAGTGGTGGAGGCGATCGGCAAGGTGCCCACCGGCCAGGGCGACCGACCGCTGACGCCGGTGACGCTCATGTCGATCGACGTCCAGCGGGTCTGACTAGTCTTGGCGCGCAGCGAGCCTCACGGCCCCGTCCGCACGCCGTAGACCACGTGCAGCGCTCCGCGGGTGCCGAGGCTGTCGAGCGCCCCGAACGCGACGTCCGCAAGGCCGTCGCCGTTCCAGTCGCCCGAGGTCGTGCGCATGCGAGCCCCGAGGGCGATGTCGTCGATGACGAAGCCGTCGAGACCGTCACCGGTAGCATCGGGCAGGTCGCGCTCGGTCGCGGGCTCACCATAGAGCACGTAGGCCTGATCGAGCTCCGAGCGCACGACCAGCACGTCGGCCCGACCATCGCCGTTGACGTCGCCCACGATCCGCGCCGCCCCGCCGAGCAACCCCGGCGTGTCGATCCGAAACCCACCGGTCCCCGCCCACACCTCCTCGGCATCCTGCTCGCCCGTGGAATCCTTGCCGTAGGCGACCACCAGCGCCTCGTCGGCGTCGATGAGGATGTCGCCCCGGCCATCGCCGTCCACGTCGCCACCGCCGCTCGCCCAGCGCCACTGGCCCAGCACGTCGGTCGTGCCCGAATCGTAGAGGTAGTAGGCCTCACCGGCCGCCACGAGCGCGTCGAAGGTCGTGTTGGCGGGTCCAGGCTGGCTCCACATCACGTAGGCCCGCGCCTCGGTGGGGTCGTCGTAGACGAAGAAGAGCAGCTCCGGCAGCCCGTCGCCGTCGACGTCGTGCAGCGGCTCGACCACGCACGTGCCGAAGCCTCCGAGCGAGAAGCCGACCCCGGGCGGCAGCCCGGCGCCGACCCAGCTCGACACCGAGTCGGCGCCGAGGATCACGCTGCAGCCGTGGAACGCCAGCTCGTCGCGGCCGTCGCCGGTGAAGTCACCCACGCCAAACAGTGGCCGGTTGAATTGGCTGATCGTAAACCCCTGGTTGACGAAGTCCCAGTCGGGCAGCTCGAACGTCACCGTGGTCTGGTTGCCGTAGAGCACCTGCGCGCGCCCCGAGAGGAAGTAGAGCGGCTCGGTGAGCGCAAGGTCGCGGAGGCCATCGCCGTCGAAGTCGCCGCTCGAGACGGTGGCAGGGTCGCCGTTGCCGCTCTGCGGCGGCAGGATCGCAAAGCCGCCCATGCCGACCTCGACATCGGCCGGCACGGGGTCGCCGCTGTAGGGCCCGCCGAGCAGGATGTAGACCGGCCCCTCGTTGTCGCTGCCGTAGCTGGCCTCGCCGTAGAGATCGGTGAGGTTGGCGACCACGCCGAGATCCTCGATGCCGTCGCCGTCCCAGTCGCCCACCGTCCGCAGGTCTCCGGCGAGCAGGCCCTCGACGTTGATCGGCAGCTCGGCCGGGGTCTTGCCGAGCATGGTGAAGCCGGCCTCCCACGTGGGCAGCTCGCCGACGGGCGCGAGCACGGGACGCACGTGCACGGTCACGGTCGCCAGCGACTGGTTGCCGAAGAAGTCCTCGATCGTGTAGCCGAACGAGTCCACGCCCCAAAAGCCCGCCGGCGCCGCGTAGGTGAAGCCGCCGGTGGGGACGACCACGACGGTCCCGCCGCGGGCGCTCAGGGGATCGGACGCGACGACGGAGATCCCTCCACCCGGCACGTCGTTGCCGAGCACGCCCTCGGCATCGTCCACGTCGAGCGCGGCGGGGCCCTGCACCCAGAAGTACTCGTCGTCGGTCGCAGCGGGCGGCAGCACCGGACCCTCGGAGGACGACGAGCCCGTGGTGGTGCCGGTGGTGCCGGTGGTGTCGGTGCCCTCGCTCGTGGTCGCGGTGGTCGCGGTGCCGCTCGAGCTGCCGTCGCTCGACGAGTCGAGCACGGGACCCTCGCTCGTGGTGCTCACCGGCGGCGCGATGGTCGTGTCGAGCTCGGTCGTCGCTCCGGTCCCCGTCTCGGTCTCGGTGTCGGCCGGCGTCGGGCTCGGGTCGGGGCAGCCGACGAGCAAGGGGATCGAGGCCAGCGGCAGCCAGGCGCGCATCATGGGTCCACGATAGCTCGGGCTCGCGCGCGCCTGCGCCCAGGGGCGCGCCAAGGCCCGCGGCGGCGGGGTGTGCGTGAAGCTCGCAGTTCGATCCGGCGTGCAGGCCTCCCCGTACCGGTTGGTATTCGCTCGGCGGGTCGGCGTGGGGCCTCGGCGCCCGGTAACTGCGCTGCACGATTCCACGTAAACCCATCGAGTGACCGGATGACGAATGATGTCATCCTGACCACGGAGCGAGCACCATGGACGAGACCCGAGAGCCAGACCTCTGCCGTTCATTGGCCCGGCGCGAGTTCCTCATGCGTGCCGCGTCCGGCACGGTGATCTCCGCGCTCGGCGGCGGCCTCTACTTCCTCTCCGACGCGCTGACCCGCGAGGCGCAGGCGATGACCCGCGAGGACGGCCGCCCCCGCGTGCCGCCGGGACAGCGAGTGATCGAGGCGCTCAAGCCGATGGGCGGCGACCCGGGCGAGCCGAGCCGCGGGAGCTTCTCGCTGCGGGTCCACGGCGAGGTGGAGAAACCCCTCGAGCTCGACTTCGCGGCGCTGATGGAGCTGGGCGAGGTGACCGTGCGCTCCGACGTGCACTGCGTGACGGGCTGGTCGTGCCTCAACGCCAAGTGGACGGGCGTGTTGCTCAAGACGATCGCGGAGGCGGCGGAGGTCAAGGACACCGCGCGGCACGTGATCTTCGAGGCGGCCCATGGCTATACGTCCAACGTGCGCCTGCGCGAGGTCCTCGAGAAGGACGACGTGATGGTCGCGTGGGACCTCGACGATCAGCCGCTGCGACGGCCCCACGGGGCTCCGGTGCGCGCGGTGGTGCCCGACCTCTACTTCTGGAAGAGCTCCAAGTGGCTGACCGGGATCAAGTTCGTGCAGCGCGACGAGCCGGGCTTCTGGGAGACCCGCGGGTACCACAACCACGCGGATCCGTGGAAGGAAGAGCGCTATGGCTGACGGCGAGCCGCGCAGCAAGGACGGCGAGGCGGGCAAGGGCGGCAAGCGCTTCCGGATCAAGTGGCGCCCGTGGCTGCGAGCGCTGCACCGCGACTTCGGGTACATCGCGGTGGGGCTCACGCTGATCTATGCGCTCAGCGGCCTGGCGGTGAACCATCTCGCGGACTGGGATCCCAACTTCGAGAACTACGAGCGCGAGTATGCCGTGCAGACGCCGCTGCCGGTCGACGACGACGAGGAAGCGGCGAGGATCGTGCAGGAGCACGCGGGGGTCACGGGCGAGCCGGTGGACGTGTACCGCGTGACCGACGACCTGCTCGAGGTGACGTTCGACGACCGCACGCTGCACGTGACGCTGAGCAGCGGCCGGGTGTTCGAGGAGGGCCAGGAGCCGCGGTTCTTCCTGCGCGCAGCGAACTGGCTGCACCTCAACCGCGGCAAGAAGGCGTGGACCTGGTTCGCCGACGGGTATGCGGTGGTGCTGGTGTTCCTGGCGACGTCGGGGATGTTCATGATCCCGGGGCGCAAGGGGTTGATCGGCCGCGGTGCGGTGCTGGTGGCGCTGGGGATTGCGATCCCGCTGGTGTACCTGAGCTACGTGGGCAGCCCGTAGCGGCCCGAATCGGAAAAATCGTCTGGATTGATGTTCGATCCGGCGCGGCGCGGCACATATAGACCAGCGCCATGGAAGCCCCCAGCCTGCACGCCCCCGAGGTCGCGATCTACGGCCCGGTCACGCCCGCCGCTGTTACCTTGCGGGCTGCATCGCGCGGTATGCGCGCTCGGGCGGCGATCCTCGACGGTCTGCTCGTGGGGGCGGCCGTCCTGCCCGCAGCACTCGCGCGACTCAGCCGCGATCACGCCTCGAGCTTCGTGTGGAGCTCGGCCTGCGCCCTCGTGGCGCTTTCGATCTACCAGTGGGTGCTGGTCTCGACCACCGGCCAGAGCTTGGGCAAGCGCTGGGTAGGAATCCGCGTCGTCTTCGTCGACGGTAGTCCCGTTACGTTCCAGTCGGGTGTGCTGCTACGCAGCTGGGTGTTCGCGATCGTCAGCGCCGTTCCGGGGCTCGGGTACTTCGTCGGCGTCCTCGACGTGTTGTGGATCTTCGGCGCGGAGCGCCGTTGCTTGCACGACTACCTCGCAGGAACCATGGTGATCGAAGCATCGGCGCGCTCCCCAATGGAAGCGGTGACGGATTCCGTCGTGAAGCCGCACGAGCGCTTCGAGAGCTACGCGTCCAACCCCGGTGGCGTTGCGCTCGACCAGCGGCTGTTTCGGCAGCTCCAGCCCGAGACGCGCGGTCTCACCGGTTGGCTTTGGTGCACGTTCTGGAGCGGCCGGCTTCACGAGGCCATGCTTGCCGAGCACCTCGCCCACGGTGATTCGCGTGCCGCCATCGTGATCGCGATGGAACCGCTCCCGATCGTCGCCGCATACTCGGACGACATCGACTGCGTCGTTCTGCTCCGATTCGAGCCTGCCGTCGGTCGCGAGCATCGCTGGAGCGTGGGAACGCGGCTCCTCACCGTGAACACCTACGAGGACGGCCGAACGCTGGCGGGCGACCTCACGGAAGGGCCTCGCAGCACCGAGCGGTGGACCAATTTCCATCCGGTCATCGCGGAGCTGGTGAGCTCGTCCCGAGCTCGAATCGACGCGCGCAAGCGAGAGATCACCGAGGAAGAGTGGGAGCGCACCGCGAGCCAAGGAGCGGCGCTCCTCTCCACGCCGATGCTCGAGTGCTGCCGTGATGGCACACCGCTGCGATCCGGGCTCTCGGCCTGCTGATTACTGCTGCGAGGGCCCACGCCGGTGCCCCTCGACGAGCTGCCCGCGCAGCACCACCATGAGCGACTTGGCCATCGCCCGCCAGATATCGGGAGGCGCCTGGGCGAGCCGCTCGCGCGAGAGCTCGTAGACCCACGTGGGGACGTTGGCGACCAGCGAGGCGCTGCGCTTGGCTTCCTCGAACAGCGCATTGGTGCCGAGGAGCGCGCCGGGGCCGACCTTTCCGATCTCGAAGGCGCCGTCGCCCGTGAGCAGCATGACCGCCAGCTCGCCGCGCGCGACGATGTACATCGACGCCGCCGGATCGCCCTCGATGCACAGCGCCTCGCCGACGGGCACGTAGAGCGGATCGGCGAGCTTGCCGAGCTCGGTGACGAGCCGCTTGGTCGTCCCGAACGTGGGCAGCGCTGCGATGGCCTCCTCGATGGGCGGGGGCTTTCGCTCCTCGAGCTTGCGTGCGATCCGCTTCCACCAGCTCGCGGGCTCGCGCTTGGGCGGCGGGCGATTGCCTCGCTGGTCGCGCCGTAGCGCGCGCTCGTTCTCGCCGATGCGGCGGGCGAGCACGACGATCGCCGCCTCGATGAGCGCGTCGTAGAGATCGGGGTGGAGCGCGGTCAGCCGCACCAGCATGGGGCGCTGCAGCACCCACAGCTCCGTGGGCTCGAGCGCGACGACGTCGGCCGTGCGCCGCTCTCCCGGCACGAACACCGAGGCCTCGCCGAGCAGCTCGCCCGCGCCCACGCGATCCCGCTCGACGTCGTCGACCCGAATGCCGACGGTCCCGCTCACGACCCACGCGAGACCATCGGTCTGGTCGCCCTGCTGCCACAGCCGCTCGCCGTTCTGAAGCGACCGGTGCTGCCAGCCTTCGGCGACGAGCTCGCTCGCGGGTCGACCGAGGAGCTGGGGCAGGGTGGGTCTGTCACGTCCGAGCATGCGTCGAGGACGAGCATACACCGGGGCTCATCGGCCTCGTCGGCCGGCAGCGAAGTCGCCGATCGTCCGTCCTCTCGGCGTGTTACGATCCGGCCGTGGACACCTCTCGGGACCGCCTGCCCCGCGCCAGCGTCCTCGTCTGCGCCACCGTCCTCGCGGTGGGCCCGAGCGCGGCCGCTCACGCCGGGGAACCGGAGGCCGCCACCGAGGCCTCGGGCACCGACGATGGCACCACCGCTGACGAGACCGCCGGAGCTCCGGAGGAGATCCTCATCCCGGACAATGCCCCGACCTGCGGTCCGTGCTGTCACGGGTCGCTGGACCCGTCGTGCAATGCCGTCGTGACGCCGCCTCCCGTTCGCCCGGGCGCCAGGAAGGGCTGCGCGGTGCACCCGGGCGCGCCCGAGGCCTCCGGTGTGCTCGCCATGCTGGCGCTGCTGGCCCTGGCGCGGCGTCGCGAGGATTGAGGGCGTGGGCATGGCTTCCTCGGACGCGACGGCCCTGCCCACGGAGGTGCGGCTGGCCCTCGACTGGGAGCTCTGGGTGGTGGAGCAACTGCTCCTCGCCCGCGCGCACGACGACATCATCGCCACGCTGACGGCCCGAGGCGTGGATCGGACCGCCGCGGTGGCGCGCGTTCACGAGGTCCTTCGTTCCGAGGGCTTGGCGAGCATGAAGCAGCGGCTGGGAGAGGCCATGCTCGCGGCGCGGCTGGAGCGGCTGTCGGAGGAGCTACGAAGCGTGCGGCCCGACGGACCCACCGAGGTCGTCACGCGCTCGAGCATCGACCGCGAGGCGCTGCTGACCCAGCACTGGATCCCTTCGCGGCCGCTGCGGCTCACCGAGGCGGCGGCGTCGATGCGAGCGGTGCAGCAGTGGCGGTTGTGCGAGCTCGGCCGACGCTTCGGCGGGGTCGAGGTGGAGGTCAACGTGGAGCGCACGCAGGCGTCTCGGAGCACCGAGGTCGAGCGACGCGCGCGAAGGATGCCGTTCGGTGAATTCATCGCCTGCGTGCAGGCGGCGCCCAGCAACGACCTCTATATCGTCTCGCGCAACGGCTTGCTCATGCACCCCGAGCTCGCGCCGCTGTGGGACGAGCTCGGGCCGCTGCCGGAGATCCTCGAGCCGCCCCGGCGCCCGCGGGGCGCCTCGCTGTGGGTCGGCCCGGCGGGCACGGTGACGCCGCCGCACTTCGATCCCCACAACGTGCTGCTGGTGCAGGTCGAGGGCCGCAAGCGCGTGCGCCTCGCTCCCCGCATCCGCGCTGCCTTGCACGCCGAGCTCGATGGGTACTACCTGCGTCGTTCGCTCGACGAGTGCTTCGCGGCGGAGGCCATCGCCACCGTGATGCTCGATCCCGGCCAGGCGTTGTTCGTGCCCGTGGGGTGGCTGCACGAGGTCACCGCGCTCGAGCCGTCGATCACGCTGTCGCTCTTGTGCTTTCCGTGGCCCAACCACTTTCATTTCCTCGGGCCTCCGGGGGCCGCGATCGAGTGAGCCCGCACGGGCTGTCGGGGGGCGCGGGGGCGTGCAATAGTGAACATGATGGGGCGCGGCGGGATCTCGCGACGAGCGGCGCTGGTGGGCATGGCCAGCGCGGCGCCGCTGCTGTGGCTGCCCGGGTGTCACGGCAAGTCTGCCGGCGGGCCCGCGCAAGGGCCGGTGGCGTCGCGCGGGTCGGAGGCGGCGATCCTCCATCACATCGTGGCTCGGGCGACGCGGGACGGGCAGAACGCCACGCTGGCGCGGGTGTTTCCGTCGGTGGAGCTGCCCAATCTCGATCCGTTCGTGCTGCTCGACGACTTCGACGTGCACGTGCCGGCCGGGTTTCCGGATCATCCGCACCGAGGGTTCGAGGCGTTCACGTATATGATCGACGGGGCGTTCGAGCACCGTGACTCGCTCGGTAACGAGTCGAAGATCGGTGTGGGTGGGATCCAGCGGTTCAACTCCGGCGCCGGGGCGCGGCACAGCGAGATGCCGGGCACCGCGGGGAGCAATCGAGGATTGCAGCTGTGGGTGAACCTGCCGCGCGCCAAGAAGCAGATGGAGCCCGAGTACCAGGGCGTGCAGGGCGAGGCGATGCCGGTGGACGAGCAGGGCGGGCAGCGGATCCACACGGTGGTGGGCGAGAGCTCGCCGGTGGCGCTGCACACCGAGGTGGAGTACCTCGACGTCACGCTGCTCGCCGATGGGAGCTTCGATCGCGTGATCCCGGCGGGGTCGAGCACGCTGCTCTACGTGCTCGACGGCGCGCTGCAGGTGGGTGAACGAAACGTCTCACGCGGGCACGCGTTGGTGCTCGGCGAGGGCGAGCTACGAGCGCGGGGCAAGGCGGGGGCGAGGTTGGCGTGGTTGCGGGGAAGGCCGCACGGCGAGCCGATCCGGCACCGCGGGCCGTTCGTGGACTGATGATGGAGACGCGACCTCAAGGCGCAATGACGAGTGGCGACACATCCGCCTTCTTGGCGGCCTTGGCAAGGCCACGATCGAACGTCGCAAATGCCTCCGCTCTTGCGCTGCCGGCGAGGTGCAGCGCGTCGGCGAAGTCCATGCCATCGGCATGCCATGCAAGTGCACGAAGCACCACGTCGCGATCCTCCAGCTCGATGGTCGGCACGCCGGCCAACACGTGGAATGCTCGCACGATCGCGGCGACGTCGAGCCCATAGGCATGGCGCAAGACCCACTCCGTCTCGAGCATCACCGTCCTCGCCACCCACACGGGGCCCGAGCGGAGCAGCTTCATGGCCCGGGCTGCCTGTGCCGGGTCGTCGTTCGTCAGCACGCGCACGAGCACGTTGGTGTCCACGGCGATCATCGCTTCTTCTTCGCCTCCGCGCGGATGGCGGCCTCCATGTCGGCCAAGGATCGGCGAGGACCGCGGTAGCCGGTACATCCGAGCAAGTCCTCGACGAATGTGACCGGTGACCGCGCAACGGGACGCAAGAGCACGCCATCGGAGACCTCCTCCACTTCGAGCACCGTGCCCACTTCCCATCCACGCCTGTCGCGTACGAGCTTCGGCAGGACGATTTGCCCCTTGCTCGAGAGTCGTGCCTTCATGGGATACGCCTCCAGTCCCGTCGGTAAGACGTCGGTAAGACCATGAGAGCACGACGTCCCGCCCCGTGCAAGCGGTGCTCGGCCGCCGCCCGCGACTACCAGCTTCCCGTGCTTTGACGACCCCCGCACGACCGCGCTATGCCGATCTCATGCCGATCGACCCGTCCAAGACCGCCGTCCTGCTCATCGAGTACCAGAACGAGTTCACGACCGAGGGAGGCGTGCTCCACGGAGCCGTCGCCGCGGTCATGGAGCGCACCGAGATGCTCCCCAAGACCCAGCGCGTGGTCGAGCGCGCGCGCGCCAAGGGTGTGACGATCATGCACGCACCGATCGCGTTCGCGCCGGGCTACCACGAGCTCGGCGCTCACCCGTACGGCATCCTCAAGGGCGTCGTCGACGGCAAGGCATTCGTCAAGGGCAGCTGGGGCGCCGCGATCGTCGACCAGCTCGCGCCGGCCGCGGGCGACATCGTGATCGAGGGCAAGCGCGGGCTCGACACCTTCGCGAGCACCAACCTCGACTTCATCCTGCGCAGCAAGGGCATCGAGACCGTGGTGCTGGGCGGGTTCCTCACCAACTGCTGCGTCGAGTCGACGATGCGCACGGCCTACGAGCACGGCTTCTCCGTGATCACGCTGACCGACTGCATGGCCGCGACCTCGCCCGAGGCGCACGACAACGCGATCGAGCACGACTATCCGATGTTCTCGCGGCCGATGGTGGCCGCGGACTTCCTCGAGCAGCTCGGGTGAGGCCGCCGGTGGTACGATCGGTCGTGATGCGGATCCTCGCTCTCGCCGGTGCGCTCTCGATTTCGACCCTCGCATGCGGCGGAGGTGGGTCGAGCGACGGCTCCGCCGACGGCAGCTCCGCCACGGGCGATGCCTCCGGCGCTTCGGACGACCAGACCGAGTCGGTCGACGGCACTGCCGGCAGCGCATCCGGCTCGGGCGGCACCGACGATACCGCCGGTCCCGGCGACTGCGTCGGCGACGGTCCCTGGCCCGCCACCACCACCCCGTGGCCCGCCAGTCGTACGCCCGACGGCGCGCCGCTCACCCACGGTGCCTCGCCCTCGCTCTCCGGCGACGGTCGGCTCGTCGCGTACGCCTCCAACCTCGATCCCGCCACCGGCACCGGCACGGACTTCCTGCTCCACGTCTACCTGTTCGACGCGGCCTGCGACACCACCACGCGCGTTCCCTTCGTGCCGGAGAACCCACAGACCGAGGAGGTCGAGCCCGTCGTCTCCGTCGACGGCTCGACCGTGGTGTTCTGGAGCCGTGGACAGCCGATCGTGGACAACCTGTTCACGGCCGACGTCTTTGCCTATGACGTCGCGAGCGGGGAGATCGAGCCGATCAGCGTGCGCCCCGATGGCGAGCTGGCCCGCGCCCAGAGCCTCCAGCCCGTCGTCTCCGCCGACGGCCGCTTCGTTGCGTTCGTGTCGAGCGAGCCGCTCGGCGCGGGCCCTGAGGAGGGCGGCGTGTTCCTGCGCGACCGTCAGCGCGGCACGACGGTGTGGGTGGGCAGCGGCGAGCGTCCCTCGATTTCGGCCGATGGCAGCGTCGTCGCATTCGGGTTCGGCGACGTCTTCGCGTGGGATCGCACGACCGGTCAGACCGAGACCATCTCGCTGACCATGGACGGCATGCCATCCAACGTCTCCAACCAGCCGTCCGTGTCCGCGGACGGGCGCCTGGTGGCGTTCGCATCGCTGTCCGCGGGAATCGTGGCCGGCGACACCAACGGGGTGCAGGACGTGTACGTCCGCGACCGGCAGACGGGCACGACCGAGCGCGCGAGCCTCGACGACGCCGGCAACGAGCTCACGGAGGAAGCCTACGCTCCCCGGCTCTCGGGCGACGGACGCTGGGTGCTGATGAGCATCGGGGCGATCAGCACCGGCACGGGCAACGCCGCCCAGGTGTGGGTGCGCGATCGTTCCGCCGGCACGCTCGTGCGCGTGAGCGAGAACGCGGCGGGCGAGGTCGCGGATCGCCAGGCCTGGGTGGCCTCGATCTCCGCCGATGGGGCATGGGTCGCGTTCGAGACCCAGGCGACGAACCTCCTCGATCCTCCCGAGCGCTTCGGCAACTACGACGCCTACGTGATCGCGCGGCCGTAGCGACGAGCCCACGCCCGAGCCCGGCGATGGCCCATTCGGGTCACGGAGGTGATCGCGTCGAGAACATCGTTCGGGGCCCCTCTGCCTCATTCCTCGCCACTGCACCCGCTGGCCCGCTACCTTCGGGACGATGCAGGACAACCCGTTCGCTCCCCCCTCGGCCGCGGCCGATGTCTCGGCCGGTCGAGGCCTGGTCTTCTCGCCCGAGGGCGCGGCCGTCGTCTCGAGCCTCGCCACGTGGATGCGCGGCTTGTCGATCATCCTCTACATCGGAGTGGGATTCCTGGTCCTGGGAAGCTTCGCCTTCCTCGCGGTCGGCAAGTCCGGGGCCATGGTCGGAATGATCGGCTTCCTGATCCTCGGGGTGCTCTTGGGCCTTGCCGCGAAGTGGCTGCGCGGGGCCGCCGAGGGCTTCGAGCGCGGGGTGATGAGCGACGACGAGATGACGATCGGCATGGGGTTCCGCAACCTGCGCGCCTACCTCATCCTCGCGGGGCTCGCGAGCGTCCTCTCGCTGGCCAACACCGTCTACCAGGTGGTCGGGTGAGCACCATGGACGACCGACGCATCCCGTTCACCGACGACGACGAGCGCCGCATCGCCAGCGCCGCCACCTGGGGCCTCATCGTCGCGGGCTCGTCCATCGCCACCGCACTGGTGACGCTCGTGCTCCAGGCTCAGCTCTACTTTGGTCCAGCCGCGCACCTGCTGGCCTTCATGGGTCCGGCGATCATCATCACCACGGTCCAGTCACTGCTCTCGCTGCTGTTCAACGTGTGGCTCTTGCAGGCGAGCCTGTCGTTCCGCAAGGTCGCGATCACCGACGAGGCCGACCAGGCCCACCTCTTGACGGGGTTTCGCCGGCTGCGCGGGTACTTCATGATCCAGGTGATCGTGATCCTGCTGGCGTTCTGCGGCGGGATCTTCTTCTCCGTGGTCGAGTGACCAAGCCCTACAGCAGGTGCCGCACCTTGATCTCGAGGTAGCGGTTGACGAGATCCACCGTGAGCTGCCGCGGCTCCACGTCGAGCACGTGGGCACCCAGCGCCCGCAGCCGCCGCACCAGCCGGTCGTGCCAGCCGAGCACCTCGGCCGCGGCGGCGCGGCGGTAGAGCGTGGCCTCGTCGTCGTCGTCGCGCACGATCGCCAGCGCCTCGATCTCCGGGTCGCGGAGGAGCACGATGAGCGGCAGGTGGCGCGGCAACAGCCCGCGGGCGCAGCGAGCCAGCGCCTCGGCGGAGACGTCGTCGGCGACGCGGGTGAGCACGACCACCAGCGTCCGCTGCCGTAGCTCGCGACCAAGGTGCAGGAACGCGGCGGCGTAGTCGGGCTCGACGAGCTCGGGGTGCAGGTCGTAGGTGGAACGCACCAGCCGGATCGTGGTCGAGCGGCCCGAGGCGGGCGCGACCGCAGCCCGGATGCGATCGGAGAACGCGAGCATCCCCGCTCGATCGCCGCCGCGGGTGGCAACGTGGGCGAGCAGCAGCGAGGCGTTGAGCGCGTGGTCGAACAGCGGCAGGCCCTGCGACTCGGTGGTCATCAGGCGGCCCGCGTCGAGCACGAGCTCGATGGTCTGATTGCGCTCGAGCTGGTACTGCCGCGAGATCAGCTTCTGGCGGCGCGCGGTGGCCTTCCAGTCGATCGAGCGGAACTCGTCGTCGCGGGTGTGCTCGCGCAGGCGCTCGAACTCGTTCTCGCCGCCGGGGCGCCGCGTGGGTCTGACGGTAGAGTGGGCGCGGTCCTGCCGGGCCAAGAGCTCCCAGGCGCGCAGCGCCTGCACGTCGGGGTACACGTGGACCTCGTCCGAGGCGGGCAGCCGGAGCTGGCGGATCCACAGCCGCAGCGGGCTCGGGTAACGCACCGTGGGCGAGCCCAGCCGGTAGGCGCCGCGCCGGTGGGGCCGGATCTGGTAGCGCAGCGTCGCGGTGCCGCGGGGCGGCAGCGCGACGCGACCAGGCAGGCCCTCGACCTCGCCAGCGTCGAGCACGTCGTCGGTCACGTCGACCCAGAGGGCCGAGCGGGTGCGCGAGCGCAGGTGCAGGGTCACCGGGTTGGGCCGCCCCACCGAGAGCACCGAACGCACCTCGCGGCGGATCTCGACCTGCCGCGGCAGGCAGAACAGGGCATCGACGCCCGCGAGCCCAGCCACCACCCCGTCGACGAGCAGCATCGTGGGCAAGAGCGTCTCGTCGAGCAACGTGAGCAGCGCGAGCCCGAAGGGCCCGAGCATCAGGAGCACGAGCTGGCGGGACGGGATCATGCGGCGCTCTTGGGCACGACGGCCTCGGCGAGGATCTCCCGCACGCACTCGTCGGCGGTGATGCCCTCGAACTCGGCGTCGGGGACGAGCATGATGCGGTGGCGCAGCACCGCCGGGGCGAGCGCCTTGACGTCATCGGGGATCACGAAGTCACGGCCACGCATGGCGGCGGTGGCCCGCGCCCCACCGAGGAGCGCAATCGAGGCACGCGGCGAGGCTCCGAGGTCGATCGAGCGGTGGGCGCGGGTGCGGGCCACGATGTCGGTGATGTAGTCGAGGATGCCTTCGTCCACGCGCACGCCGGCGAGCGCCTGCTGCATGGCGACCACGTCCTCGGCGCGCACCACTGCGCGTAGGCCGGCGGCGTCGAGATCGGCTGCGTCGAAGCCCTCGACGTGGTTTCTCAGGATCTGCTTCTCGACGTCGCGGCTCGGGTGACCGACCTCGACCTTGATGAGGAAGCGATCGAGCTGCGCCTCGGGCAACGGATACGTGCCCTGCGACTCCACCGGGTTCTGGGTGGCGACCACGAAGAACGGCCGCGGCAGCGGGCGGGTGACGCCGTCGGTGGTCACGCAGTGCTCCTGCATCGCCTCGAGCAGCGCCGACTGGGTCTTGGCGGGGGCGCGGTTGATCTCGTCGGCGAGCAAGAGCTGCGTGAACACGGGGCCCGGCATGAAGTCGAACGTCTGCGTGCGCTGGTTGAACACGCTGCCACCCGTCACGTCGGAGGGCATGAGATCGGGGGTGAACTGGATGCGGCGCGGCTCGCAGCCCAGCACCCGCGAGAGCGCGCGCACGAGCAGCGTCTTGCCGAGGCCCGGCACGCCCTCCACGAGCACGTGGCCGCGGGCCAGGATCGCCGTGAGCACCTGCTGCACGAGCTCGTCCTGGCCCACGAGCACGCGGCCGACCTCGCGCTGGATGTGATCACAGGTCTCGCTGAAGGCGCTCATCGCCATCGGTGCTGACGAAGGGCTGCTCATGGGAGCTTCGGGGATCATCGGGGGCCTCGCTTGGGTCCTGCGGTGGTGTCGATGAGGCGGCCGAGCTCGCGGAGCACCGCGAGGTCCTCCGGGGCGCCGTGGCCATCGTGGATGTCGTCGCGGGCGTGGTGGGCCTCGACCAGCGTGCGCATGATCTCGGTCTCGTCACGGCCGGTGCGGGCGGCGATGCGGCGCGCGAGGTGGTGCAGGCCGCGGCGCTGGCCGCCGAATCGCTCTTGCACGCGCTCGAGCGCCCAGCCGGCGTAGAGGTGCAGCGCGTGCCTGCGGGCGCCCGCACGGTGGTACTGCTGGGCGAGCGCCTCCACGTGCTCGACGAAGCGCCGCCGCGAGGGCGGCGGAGGGTCGCGCGGGCGGCCGAAGTGGACGCCGCGCCAGAGGTAGAGGAGCAGCACGAGCAAGAGCAACTGCCCGATCACCGGCGTGAGCTCGGCGCGGGCGATGGCGTCGAACGGATCGCTGGCTCCGCCGTCGCCCGCGAGCTCGCGCAGGTCGCCGTCGACGAGCTCGAACGGCCCGCCCACGTCGCGCAGGAGCGCGACGAGGAATGCTCCGTTCTCGGGCACGGCGAGCGACGCGTTGGTGAAGAGATGCTCGTCGGCGAGCACGATCGCCGAGCCACGCTCGAGCGCATAGGCCGAGCCGCGCTCGAGCGCATAGGGTCCGCTCTCACCGTCGCTCAGCACCACGGTGCCGGAGCTGTAGCGCTCGTGCGGCACGAGGCCGGCATTGCCGGGCACGGAGACCGTGGCAGGCCAATGGTGGATCGGAGCTCCGGCGACATGGAGCGGCCCGGGCTGGCGCTCGCCGGGGCTCGCCCGCACTGGCCACAGGAGCGCATCGTAGCCGGTCAGCACCATCCGTTCGCCCGCGAGCAAGTGGCTCGTGAGCGCGTCGCGCTCGGTCGTCGTCAGCTCCACGTCCTCGAGCACGATGAGGGTGGGGCCGCCGCGCCGGAGCTGGTCGAGCGACGTGCGACGGTAGTCCACGGCGAGCCCGTTGCTGCGCAGCAGCGCGATCACCCCGGCCCGCCCCGAGGGCGAGTGCGACCACGGGTAGTCCTTGGCCGAGTCGCCGCTGCACGCCAGGCTCGTCCACACGAGCAAGAGCGCCCCCGCGAGCGTACCCAGCACCGAGCGCACCTGGGCCAGCAGGCGATCGACCTCGGCGCGCGCGGGCGGGGCATGGCCGAACTGCACGCGCTCGACGACGCGCACGACCTGCCGCGCAGGCTCGTGGAGCGCGGGCTCGCTCCGCAGGTCGCGGACGTGATCGCCGTTGGTGCGCGACGAATGCAGCCGTACGTGCCCGCGCTCGGCGAGGCGTCGCAGGAGAGCCGCGTGGCCGTCGGTCACCGCGCCCGCGAGATCGCCCTGCTCGGCTCGCCGGGTGGCGCGGGCGAGCAGGCGATCGGCATCGGTCTCGCGGGGCAGCGCTGCTGCAGCGTCCTCGGCCTCGTCCGCGCGGGGCGGCTCGTCCTTGGCAGCCTCGGGCTCGTGCGGGGCTCGAGGGCTCGCGGGGCCACGGAGCTGCAGCAGGACCACGACCACCATGGCGCCCACGATGATCCACAAGAGCACGTGCGGGAGCGGACCCGCGGGCGCAGCGGGCTCGGACTCGGGCTCCGATCGTCGGTCGTGATCCCGGGGTGCCCGCTGCGGCTCCGTGGGCTCGCGAGCCGGATCGCGAGCGTCTGCTTCCTTGCCAGGCTCGCGCGTGCCGAGCGGGCCGAGCTCGCCGGTGATCACCGCCCGCGGGGCCTCGCACGCGGCCCGGAACGTCGGGCACGGAGGATCGTCCGTGGGCAGCAGCGGGCACCACTGCGCCTCGTCGTTCGTCAGTGGGTAGCGGTCGTCGTGGCAGAAGCCGAACGCGGGATCGGCCAGCACCTCTCGCGCGGTGGACGGAGCCGCGCCGGCGGAGCCCGCGATCGCCCACAGCGTGAGCACCAGCCCCAGGAGCCAGGCCTTCACGCGACCCTCCGAGGCGAAGCCACGGGCTCCTCGGCCGCCAGCGCCATGAAGCGCAGCTGGATGTCCCAGCCATCGCCACGGGTGCGGTGATCGACATAGGCGAGGAACCTCGCCACGGCCACGTAGGGGATCGCGACGTGGAAGCCCACGAGCGCGTAGAGCGAGCCAGCGTCCTCCCACAGCTCGCCGAACGGGCGGCCGAGCTGCAGCACCACCTCGACGAGGCCGTGCCCGAGCAGCTCGAGCGCCCCGATGCCGGCCACGAGCGCGAGCCCGAGCCCGCCGAGCAGGAGCACGAGCTCGGTGCCGCGATGGCGAGCGAGCTGCCAGGCGCGCTCGGTGGCGGTGATGGCCGAGCCGTTCTCGAGCAGGCTCGCCTCGTGCACCATCGCCACGCGGATCCACGCGCTCGGCAGCAGCACCAGTGTGAGGGCGCCGCCCGCTAGGATCGCGCGGGTGAGGACGAGCGCCCCGATGTACGAGGGCAGCCGGCGCGCGTACAGCCGCAGCACGAGGCCCGCCGGAACGGCACGCTGGAACAGCGCCCGGCTGGTGGCGACCGTGAACACGCCCTGGCTCACGGTGGCGAGCCCCACGGCGAGCAGCCACACCTGCACCCACGACCACTCGCCGAGCCAGCGCGCGGCCACGCAGGCGGCGAGCGACGGCAGCAGCACCAGCGCGGCGAGCCGCGCATACAACCAGCGATCGGCGGCAAAGCACCACAGCGCCGCGAGGTCGAGGATCTCCCCGAGGGTGCGCGGCCGCAGCACCACGCGGGCATCGGCGAGGTTCATCGCGCTCCCCTCCGGCCCGCGAACGCGAGGTACGCCGCCACCAGCAACGAGAGCACCCCGGCCACCACCCACTTGACGGGCGGAGCCACGGCCGATGGCGACCAGAAGCCCTCGATCGCTGCGGCCACCAGCAGCATGACCGCGGCCCCGCCGATGATCGTGCCCACCGCGGCCGCCTGAGCACGGAGCGACCCGAGCCGCGTGCGCCCGCCGGTGCGCACCAGCGCATAGCCCATCTGCAGGCCGGCCCCGCCCGCAATGCAGATCGCGGTGAGCTCGAACGGCGCGTGACCACAGATGAAGGTGAGGATGTTCTCCCCGTGGCCCTGCACGATCACCCAGCCGAGCACGGTGCCGATGACCATGCCGTTGTAGACGAGGAAGAACACGCTCCCGAGGCCGAACAGGATCCCGGTGGCGAAGCAGCGGAACGCGATGCCGACGTTGTTGTAGACGTAGAAGCCGGCCATTGCGGCGTCCTCGCCCGCGGCACGACCCGCGAGGCTGTCGGCGTACATCTGCGCCGAGGCCTCGAGCTGCTCGCGGGGCAGCACCGCCTGCGCGAATTCGGGGTGCACGAGCGTGGCCCACAGCGCGAGCACCAGCGGCACGAGGAACAGCGCGCTGCCCACCGCGAAGAAGCGGCCGTGCTCGCGCAGCGTGCGGGGGAAGTCGCGGACGAGGAAGCCGCCCAGCCCGCCCAGCCGGACCGGGCGCGCCCCGTAGAGCAGGTTGTGGGCCCGTGCCGCCAGCCCGTCGAGGTGCGCCAGCAGCTCGGTCTCGTAGCCGGCCGAGCGCGCGCGCATGAGATCGGAGCAGAGGCTGCGATAGAGCGCGCCCAGGCGAGAGATCGCGACGGGTGCCAGGCGATGCAGCGCGGGCTGCTGGCCGAGCAGCTCGTCGAGCTCTGCCCACTCGGTCTTGCGCGCGGCGACGAACTGGTCCTGGGGGTGCATCGCGTGGGCTCTTCTCGGCTAGAGCGTGGTGCGGCGCTCGCTGGCACGGAGGTGGAGCAGCGCGAGGCTGCGCGCGGGACCCATCCTTGGCGGCCCGTGCGAGGGGACGCCTTCGGCGTCCGGGGCCTTCGCCGCGCTCGCGGGCAGCCGATCGGCAAAGCGCGGCAGCACGAGCTCGGCGAGCTCGTCGGCGCGAGCGGGGCCGAGGCGCTCGAGCCGGCGCACGAACAGGTCGAGCGCCTCGCGCTCTTCGGGGAGCAGCCGCGCGGCCACGGGCATGGCCGCGAGCTCCTGCGCGGTCGGAGGCGGTCGCAGCTGCACCGTGTTGGCCACGTGCGAGCGCTCCTCGACCACGACCATGGTGCCCGCCACGAGATCGCCGAGCCGTCGGAAGCGAGGGTCGAGACCCATCACCACCACGCCGAGCGCGTAGCCGCTCGGCAGGAAGTCGGCGGCGCGGAGGAGGTTGCGGAGGAGCGCGTCGGTGAGGTTGATCGGGTGCCCGCCCTCCTTGATCACCCGCAGCCGCAGCGCCTTCTTGCCCGGCGTGCGCCCGCTGCCGAGCGCCTCGAACAGCACCCCGTAACCCCACTCCATCGCGAAGGCGACCAGCGCATAGACGCCGAGCGACCAGCCGCCGAGGTCGTCGCGGCCCACGCCGCCGAGCATCAGCAGGATCCCGAGCACGAGCAATACCGCGAGCTTAACGAGCAGATCGATCGCATACGCGAGGCCGCGGCGCGCGGGCCCGGCCAGGCGGTACTCGAAGCGCACCTGCTCGGGCGAGTCGATGGCGGCGATCGTGTCGAGGCGCGGAGCCGGGCTCGTGGAGCCCGGGGTAGTGCTCGCGGAGCTCGACCGATCGACGGAAGGGGTCACCATCGCGAGGACGTCACGGTAGCATCGCCTCGGGCTCGATCGGCGGCGGCCCACCGCACGAAGGAGCCACGCGTTCGAAACGGCACGAGACGGCCTCGCGCCCGGCTCGAGGGCCCGAGCGCGTTCTTCGCGAAACCAGCGTATGCTGGTGTCATGCGCGTTCGTTCTGCCGTGCTCTCGTCGCTTGCCCTGCTCCCGCTGTTTGCGACGAGCGGCTGCGGGGGGAGACGTACCGGCTGCGACGCCCCGACGGAGCGCTTCGAGCTCGACGAGCTGCTGACCGCGGACCAGATCGACGAGGCGGTGAAGGACGCGACCGATGCCGCCAGCAAGGCCGGGGTGGCCCCGCCGAACGAGTGCGAGGAGGTCTGCCGTGCCACCTATCGCCGTACCCGCCGCTGGAAGCCGACCGGCGTCGAGAGCTGCACGCTCACCCGGCCCGAGCAAACCGCCGGCCCCGAGGCGCACGGGCGCGTCGCTTGCTCGGGAAGCGGGGTGGAGTACTACTGTGAGGGCCGTCGACCGCTCGCGCACGCCGACGTCGATGCCGACATGGGCGGCGATGCAATGGCACGCAGCCTGGCGGCCATGGCGTGGCTCGAGGCTGCTTCGGTGCTCGCGTTCGATGAGCTCGCCGCGTGGCTCACGGTCCGGGGCGCGCCGGCCGAGCTCGTCGAGCGCTGCCGGGCCGCGGCCGAAGACGAGCGTCGCCATGCCCGCTGGCTGACGCACCTGGCGGAGCAACGCGGGGTACGTGTGCCCATGCCCACGCCGCGGGCAACGAACGAGGCGAGCGTGCTCGAGGTGGCGCTGCACAATGCGGTCGAGGGCTGCGTGCACGAGAGCTTCGCTGCGCTGATGGCCGCGGTACGGGCCGAGCGTGCGGAGGAGCCGTGGTTGCGCCAGGTGTTCGCCAGCATCGCCATCGACGAGATCCGACACGGCGAGCTCGCCTGGGAGCTCGACGCGTGGCTGCGGACGAGACTCGAGCCCACGCAGGTGCAGCGGGTCGAGGCGGCGCAGCGCGAGGCGCTGGCCCGGCTGCCGGAGCGAGCCCGCCGCGCACAGGCGTGCACGCCCGCGGCGCTCGGCGGGATCGACGACGAGCAGGCGCAGCAGCTGGCGTCGTGCTTCGCGGCCCGACTGGCGGCGTGATCGATCCTCGAGCGTCGCAGGTTGCCCAAGTCGTCCTGGCGGACTGCCCAAATCGCGGCGGTTCCGACCTGTAAATATTCGAAACCATTGCTCACCACGGCTTGGCCCGGAGTGTGCTCAGGGGCTCGCGCAACGCAAGAGCGCACCGCTCACCACATCGGAATTTCACAAGCCATGTCCCACACCCGTTCGAACACCATTCGTCCCGCTCTGCTCTTGATCTCGCTCGGCGCCTTCGCGGCGTGCGACGAGGGCGAGGAGGGCCGCCCGCTCACCATGCCCGAGCGCCTCGAAGAAGGGCTCGACGAGTACGACCCCGCCGACTGGATCGCGCCGGTCTATCGCGTCGACGGCGACGACGACGAGTCCGAGGAGGGCCACACGATGCGCAGCCTCGGCGGCACCGACCGCTACATCGTGGTGCTCGACGACAAGGTCGTCGGCGACGACGGGATGGCGACGATGATGGAGACGTTCGCGGGCCTACCAGTGGAACAGACCTACGACACGCCGGTGCTGCGCGGGTTCGTGGCCGCGCTCGCCGAGGAGGAGATCGAGGAGGTCCGCCGCCGGCCCGAGGTCTTGTTCGTGGAGCAGGAGCAGTTCGTCACCCACGGCGCCGCGGCGTCGTGGGGCCTGGACCGACTCGACCAGACCGACCTGCCGCTCGACGGCGAGTACCACGCTGCGGCCACCGGCACCGGCGTGCACGCGTACATCGTCGACACGGGCATCCGCGCTGCGCACTCGGAATTCACGGGGCGCGTGGGCAACGGCTGGTCGGGCGTGAGCGGCGGCACCGAAGACTGCGACGGCCACGGCACGCACGTCTCCGGCACGGTCGGCGGCAAGACCTACGGGGTTGCCCCCGCGGTCACGCTGCACGCGGTGCGGGTGTTCGGCTGCGGCGGCTCTGGCTCGACGACGGCGATCCTCGACGGCCTGCAGTGGATCCAGCAAAATGCCCAGTTCCCCGCGGTGGCCAACATGAGCCTCGGCGGTGGGATCTCGCCGGCGCTCGACCAGGCGGTGGCCAACACGGTCGCCGCGGGCGTGACGGTGGTGGTGGCCGCGGGCAACGAGTATCAGGATGCCTGCTACGTCTCGCCCGCGCGTGCATCGTCGGCGATCACCGTGGGGGCGACCCGCACCAACGACGGGCTGGCGGAGTTCTCCAACTGGGGCGCGTGTGTCGACATCAACGCGCCGGGGGTGGCGATCCGCTCGTCGATGAATTCGTCGAATTCGGCGGCGGGTGAGATGAGCGGCACCTCCATGGCCTCGCCGCACGTGGCGGGCGTGGCTGCGCTCTACCTCTCGCTGCACCCGCAGGCCTCGCCGGCCGAGGTGGCCACGGCGCTCATCGGCGGAGCCACCACCGGCAAGGTGACCGGCCTCAACGGCTCGCCCAACCGGCTGCTCTCGACGATGTTCCTGGGTGGCGGCGGTGGTGGTGGTGGCATGCCCGAGCCCGAGCCCGAGCCCGAGCCCGAGCCCGAGCCCGACGATTGCCCCGGCTGCGTGCTCGCGCAGGGCTCGCTGGCCGGCACCGGCTCGTACCGCTGGGAGCCGGGTGGCTCGTACTACCAGGCCGCCGCGGGCACGCACCGCGCGATGCTCGACGGGCCCGAGGGGACGGACTTCGACCTCTACCTCTACCGCTGGAACGGCAGCGCCTGGAAGGTGGTCGCGAGCTCCACGTCGGAGCAGGCCGACGAGTCGATTCTCTACACCGGCGTGGCGGGGTACTACAGCGTGCGCGTGCACGCGTACTCGGGCGGCGGCAGCTACAACCTGCGCTGGGGCAAGCCGTAGCCGCTTCGTAGCCGTCTAGACCTCGTGCGCCCGCCAGCGGGTCACGAGGTCACGGGCGGCTTCGGGCCACGACGGGAAGTCGAACGAGAACCCGTGCTCGAGCAGCCGCCCCGGGCTCACGCGGCGGCTCTTGAGCACGAGCTCGGTCTCGGTGCGCATGAAGATCGCACCGAGCTCGAGCATCCAGCGCATGGCCGGCAGGCCGATCGAGGTGCCCCAGGCCTGCCGGAGCACCCGCATGAACTCGGCGTTGGGCAAGGGCTCGGGGGCGGCGAGGTTGATGGGACCCGCGAGCTCGTCGTGCTCGGCGATGTAGTCGAGCGCGCGCAGGAAATCGCGGCCGTGGATCCACGAGATGTACTGTCGGCCGTCGCCCGCGGTGCCGCCGAGGCCCCGGCGCACGAGGCCGAGCAGCACGTCGAACACGCTGCCGCGATCGGGGCTCATGGTCATGGCCGAGCGGAGCGCGACCTTGCGGGTGCTCGGGGTCTCGGCCTCGTCGAGCGTGCGCTCCCAGGCCTTGGCCACCCCGATGCTGAAGCGCCACGTGTCGGGCGCGCCGGGCTCGTCGCCGGCGATGATGCCGGTGGCCTCGTCGTTGGGGGCGTCGTAGCGGTGGGCGTAGATCGTGGCGGTGCTCGCCTGTAGCCACAGCGGTGGCGGGCGCTTGGCGGCGGCGATCGCCTGACCGACCACGCGGGTGGAATCGACGCGCGAGTCCATGATCTCGCGGCGGTTGGCGTCGCTGTAGCGGCAATTGACGTTGCGGCCGGCGAGGTTGATCACCAGATCGGCGCCGTCGAGCTCCTCTGCCCAGGGACCGAGGGTCTTGGCGTCCCATGCGAGCGTGCGGGCCGGTGCATCGGTTGCGGGCGTCGGCGTGCGGCCGAGGATCACCACCTCGTCACCACGCGCGTGGTGGTGGCGTGCGAGCAACTGGCCGACCTGACCCGAGCCTCCTGGGATGACGACCTTCATGGCGCGAGAAAGGATAGCAGCGGGGGCCGATCGGGAGGCGCGGCTCAGGCCAGGGCGTCGCGGCTCGATTGCCGGCGCCAGTACCATGCAAATGGCCCACGCCGCGCGGAGCGGCCGTGGTGGGCCACGGTGGCGTGCCAGTCGGCGATGCGCTCGCGGTGCTCGTCCCACAGCGCGGCGAACTGCGAGGGATCGGTCTCGTGACGCGCACGAGCCTCGAGCTCCGCTCGCGCGGCGGCGATCGGTGGCTCACGCGCGGCGTGATCCTCGAGCACGCGCCGGTGCAGCCGCTCGTGTGTCCACCACAGGCTCCCATCGGGAGCCTCACCGGCGTGGCCGCGACCGGCGAGCACGTCGCGATCCACGGCGACCGGCTTCCACACCGAGAGGCACGGCGAGGACGTGCCGGTCATCCACACGCGGGGCTCGGGACCCGTGCGGGTGATCATCGATCCGGTCGTCTGCCCCGCGCGGCGGGTGGGCAGCCACGAGGCATGGGCGCAGGGCATGTGCATGCGCCAGCCATCGGTAGGGTGACCGCCGCCGTGGTTGCGCAGCGCGGCGGCCAGCACCTGCCACGGATCACCGGGGCGCGAGGCGAGCGTGTGCGTGCAGGCGCGCCGGCGGTGGCCGCCAGAGGCCGCGGCCATGAGCGGGTCGCCGAAGGCCCGCGCGAAGTCGAGATCGCCGCGCTCGCGCCACAAGCCCTGTTCGCGGGCGTAGGCGGCCGCCTCGGGGTGGACGAGATCGTGGTCACGGCCGATCGTGAGCACGTTCGACGAGGTGAAGCAGCCCTCGATCCGCCGCGCCGCCCAGAGCCACCCGGCCGTCTCGAGCAGCCATGCCGCGCGACCATCGGCGAGCAGGAAGCTGCTGTGGTAACGAAACCCATGGTTGCGGTGGCCCATGCGGCCGCCCTGCGGGTGGCGGCGCAAGAGCTCCGTGATCACGTCGACGCCCTCGCGTGCGGTGTCGGCTCGTTCGAGCGCGAGCCGCAGCAGGTCCATGCCGGTGAGGCCGTGCGTGGCCACCGGCATGCGCGTGAACACGGCTTCGTTGGCGATCGCGAGGCCGTGCTCGTTGGCGCCCATCTCGGCGCCCCACATCCACGCGGGGCGGGAGATCACCAGCGCGCGCCGGGAGCCTTCGTCGTCGATGCTCGCGTGGGTGCAGCGGCGGCGTGCGTGCCGGGAGGCCGGCGCGAAGCCAGCGGGGTGCCACTCGACTGGTTGAGCCTCGCCAGGCTCGCGGTCGCTGTTCTTGGCCAGCCACATGCCCTCGGGGGAAGCCAGGACGATCGTGTCACACACCGCCGGCCTCCGAGCTGTCGCACAGGGACTGCATGCGGTGGAATCGTACCGCCGACGGGCTCGTGCATCGCGCCCCGGCCCGTCCGCGGCTATCCTTGCCCCCATGCGACGACTCGGCTTGTGCTTGAGCTTGGGGCTCCTTGCGTGCGGCGGCGGCAACGAGGGTGACGACACCGGTCCCGACACGGCGGGCCCGTCGACCGCCGACGGCACGATCGGCGACACGATGGACGACCCCACCGGCTCCGGCCCCGGCCCGGACGATTCCGTCACGGACGGAGGAACCGACACGAGCAGCACGGACGACAGCTCGGGCTCGGCCACCACTGCCACCGCCACGGCTACCGGCGATTCGGGTGAGACCGGCGATCCTCCGCCGATGATGCTGCCGCCCACGAACGCCGGGCTCGACTACCAGCTCGGTGGCGACTACCCGCCGCCGGACGGAGTGGAGATCGTCTCGCGCGATCGCAACGCCCCGCCGGCTCCCGGCCTCTACAACATCTGCTACGTCAACGGCTACCAGACCCAGCCCGACGAGGAAGAGTGGTGGCTCTCCGAGCACCCCGATCTCATCCTGCGCGACGAGAGCGGCGACCCCGTGATCGATCCGGACTGGGACGAGATGCTCCTCGACATCAGCACGCCCGAGAAGCGCGCCGCGCTCGCGGACATCGTGGGCGGGTGGATCACGGGCTGCGGGACCGACGGCTTCGACGCGGTCGAGATCGACAACCTCGACACGTACTCGCGCTCCGAGGGCCTCCTCACCCAGGACCACGCGGTCGCATTCATGAGCCTCTTGTCGCAGACGGCCCACGCCGCTGGCATGGCGATCGCCCAGAAGAACTCGGCAGAGATCGTCGACCGGCGCGAGGAGCTCGGCACCGACTTCGTGGTCGCCGAGGAGTGCAATCGCTGGGACGAGTGTCAGGTCTACATGGACGTCTACGGCGACGCGGTGCTGGTGATCGAGTACCGGATGCAGGACTTCGACGCCGGCTGCAGCGCCTACCCCGAGCTCTCGATCGTGCTCCGCGATCTCGATCTCGTGCCAGCGGGCGACCCGAGCTACGTGTTCGACGGCTGCTGAGGTCTCGCTTACCGGCAGACCTCGTCGGCCGCGCGCTGGCCGGCCTCGATCGCACCGTCGAAGTAACCACACCAGCGCTGCGCGGTCTCGGTGCCGGCGAAGTGGATCCGCCCTGCCGGCTCGCGCAAGGCATTGCCCACCTCGACGAGCACCCCCGGCATGGCGAGGCCCGCGTAGCAGCCCCCGCTCCAGGTCTCGCGTGACCAGTCCTGATCGACGTAGCCGAGCGGCTCGGCGGCAGCGGGGCCGAACAGCCGCACGAGGTGCTCGACCACTTTCTGCCTGCGCTCCTCGACCGCCAAGGTGCCGAAGTCCTTGGCGACGTCGGCGATCACGAACACCACCAGGCCGCAGTACGACAGATCGGGCGCGCACGCGTCGAAGGTGGCGCGGACGGGCTGCCCGTCGCTGATCGACTCACCCGAGAGCCCCGCCTCGCGCCAGAACGGCCGGCGGTAGGCCACGTGGCACTTGATCACCGAGCCCATCGGCATGCCCGCCTCGGCCTTGCGCCGCGCCTCGGTGCGCGCGGGGCCGAGATCGATGCCGGCCGCGAGCGCGGGTGGGACGGCCACGATCGCGTGGCGGGCCGCGAAGCTGCGATCACCCGCGTGCACGACGACGCCGTCGTCCTCGTGCAGCACCGCCCGCACCGGGCAGCCGAGCACCACGGGCTCGGCGAGCTGCGCGGCCAGGCCCTGGGAGAGCTGCTGCGCCCCGCCGCGCAGCCGGGTGGCCTGTGCCCCACCGCCGACCGACGTGACGCGGATGAACCCGCCGCCCGAGCGCAGATAGAACAAGAACCAGAGCAGCGATAGATCCCGCGGCTCACCGGCGAACACCATCTGTGTGGCGATCTCCAGCACCGAGCGTACGCGATCGCGTCGCACTCGCTCGTCGAGCCACGCGTGCACGCTCCGTCGATCGAGCGCCGCTGCATCGGGGGCCTGCATGGGATCCCCGAGCGGCACCTTGCGCGCGTGCAGCTCGAGCTCCATCACCCGCAGCGCGAGCTCGGCCAGACCCGCGACCCCGAGCCACGGCAGCAGCCCGCGATACGTCGAGCGCTTCCCGCCGAGCTCCATCACCTTGCGACCGCGCTCGTACTGCGCATAGGTCTCGATGCCGAGCTCGGCCGCCAGCGCCAGCGCATGATCCTGGGTGGGCCCGAGCCACTGTCCGCCGAGGTCCACCGCGTACCCCTCGAGCTCGCCCGTGAGCGAGCGGCCACCCACGCGCTCGCGTGCCTCGAGCACCACCACCCGCTGCCCGGCCGCCTCGAGCCGCCGCGCGGCGGCAAGGCCCGAGAGGCCGGCGCCAATCACGATCACGTCATGCATCGCTGAGCCACACCTCCCGTGCGCTCGTGCGCACGTCGAGGTCAGGATCCTCGCGCAGCCGCTGCAAGCGGCTCGTCCACGCCGAGCTCCACCCCCACCAGGGGCCGAGCTTCGCCACCCAGGCCGCAGCGACCGTACGTGCAGCGGGTGGGCCCCCGGCGAGCACGCTGGCGCAGCGCTCGGCCACGTCGGACGCCCAGTCGCGGGTGTGCATGGCTGCTGCGGCCCGGGCGGCTCGTTCCACGCTTCGTACACATCGTGGGCTCGGGGCAGCAGCGAGCAGCGCGAGCACGGCTAGGCCGACCCCGTCGTTCGGGGTCGCGGCAATCCGTAGCCGTGCACCATCCGACCACCAGTCCGGCCGTGCCAGCAGACGATCCGCCAGCCCGCCGAGCAGCACCGCCGTGGTGAGATGCCGATCCTGCGCCAGCGCCTCGAGCACGCCGGACAGCCGCCGGTGCGCCAATCGGTCGCGTTCGCCCGCCGGAGCGATCTCCTCGTCGGCCGCCGCCACCAGCCCCTCGACGAGCTCGATGATCGAGCCATGGGTCGTGAGCGAGCGCCCGCCCTCGGCCACGACCTTCACCGCGCTCGCCCAGGGGTCCAGCAGATCCATGCGGGCGATCACCTTCGCGGCGATGTTCACTGCCCCTATCGGATCCACCAGCGACCACTCGCGCGCGAGTACCTCGAAGAACGCCGCGCGTGCGATGGGGCTCTCGTGGTCCGCCACCGCCGTCATCGCCTGGAGGTAGCGTGCACGGTAGGCCTCCGCGACGTTGCCGAGCGGCACCTCCACCACCGCGCGCGCGATATCCGGTGACTCGTCGCGCGCGGCGCTGTCGAGCAGCGGCCACGCCTCGGCCTCGCCGAGGATCGAGCGCGCAGCATGCAGCGCCGCGATGCGGACGTCGCGATGGAGCGGCTGCTGCCACGTCTGCCGCAGGAGTCCCATCGCGCGCGGCGTGGCCAGCTCGCCGAGCAGCCGCAGCGCTTCCTTGTGCACGGTGACCTTGAGCTTCGGCCGCGCCAAGAGCTCGGCCAGCGCATCCACGAAGCGATCCCGCGGCATCAGTCGGGCCAGCCGTGGCAGCGCGTACATGGCCACGCGTGCCCGATCGCCGTCGAGGTGCTCGAGCAGGATCGGCAGCGCGGGCGCGGGATCGTCGAGCCACACCAGGGCGCCGAGCGCAGCCTCCTGCACGTTGACGTCGGCCGAGGCGAGCGCGTCGGCGAGGTCGGCGGTGGTGGTGATGGGCACGCGCGCCCGCATCGACACGAGCGCCGCCCGGGTCTGCCCGAACTGCTTGGGCTCGAGCTCGGCGAGCAGCACGAGCTCGACGTAGGCGCGCTGCATCGTGGTGGGCCAGCGCTCGAAGCCCTGCTCGAGCCGCGGCAGGAGCACCACCTTTCCGTCGTGGAAGCGTCCGCGCGGCGCCTTGCCGCCAAGGATGTCCACGAGCAAGGTCTGACGGCGGCGGTGGCAGTGCTCGAGCACCGGACGCAGGTGGAGCGCCGTGCGATCGCGCTTGACCAGCTCGCGCACGCGCTCGTCGCGGGTGGCGGGATCCTGCACCCACAGCCCTGCGGCATGGCCGGCGTTGTTCTTGTGCCCGTGCCAGATCGTGTCGCCCACGAGCGCTCCGAGCTCGGGCACCCGCCAGGCGCGCTTGCCGAGCGCGTGCCACAGGCGGAACAGGTGCTGGTCCTGCTGGCGCGAGCGGGCGGCCTCGATCCAGGGCTGCAGGGCCATGAAGATCGCCTGCTCCGCGCCGCGGGGTAGGTTGCGATCGAGCCGCGGCAGGTCGGGGGTGCCGCCGTGGCCGGCGAGGCGCTCGAGCAGGCCGAGCCCGAGCTGGAACATCGGCGAGCGAGGCTTGGTCGCGTGCGAGACCAAGAGCCCGTGCGCGATGCGAGCGGCGTGCTGGCGCGTAGTATACGAGGTGTCTCGCGCCTCGAAGATCGGGCGGATCACGGTGTCGAGCGCCTCGGGGTCTTCGAAGCAGTGCCCGGGTACGCGCGCGAGCGCGCCCAGCACGGCCATCCGCACCGGGTCTTGCTCGTTGCGGATCCGCTGCAGCCACGCCAGCGTCTGCGCCATGCCGGCGCGCGAGCGCATGCTCGCCAGCACCAGCGCCGCATGAGCCTCGCCGCGCTCGATCGCCTGCGCCGACTGGCCCTCGCGCTCGAGCTCGGGGCGGGCCGTGTCGATCGTACGCAGCCCCAGGAGCTCACGACGCCAGGCGCCGTCGGTGTGGGCGCGCGCCAGCTCGAGCATGCGCGCGGCCTCGCGATCGCGCAGCTGGGTGGGTAGCACCGCCAAGAGCGTGGTGGGCCACTCCGTCCTCGCGGTCTCGAGCTCCGCGGTCGCGCGCTCGAACAGCGAGGCTCGGCGAGCATGGGGGAGCTTGGCCAAGAGCGCGCCGAGCGTGGCAGGGCTCGCCTGGGCGAGCCCGCGGCACACCGGCAGGAGCGCTGCGTCGTCGAGCCTGCGGGCGCGTGATGCAAGGCCCGTGGGCAGCCCGACCTGCGCGAGCCAGGGCAGCCGCGTCGACAGCCAGCCGAGCACTCGTCCGGGCACGCGGCGGACGAGCCGGGTGAGGCCTCCGCCGTAGACGAGGTGGCTCGGCAGGGCATCGGTCTCTGCAAATCGATCGATGAAGCCCGACACCAGCTCTGGCACGCGCTCGCACAAGAGCGCCCACACGGCCGTGGTGTGGCGGCGCCAGACCAGCTCGGGGCGCTCGGCCGCGGCGAAGCTGCGCTCGAGTCGCTCACAGACCAGCGCCGGCCGGTACTTGGCCAGACGTTTCCACACCACCTCGGGCCACGCCACGGCGTCGAGTCGCGCCTCGATGAAGCCCACCGAGCACGTGGGCAAGAGGTACGCGGCCTCGCGCAGCCGGCCGCGCTCGAGCAAGCCCACCACCAGCGCCTCGGCGATCGATGTGCGCCCGCGGCGGACCACCTCACCGAGCAGCCGCGCGAGCGAGCAGGTGTCGAGGCGATCGATCGCGCTCGTGGGCACCTCGGTCGCGTAGCGACCGACCAGCTTGGCCGCGAGGCTGCGCACGCCCAGCGAAGGATCGTCGACCGCGAGCCACGCGGCAGCGGCATCGCGATGCAGCGCCACCACCTGCAGCCCGAGCCAGCGGCAGTGGGTGTCGCCGGCGAAGAGCTCGCGGACCAGCGTCTCGGCGTCGGCGGGCGAGAGACCACGGGCGTGGGCCACGAGCTCCGCCACCCGCTCGTGATGGTCGAGCCGCTCGAGGCGGCGCATCAGCTTGTCGATCGTCACGAGCACGAGCGTACCGCCGGCGGTGGTCGGTTGCATGTGCCACCTGCCGGGGGCGCGGCGTCGGCTGGCGCTACCACAGCGGGTATCGCCGGCTGAGGAACCCTCGAGGATCGTGCCCACCTTCATCGATCTCCGCGCCACAGAGGTAGACCGACTCGTCGGGGCCCGGTACGACGAGGTTGAGGAGCACCTGCGGGCCCTCGCTGGGCGCGAACGTGCGCTCGTAGACCTGCGTGCCGTCCACGTCGAGGCGGCGGACCCATGCCGCCGTGGAGCCCGGGACGGCGCTACCGATGAAGAGGCCATCCTGGTGGTACGCGCTGGGCCAGTTGCTGAGCTCGACCTCGAACAGGTGATCGCCGAGCTCGGGTGCTTCCGTCAGCCCTTGCACGTGCAGCCCGGCGGCATCGTACCCGAGCACCACACCCGGCTCGCCGACGGCGAAGGTCGCCCACGAGGGAACGACCTCGTCGTCCTCGAGCACGCCCGCCGCCGAGAACGTCCGCATGCGCCCGGATTCGGGGGTGAATTCGAGCTGGAGGGTGCGGATCGACCCCGAGGCCGCGATCTGCACGCTGTGAAGATTCGCCGCGAGGGCGTCGACCTCGGGGATCCACCACAGCGGGACGAGGTCGAGGCCGGCCGATGCCGCCTCGTAGCGAAGTGGTATGTAGTCGCTCGGGCTCTCGTCATCGAGGTGCACGACGATGAACGCGACACCGCTCGGGGCGGCGGCGACGCTGGTCACGAGCGCATCGTCGCCGGTCCCGTCGAGCGGCTGCACGTAGGTCGCCTCCACCTCGCCCTCCGGCGACAGCAGCCACAGTGCGGCCTGCCGGGGAGCCTCGGACACGGCGCCACCAACCAGGATGCGTCCGTCGGGCAGCGTGGTCATGTCGAGCATCTCGGTCCCGTCGGGCCGCTGCCACGCGAGCGTGCCGTCCGGGGTGTATCGACGCAGCCGGCGTTCCGCGCCGGGCCCCTCGGCCGTCGTGTTCCGCAGGAGCATGATCACGCCGCCGTCGGGCATGACCGCCAGGTCGGTGCACCTGGTGTCGGACTCGAACAGCAGCTCCCACTTGGGCTCGGGGTCGTCCTCGACGGTGTCGTCGCCGGCAGCGGTGTCTTCGCTGCCGTTGGTGTCCGCGGTGAGGCCTTCGCCGCTCGGGTCGCCGCCGTCGCCGGTCTCGAGGCCTTCGCCGACGCTCTCGGGCAACGGCGAGCAACCGAGCAGCAAGAGTGACGCGATGAGGGGGGAACGAAGCAGGAGTGTCATCACCTTGGTGGGTCTCCGGCTCGCGCCGGATTGGTCACCGCGGCACACGAATCGGCGAGCGCGTCGAGATACGCCGAGCGCGGGTGCTCGGCCACGAGCTCGCGAGCCTGCCGACGCGCGGCGTCGTGCTGGCCCAGCGCACAGTGGACACGAACCCGCATGGCATCGCGCTCCTCGGCCATTGCACCACGGGGGAAGCGCTCGCGGTGCTCGTCGAGGGCGACCATGGCATCGCGCGAGCGTCCCTCGTCGAGCGCCGTGCGGGCGCTCGATACGAGCGCGGTCTCGGCGATGAGCGTGTCGGACGGCGAAGGATCATCGAGCGACGACGTGGCGGGCCCGGGTGCATGCGAGGCGGTGCGTGGGTCGAGCGTCGCGGGTGTGGCCGTCGATCTCACGGGTGTGCCCGCCGTCGCCGACGAGGGTGGAGCGGTAGCCATCGCGATCGATGGCGCGATCGATGGCGCGATCGATGGCGCACCGGAAGCCTCGACCGTCGGCGTCACGGCCACCGTCGTCGCCTCGGCCTGCGCTGCGCCGCTTGGGGTCGCGAGCACTCGTTCGCGCTCCTCGCTCTCATGCTGGGCGCTCGCTGCCCTCGCGGCCACCGGCGCGGGCTCGCAACCACGGGTTCCCGGAGCCACCACCGCCACCGCGCCGAGCCCCGCGGCCGCGAGCCCGAGCGTGACGAGCACCGTCTTCGCCGACCACACCGAGCCGACGGCGGCCACCGGCGCGGCCGCGTCGCGCAGGCCACCGGCGAGCACCAGCCACACGCGCTGGCGGCTCTCGGCCGGGGCCGGCTCCGCACTGCGATCGGCCGCGAGCGCCTGCTGCGAGCCCTGCTCGGAGAACCTCACGTGGAAGCGAGCCCGAGCGGCGCGCAGCCGCGACCACGCGGTGTTGGGGCTGACCCCGAGCGCGACCCCGAGCTCCTGCCGATTGAGGCGCTCGAGCTCGCCGAGCACGAACGCGGCCCGCTTGTCCTCGTCGAGCTCGTCGAGGAAGCCTTGCAGCGCCTGCCACCCTTCTTGCCGTGCGATGTCGTCGTCGGGGTCGGGCGCCGGCGGGACCACGGTGGCGAGCGCGAGGTGCCGTCGCTGGGTGCGGGCGTGGGTGCGTCGGTGGCGGAAGGCCACGCGGCGGGCGATGCCGAGGATCCACGTGCGCGCCGTCGAGCGCCCCTCGAAGCGCTCGCACTGGCGGTGCACTACCATGAACACGTCGTGCACCGCGTCCTCGAGCGACCCCGGGGGCACGCCCAGGCGACGCATCGTTGCCCAGACGGCGTCGAAGTGCTCGCGATAGAGCCGCGAGAGCGGGGGCAGGGCGGAGGCGTGGGGCACGTTCTTGAGTCTCCGGATGCTCGCCGATTGGTCAACGCTCGCGCGCGCCGAGACGCAGCTCGAGCACGATTGCGCCCCGCACGTTCACCGGGCTCGCGCGATATACGCTGGACAGAGCATCCAGCGAGAATGCCGGCCGTCGCAGGGCCACCTCGCCCTCCACGTCGACGCCCACCGCCCACCGCGGCCCAGGCTGCCAACGGAGGCCCGGGACGAAGCATAGCGCTATCCACGCAGATGCGGCTCCGTTCGGGTCGAGCACGCCGAAGCCGTTCGCGACGAGGGCGGCCACCGAGACGCCCGCGCGGGTGGAGACCTCGAACGCGCCGCGCTCGAAGGCGGGCCCTGCCCGGAGCGAGCCGCCCCACGCCGCCACGTTGGCGCCCACCGTCGGTCGATCGGGGTAGCGAGCCGCCTGCGAGAGCACGTGGAAGGCCACGAGCTCCGCCCGAAGCCGTCGCGTACGCACGCCGCCTCCGAGCGAGACCATACCGTCGAGCCCCGGCACGAGGCCACGACCCACGCCGCCGGAGGCTCGCAGCATGCCTTCGACGAACGAGGGCTCGCGCGGTGAGGGAGCGGGAGCAGCGATCGGCTGGCGCGCGGGGCGTGGTGCCGGGGCTCGGGTCGGCGCAGGTAGAGCCTCGGGCACGGGCGATGGGATCGGCTCGCGCGGCGGGGTCGAGCCTTCGCTGGGCAGCGTCACCGTCGTTCCGACTGGATCGAGCGTCACTGCCACCATGAGCGCGGCGACGCTGCCGAGCACGGCGCAGCCCTCGGCGCTCACGCGCTTGTGGGTCACCCCGGTCGGGGACTCGAGCTCCATCCTGAGCATGAAGCCGCTGGGCTCGCGGTGGATGTGGCCGCGGATCGACACCTCGGAGGGCAGCTCGTCGAGCGCGGGCCGACCCACCAGCCGTGCGGCTTGCTCGAGGATCTCGACCCGGCCAGGGCAACCGGGCGGAGCGCTCCACTCGATCGCCGGCGCAGGCGGGCCGGCGACGGCGAGGGCCAAGAGCGGCGCGGCGATCGTCACGGCGGGCAGGGTACCGCCGGCCGTGGCCCGGCAGGCGTTCATCTGTCGATAATGCTGAGTAATTTCAAATATTTACGAGAAAGACCCGCGGCGCTCCGAAAAAACCATGCACCTGTGACCGCGGCCCCGCGTTCGGAGGGCATGAAGGCACTCGCAACCCTCCGAAGCATCCGACTCTCTGCCCTCCTGCTCGGCACGGCGCTCTGTGTAGGGGCCGTGGCCGCCCCGCAGAGCGCCGAGGCGTGTGGGCCCTACGGCCCGAGGATGTCTCCCGAGGAGCGCGAGGTGGTCGACGCCGCCCAGAACCGCCTGCCCGCCGACGGAACGGTCTACGTCATCTCCTATGGCAAGGTGCGCATCGAGGACGATCGCGCGCTCGTGTCGCTCGAGCTCTATGACGGCGTGGACGAGCGCGCGTACTGGCGGACGTTTCGGTTCGTGCGCGGCGAGAATGGCTGGCGGCCTGCGCCGCGCCGGCAGGCGTGATCGCGCCGTCGCGTCAGCGCTCGGGCTTGACCGTCTCGAGCAGGCGGCCGAGGCTCACCTCGAAGCGGCTGCGGACGAGCTCGAGCACGCCGTCGAGCTCCGTGTGCTCGATCGCGAGCTCCTCGCGCAGGGCCGCGCAGGTCTGCGTGAACAGCTTGCCGCGGACCTTCTGGAGCAGCCGCACGATGGTCGAGCGATCGACGCCATACATGCGTGCGACCTGCTCGAGCGTCATGCCGCCGATGTGATGGAGGCGCAGCACGTTGCGCTCACGGCCGTCGAGCTCGCCCACCGCCCTCGCGAACGCGGCCTTGAACGCCTGGCGGTAGCGCGCCTTGAGGAAGTGCAGCTCGGGGTCGTCGGCGGGCTCGGCGAGCCGCTCGAAGTCGTCGACCGGCGCTGCAACTCCGCTTTGCTTGCGCAGCAGGCTGATCGCCGTGCGTACGGCAGTGACCTTGACGAGCCCGTGGAGCGTGCCGCGGCCGGCGTAGCGCAGGAGCTTGATCTCGCCGCCGGCCTCGGCCACGAGCAGCTTGTCCCGCACGGCCTGGGCCACATCGTCGACCATGCCGGCATCGAGCCGCATGTGGGCCAGGGCCGGCGCCACCACGCTCATGTAGCGCTCCTCCACGATCGCGAGCGCGCGGCGGTCCGACCTCGCACACGCGCAGGCGAGCGCGAGCTCGATCACCCCCTCGTCGTCGAGCGCGTCGAGGCCGTCGGTCCCCGCTCGCAGCGCCAGCTGCTGCACGAGGGCCTCGTGGGGCACCGCAACCCCCGGCAGCGCCTGGTCGACCCGCTCCATCCACGCTCCGAGGCGTAGCTCCAGCGCTCGCGGCTCGCCGGCCCCGCCGCTCGCGACGAATGCGTCGGCCAAGCGCATCCCGGTCATGCCTTACGATAACCGAGAACGGATGCGATGATGCACGCGGTGGGTTGCCTCGACGATGCGACCGTTCTCGAGCTCTGCTCGGGCCGGCTCGACCCCGACGCGCTCGCGCGGGCCGACGCCCACCTCGACGAGTGCGAGGACTGCCGGGCGCTGGTGCTGGGGCTGCATCGGGCCGAGCGCTGGGCCGCGGAGCCACGGGCGCCCAAGGCTCCTCCGGCGGACGGCTGGGACGAGGACGCGTCCGAGGTCGGAGAGCCAGGGACCGGCACGCGGCTCGGGCGCTTCGTGGTGCTCGAGCCCGTGGGGGCCGGCGCGATGGGAGTGGTGTACTCCGCGTACGACCCCGAGCTCGACCGTCGCGTGGCGCTCAAGGTGATCCGCGCGGACGCGGGCGCCGGCACCGAGGCCGGCCGAGCGAGATTGCTCGGCGAGGCGCAGGCGATGGCCAAGCTCTCGCACCCCAACGTGGTGACGATCTACGACGTGGGTACGGCCGGCGAGGCGGTGTTCCTCGCGATGGAGCTCGTCGAGGGGGTCACGCTGCGGGCCTGGAGCGAGGAGCGACGGTCGTGGCAGGAGCTGCGGGACGCGTGCGTGCAAGCCGGGCGCGGGCTCGCGGCGGCGCACGCCGTGGGGCTCGTGCATCGCGACTACAAGCCCGACAACGTGATCGTCGATGGCACGCGAGCGCGCGTGGGGGACTTCGGGCTGGCGACGGCGCTGCAGAGCGAGACCACCGAGTCGATGGTCGGCGGCGAGGTGGAAGGCACGGGCGGACGCAGCACGATGCGGTCGAGCGCGCGGGTCGGGACGCCCGCGTACATGTCGCCCGAGCAATTGAAGCGGACGCGGCCCGATGCACGCTCGGATCAGTATGCGTTCTGCGTGGCCACCTACGAGGTGCTGTGCGGAACGCATCCATTCGCGGCGCCGACGTTCGTGGCGATGGTCGAGCGGATCCAAAGCGCGCGGATCGAGCCGCCAGCTCGCGAGGTCCCACGCTGGCTGGTGGCGGCGCTCTTGCGCGGGATGCAGGAACGGCCGGAGGATCGATTCGCCGATATGAACGAGCTGCTCGCAGCGATGCAGCGGGATCGCCGGCGCCGTGCCGGGGTGCGTGCGGTCGGGGTGGCGTTGCTGCTGGTCGGCGCGAGCGCGGGGGCGTATGCCGTGGGGGCGCAGCGCGAGCCCGCAGAGGGGCTGCCGTGCAAGGGGGCAAGAGAGGCCATCGCAGGGGCCTGGAGCGCCGAGCGGGCCGGCGAGGTCGAGGTCGCGTTCACCCGGGAGCGCCCGCGCTACGGCGCTGCGGTGGCGCGGGAGGTGATCGGGGAGATCAACGCGTGGGCCACGGGTTGGGCGTCGATGCACGAGGATGCCTGCGAGGCGACGCACGTGCGCCGCGAGCAGAGCGAGGCGCTGCTCGATCTACGGATGGGGTGCCTCGGGGGTCAGCGGCGCGAGCTCGAGGCGCTGGTCGCCCGGTTTGCTGCGGCGGATCCGGAGGTGGTCGATCACGCGGTGGCGGCCGTGACGGCACTGCCCGCCGTGGAAGCGTGTGCCGACGTGGAGGCGCTGGGGGCGATCGTGGCGCTGCCTCGGGATCCGTTGATCGCCGCGGAGGTCGAGGCGGTCCGCGATGCTGCGGCCGAGGCGTGGGCGTTGCTCCGGACGGGGCGCTACGAGGCTGCCGCAGAGCAGGGTCAGGCGCTGCGGGAGCGAGCTGCGGCCACGTGGTATGGGCCGGTGATGGCCGAGGTCGAGCTCTTCGTGGCTCATGCCGCGCGGCAGCGTGGGGAGCTGCCGAACGCGCGCGCGGCCGCGCTCGAGTCGCTGTGGGCCGCGCAGGCGTCGAGGCACGATCGCATCGTTGCGCAGGCCTGGACGGCGCTCCTGGAGATCGAGGGTACGGCCGGACGCTACCCGAATGCGGTGGAGCTCGGGCGCCATGCCGGTGCTGCGGTCGTGCGGCTCGGGTCGCCGGTGAGCCTGGAGGCTCCGCTGCGCAATGCAATGGGCGTCGTCTTCGACAACCTCGGCCGCTACGACGAGGCCGAGCACGAGCTGCGGCGCGCGCTCGAGCTGCGGCGGGGAGGGGGCGGGGGCGGTGAGGACGGTCCCGAGGTCGCGCGGGTGCTCACCAATCTCGGCAATCTCGCGCGGAATCGCCGGGAGTATGTCGAGGCGCTCGCGTTGCACCGCGAAGCGCTCGCGATCGATGAGCGGGTGCTCGGCGGGGAGCACCCGGCGATCGGGTATCACCTGCACAATGTTGCGAGGTTGTTGCTCACGACCGGGGAGCGCGACGAGGCGCTGGCGACGTATCAGCGGGCGTTGGCCATCGAGATCGCGGCGTACGGGCCCACGCACGTGGATGTGGGGCGCACGCGCAACAGCCTGGGGCTGTTGTTCGCCGCCGATGGGGACGCGGAGCGGGCGCGGGCGGAGTACGAGCAGGCGCTGGCGATCTATGCGGCGCACGAGCACCCGGAGCGGGGGATCGTGCTGTACAATATGGGGTTGTTGCGGGCAGCGGGTGGGGATCATGGAGGTGCGCTGCGGTCGTACGCGGAGGCGCGGCCGATCATCGAGCAGGGGTCGGGGGCGAGCAGCCGGCGGTATGCGGAGCTGGTGCTGGCGATCGCGGATGCTCGGTTCGGGCTGGAGGAGCGGGCGGAGGCGCGGGAGGGGTATCTCGAGGCACGAGGGCTCGCGGATGGGTTGGGTGATGCGTTGCTGGCATCGCGCGCGGAGCAGGGGCTCGCGGCGACGGAGCCGACGGAGCCGACGGAGCCTCGTGAGGTCTCGTCGTCGGGACGTCGGTCGACGCTGGTCTCGGGCCAGCGGACCGAGGCGGCATCGCCGGAGCCGAGCCCGCCCGAGGCCGGGCCTCCGGAGGCACCCGAGCCCGAAGCTGCGAAGCCGGAGACGTCCAAGCCCAAGGTATCGAAGCCCAAGGTCGCGAAGCCCGGTGCGAAGCCGCGCGAGCCGCAAGGTGCCTATGCCCCCGGTCCCGGCTGGGACGAGCCGTGAACGAATTCCTGCGATGGCCGTGCAGAAAGCCTGCACCTGTCGGCTTCGGGTCGCGTTGAGCCTTCGACATGCACTCACCACGTCGTCGTTTCTTGCAGCAATCCTTCGCCGGGGCGTTCGTGCTCGGATGCGGCACCCCGGGCCGGGGCGTCGAGCGCGGCACCACGTCGACCGCCTCGCCCAGCCTCGCCATGGCTGCCGCGTCTCCGCCACCGGTTCCTCTCGAGTGCGCGCTCACCGAGCCCAACATCGAGGGCCCGTTCTTCAAGCCCGATGCCCCGTTTCGTGCGCCAAGGGACGCGAGGCACCATGCGTCACTCGTGAACGGCTCCGCTCGAGGGACCCCGCTCGAGGTGAGCGGGCGCGTGCTCGGGAGTAATTGCAAGCCGATCGTCGGCGCGATGATCGAGGTCTGGCACGCCGATCACGATGGTGCGTACGACCACGAGGGGTTTACGTTCCGCGGTCGGTTTCGCAGCGGTGACGAGGGGCTCTACCGGCTGCGCACGATCATCCCGGGGCACTACCAGGCCGGCGACGGCTACCGGCCGGCCCACATCCATGTGAAGGTGCACGTGCCGGGGCATGCGCCGTTGACCACGCAGCTGTATTTCCCGGATGATCCGTACAATGAGGACGACCCGTTCATCCGGCCTTCACTGGTGATGGGGCTCGTACGCGAGGATGAAGGTGCTCGAGGGCGGTTCGATTTCACGGTGTAGAGGTGACGTCAGGGAGCGTCATTGGCTCAGCGGAGCTGGTAGAGGCCAGCGGTGCTGGGTGCCGATGGCCGTGAGCAGCATTGCGAGGCCGGTGGCGTCGAGCGAACGAAGGTGGGCGTGACGGCTCGCGGGGAGGGGGATGGCGAGCGCGGTGCAGAGGGTCACGATGGCTTCGGTCAGGGCTTGCTCGCGACCCTGGACCAGGCCTTCCTCCTTGATCTCCAAGATTGCGGGATCCTGCTTGGCATAGAGCCCACGGACGACGGCGCGGTCGGCTTCGGCGCGATCGAGCAGGGCGCGGATGGGGATGGGAGCGACCAGAGTGTGGTCTTCCAGGGTGTCGTTGGGGTCGAGGGTGATCCAGTCGCCGAGCTCGGCTGACCACTCGCGGACCTCCTCGTGCTTGACGAAGATCGCGATGATACGACGTACGCCGCGAGTGGTAAGGTCTCGGGCACGCTCGGTAATGTTGGCAAGGGATTGCTCGTTGACGATCTCGAAGGCGAGCTCCTCGAGGTAGCGGGTGCCGGTGGTGGGGTCGATGCCCTCGCGGCGGATGCAGGTATCCGTCGCGAACTGCGTACGTCCGCCCGTGTGAGTGAGGAGATCGGTGGCGCCAACGTATCCAGGTGCGACCCCGCCGCGGGCGACGTAGTCGAGCTCGAAATGACGCTCGGCGTGCGGCTCCATCGCTGGAAGTGCCAGCACCAGGTGCCCATGGATCATCTCCTCACGGGTCTCGGGCCGCACGAGCTCGTCGTCGAGGCGCGGGAATGCGGACGGGTCGGGCAAGCGCGACGAGGCACGGTCGCCCTTGGCGGGAGCATCGACACGGCGAGGAGGCTTGGGCTCCACGAAGCCAGGATAGCCGATCCCGGGGTGGGATGGGGCGCGGTATGCGATGGTCATGGGAGGAGGCCTTCGAGAGAGAAGATGCGGTGCGGAGGAACGGTTGGGCCGGGTCCTGGGGAGCACCGTGGGGCGGACCCAATCGTGCCAGATGGTGCGCGGGGACGATGGGAACGCGAGCAGCAGGCACCCTGGGTGGAGCATGAGGCACGCGTGGGCCGGTGCAACTGGGAGAAATCGACCACTCCCCAGGTGGGCTGGGTGGTTTGGAGTCAGGTTGGGGAGGGATTGGAATGGCAGATGGAGTGACGAGAGCGGTATGAGAAGTGATGGGCGTTTGAGGGATTCGTGCCCCGAATGGGCATGTCGACCGGCAGGGTGCGTAGAGGGATTCGAGGTAGAGGATTTGTTGATCATGGACGAATGTGGTATAGCCTCTAACGGTAAGATTAGAAGTAGTTGCGCGACCAAAGATTCCTGACAATGGCGCACCGATGGATCTGATACTCATGAAGTTTGGGTCGACAGCACTTCAGACTCGGGTTTCGCCGTCATGAGACCCGAGAAAGCCGCGTAGCAGGAGCCCTGAACCGCACGCACGCCGGATGCTGCAAGTCCGCGTAACTATGGAGCAGATCAGAAACGTCGAGTGTGCGGAGGACGAGTTGGGCGGCGCGAAGGATATCCTCGAAGGAGTAGCCCTGCTTGT
>Ga0315912_10000633_pt1 | contig 57718 bp, 52 predicted proteins | sample VfabasoilMG_FD_204469 | JGI IMG/M metagenome (GOLD analysis project Ga0315912, IMG submission 204469) | Garden soil microbial communities collected in Santa Monica, California, United States - V. faba soil | ecosystem: Environmental > Terrestrial > Soil > Garden | place: USA: California...
ATCCGCTCGCGCTTGCCGGCCGTGCGTTGGTGGAGGTGGCAGAAGGGCGAAAGGACGTCGCGGTCAAACTCGTCAAGCGGAGTCAGCAAGCTCTCGAGGCGACGGAAGGTGGTCCATCCGACACCCTCGCGGTCGTGGCTCTCGCGGCCGCAGGCACGGGTGATTCGGTGTTGGCCGACGCGCTGGCCAAGCAGGCGATCGAGGCGGGTGGCTTGCCGTCGATCGTGATCGCCCGACTGGTCGAGTTACGCGCTCACGCTGAATGACTTCCGCCAACTGACATCGCGGGGGAAGTCGTTCGGAACGACGCTGGTTCAGCTGCAGTCCCCGAATGCGGGATCGAAGTTCTCATCGTCGGGGTCTTGCGTGCCGCAGCGACATTCTTCGGGTGCATTGGGCTCATCGCATTCCGGGGCATAGGCGCAGGCCAGCTCGGGCCCGCTATAGAAGCGCCCGCACCCCCCTTCGCCAAATGCCGCACTGGGATCACAGGGGGCGCACGTCAGCACGTCGCCTCGGCATACGAAATGGACGTCGCAGAAAAACGACTGACAGTACGCGTCGAGGACGTGCTGTGGACGATCCTCATCGAGCTCCAAGACCGTATCCCCAACGCCATCAGCGACGCCGAGGTAGGCATAAGCTGGGATGTCGGGACGTTCTTCGACATCACAGATCCCGTCGGGGCGTGCGATGAGCCCGTCGGCACATCCCAACAGTTCCCCGCTGCAACCGCGTGTCGCGGGTGCGCTCGGATCGCAATACGTGACGTCGCTACGGTCGTCGACCGCGGCTTGGAGCGCGGGGACCCTCACCGGATCGCATCTCACATCGGGGCGATAGCCAGCGATGCAGATCGGGTCGACCTCCATCGGATCGAGGTCGCTGTCTTCCGGAAAGCGGCATTCGGGAACATAGCGAGTGTCGCCCGTCGGGTTGCAGTCGTCGGCCGAGCCACACCGCTGAACATCGTCCCGCGGTGCCAAGATGGCGGTGCAGGCAAACGTCGGCACGACGGCTAGGACCCACGAGATCCAGACGGGCGCTCGGGTGCAAATGGGGCAAGTCGCCATCGACAATGGTGGGATGCGAGCTTACGGAGCGAAGCGTCGATCTGCAAGCTCGTCGACGTCGGCCGCAACATCCGTCGGTGCCAGCCGATTCGCGACCGGGAGCAATACCTCGAAGACCGTCCCTTCGGAGCTCGTCCGCTCTACCCGGACGGTACCCCCGTGGTCCGCGAGGATCTGCTGGACCGTCGAGAGCCCGAGCCCCGTGCCTCGGGCTTTGCGGGTATAGAAGGCTTCGAAGATACGCTCGAGGGATTCGGGAGGCAGGGGAATCCCGGGGCCATTGTCGACGATCCGTACGCTGGCGACATCTAGGTCGCAGCGCATGTGCACCTCGACCAACGGGGTTCGTTCGGCCTCGCGGCATTCTTCCTCGAGAGCGGCTTCCTGGGCGTTCCGCACGAGGTTCATGAAGGCTTGCCGGAGTTGATTGGGGTCGCCGTGAATCCGTACGGGTGTTGGGGACAGGTCGATGCGAACGTCGACGCCGAGGACCTCGAGCTCGGGGCGCATGAACTCGAGCAGACCCCGCAGCTGGTCCCCGAGATCGAGCGGGACGAGCTCTGGTTTGGGGCGTCGGGCAAAACCGAGGTATTCCTCGGTGATTTGGGTGAGTCGGTCGACCTCCCGAGTGATCTCGCCCAGCAGATGGCGACCCTCGAGGCTCGAGGGATCCAGTTCGTCCTCGAGCAGCTCTACATTCAGGGCTACAGAGGACAGAGGATTGCGGATCTCGTGCGTGATCTGAGCCGCGAGTTGGCCCGCTGCGGCCAATCGCTCTCCTCGGAGGAGCCGCCGTTCGCGTTCTTCGAGAGCTTCGGCCATCAGGTTGAACTCCGAGGCGAGCTGGCTCACCTCGTCCCCACGGCCAATTCCTGGGATCTGCACTCGCTGAGCCCAATCACCGCGGCTCAGGTCTCGAACGCTCTGCGCCAACTGCTGCAGCGGTCGCAACGCCAAGAATACGCCGATCATGGCGAGAACGCCGAGGACCGAGGTCCCCGCGGTCAACACGATCATGAGGCGTTCGACCTGCGTATGGGCGGATCGGACCTCTTCTCGCAGCTCTCCGACCGCCAAACTGCTTTGCTTGGACAGCGATTTGAACAATTGGGTGATCTGGTTTTGCGTTTGAACGTCCTCGAGTACACGGGCTGGGTCGCCGAGGTTGTCGACCGCGACCAGCTCCTCGAGCTCGTCGAGGCTGCGACGGATCTCCTGGAGTTCGTGCAGATTGTCCTCGCCGCCGTAGCGTGAGGGGTTGCGGAGGGCATCGTCGATGGGTTCGCGCGCGAGGGCAGCGAGGTGGCTGCGTTTTTGGAGTGCGGGTCCGAAGTCTCCGGCATCGAGCCGAGCCGGGGACAACCCATCGGTGTCGTGTTGATGTGTGCGAATGATTTCATGCACACGGACGGCCTGGACGTGGGCCTCGGCCAGCTGTTGATTGAACACGACGTAGACGTCGATCAGACGGTCGAAACTCGTCTGCAAAGCTCGCAGCTGGCGAAGCATGACCAGCGCCGACAGCCCCGACGCCACGAGGACCGTAATGACCAGAGCCGTGATGCGAACCGCCAGGGACCGTCGCCCATGGCCGCGCGATCCTGTGCGCGCCTCGACCGCTACCTTGGGTCCGCGACCCTCCCTCGGGTGTTGCGTCGCACTGCGCTCGAGCACCCGCGCACCGGAAGTGTCCGTCACTGAGCCTCAACGGCAAGATATCGGAAAATTCCCCACAATTGTGGGCCTTCCCTCGACAAGCGAACCCATGCCAATGTGGGCGAGGCATCATGGTCGGTCGCATCGCTCTGTCGTCACTTCTCAGTGTTGCCGTCGGAAGTGGAGTGCCAGGTGTTCCTACGGTTGCATCCGCGGTTCCGCAGGTGACGGCTTTCCTAGGAGCAGTGGCGGATTCGCCTACGGCGGTCTTTGGTCTCGAAGGTGACGAAGCGCTCGGGGATCTGCTCACTCGCGCACTACGAGAGGAACTCGTTCAGCGAGGCATCGGCGGTGGCGAACCTCTCACCCTCGATGAGGTGCGGCTCATCATGGGGTGTGACGGCGTTGCCCCGCAATGCTTGGCCTCCGCCGGCGATTCGATGGGGGCCAAGCGCGTCATCTTCGGTGCCGTGTTCAAGGAGGAAGGCGTCGCCAGAGTCGAACTGCACCTGCTCGAGGTCGAAGGCGCGGTCGAGGTGAGTCAGGTCAATGAGCTCGTCCCATTGCCGGATCTCACGGAAGAACACGTCGCTGCGAAAGCCAAAGAACTTGCCGAAACCTTGTTGGCCCCGAAGGCTCCCGAACCGGAACCAGCCCCGGTACCCGTGCCCGAGGGAGTCGATGATGGAGTCGCTCCTTCAGACACCGAACCAGATCTAGACCCCGAACCCGCGCCCGAAGGTACGACCGACGAGGGCTCCGCGGCCTTGAAGTCGACGGCGCAGGACTCGAGCCGATACGAATGGGGCGCGTACAAGCCTCGACCGAGTTGGAAGCGGGCGGGCTTCGGCGTTGGCGTCACACTCACCGCTCTTGGAGCCGGTGCGTTCATCGGCACGGCGATCTCGCTGCGGTACACCTTGCGCGATGACCTTTTGGAAGCTGCGGAAGCGAGCACGCAGGACTACGTGGGCGATGAGCTCAACACCGCCAACGACGTGGATCCCAACTCCGATGAAGACATTTGTCTCCGAGCCGAAGCGGCTCCGCCGGGCGAGCCGGATCGAGTAACCAACGCTTCGATCGCGGAAATCTGCAATCGTGCTGACATCGTGCAGGTCGCGAATTGGGTGAGCGCGGGCGTGATGGCGGCGGGCGCCGTGACGACGGTCGTGTTCACGACGCTGCTGTTCGTTCGGAAGAAAAATGGCGGAGGCCGAGCGAGCCGTAGTTTCGAGCGGATGGCGTTCAGCGGGGGGCCTATGGTGGGAGGCTGGTCCATCGCGGGTCAATTGCGGTTCTAACGTCGAGGGCCTTTCGCAAAGGCCCGACGCGAAAGCAGCCGAGCTGTCTCTGCACACTCCAAACGCACGCCTACCCGCGTGAAACCGATTTCTGCCCGGAAGCCCCGTCACGCCCGACAGGCTGACGTCACGTTACGCCCACGGCGCTGAAGACTGGTTCGCCTCAAGGCGGCGGCGAATCAGGGCGCGGCGCTTTGGGGCGCTCGATTCGCGACGGAGTTGGAGGCGAATCTGCCGAGTCTGTCTCGAGGGTCGTCGGTTTGATTCCGTCGGCGGCGAGGGAGACGGTCACCTCGAGGATCTCCTCTATCTTTCCATCGGGCAGCGTTTTGGGAGGCAGGAGTTTCGCGTCGAAGCTGCTCCAGAGCGCTCCGTCCCCGGTGCGGACTGTTTGCAGCGACTCTCGCATCAGGTCGAGCTCATGGCGGTAGGGTGAATGGAGCGTGATGCGACAACGGATCGTACGGCAACTGCTGGTCCGGATGGCGACTCGCGGCTCCTCGGGATCGCCGGCGAACGCTCGCTTGCGAGCCACGAGCACCGCGCGACTCATCAATGTCTGAGATTCGCGCGACCACGTCGCGAGGCGGGGCTCGTCATCGAATGGCGTATTGGCGAATCGACCTCTCAACGCTTCGAGTTCGGCGTCGCTGCGGGCCGGGGTTTTGGCTGGCGGTTGAACGGGCGGCGGCTTGCGGGGGCGATGACTGGCCTCCCGCTCCTCGGCGGCTTTCCGCTTATTGGTCGCGATGACGGCCTCGGTAGGAACGTTGAGGAGGTAGTGGAGCCCGATTGCCGCTACACAGAGCACGGGTGCGAGCAACGTGTGCGCAACTTTCCAGGGGAAGACCCGATTTCGCAGCCGCATGGCGATGGTGGTTCCCATTCAAGGGGTGGGCGGCAGCGGGACTTCGACCCGCCACCTTTCGTCTTGCAGGACCAATGTCAGGACGTAGTGGGTGCCGTCAACCCCGACGAGTCGAACGACCGCCTTGTCGTCCGAGCGGTCGAGGAGAACTGCGGAACGAACTTCGAAGCGAGGATCGACGTCGACGACCTGAAACATTTCCTCGGGGCCGATCGGTCGGCGTCCGCCGATTTGGTCCGTGGCTCGCTCCGCGGCCTCGTCGAGCCGTTCGACCCAACGCTTGTCGATGAGTTCGATGAGCGCCGCATGATCACCACTCGCGACTGCAGCTCCAAACTGTCGCGCCGCCGCAACAGGAGGTGGATCCTTGGCACACCCACCCGATCCAACGAGACTCCCGACGAGCGCGACCCCAACCAGAATGTTTCGCACCATCGTTGCCAATCGTTAGTTGAGGTGATCGCGGGAAACCACCCGCAAGTGGTTGCGTTGTCGCGACGAGCGCGACTTTCGGACTTTGCCGGAATCTCTCCAACGACGGAAGGGCCACCCCGTCACGAGGAACGCCGTGCCGGTCGTCACGAGCCAGGGCAGCACGACCGCGAACGGAGCACCTCTGGCGAGGGGCGAAAGCAGGGTGAGGCCGACGAGCAGGATCGTCAGCGTGCGGGTGGTGAGTGGGATCGTGGCCAGTCGTTGGTCTCCGAACACGACACCAAACGCAACGAGCGCCGCGAGGTCGAGGCCTGTGGCGCCTCCAACCGTCGTCATCGCGACGGCCGGTGAGATCAGGCCGAGCAGTGTCGAGACGAGGTATCCGGCGACCGAACAGCCGACCACGAGCAACACGTATTTACGGGTTCCCCACAAGCGCTCGAGCGGACTTCCGGCAAACCACTGCACGACGAGGGTGCCGAACAACAGCCCAACTTGTGCATTGGGATAAAGGACATTGGCCGTCAGCGGCTGCCACACGCATCCGCCCGACCACACATCGCGCGGAGTGAGGAGCAGCAGCTGCGCGATCGGCTGGTCCGCCAACAACACGCTCGCGATGGCGGTCACGCAGAAGAGCGTGAATGCCCCGGTGCCGAACTTGGGCAACGACGCCAGCCACGTCCGCAGATCCACGTCCGCGATTGTAGCAAGCGGGCACGCGAAGTCATGCTCGAATCGCGCAATTGACGCCAAGGTCGAGGCAGGGATGGCGTTTTCTTGGTGCGGCGCGCATTCATGGGCACAGTCGACGTATGTCCGTCGAACGCCGACGTCATCGCCTGTTCGTGACGCGCCATACCGAGTACCACCTGCGACAGGAGCAGTGCGTCGGCGTCCGGAACCGCGAGTCTGGAGCGTGGTTCCGTAGGCACGCGGCGTTGCGTGCCTATGCGTTGTATGTCCCACCCGCGGACGACAGCGACCAGTGGCTCGGGCAACGCCTGATGTTTGCGCGCGGAGGCGACACGATCACGACATCCCCGATCGTATCGATCGAACGACCCGTCCTCGCTGTGCTTCCCCACTATGTTTCCCACGTTTTCGCGGGGATGTTGACGACGCGAGGGCCCAGGACCGAGTCGTTGCTCGGGCGCGTGGACCCGTCCTAGTGCACCGACCGTTGCTCTAGAGTGCGCCACGAACCGAGCACGTTCAGGGCACGGCTTTCTCTGGCGCGTCAGTCTTCTTGCTGTCGCCCTTCGGAGCGTCGCTGGTTTTGACCTCTGCCTTGGTGGCCTCCTCGGCTTTGGGCGGAGCCGAGTCAGCTTTGGCTTCGTCCGCCTTTGCGGGCGCTGGATCGGATCCCGACGGAGGGGACTCGCTCGGCGAAGCTTTCTCGTCTACGGCGGCGGTCGGCTTGGGCTCCGGGTTCCCGTCGGCGTCGTAGCAACACATCACGCCGCCGTTTCGCGCAGACGTGACGGCGCCGCAACCTTCGGTCGTACCGACGGAGATCTTCGTCTTGCCTTTCCAGATCGCGTCGCGACAAGCCCCGAACTTGCAGCCCTGACCACAGCACACCGGCTCGGCACCGAGACCGCTCATCATGCATGGAAACGTCGTGTTCTTCGAGATCGGGGCACACGGCTCGATTTCGTCGTTGGGCGAATGGCTCAGGGCAGCGTTGAAACGGCCGGGTCCCGCACTGTCGCAATCCGTGAGACTCAGGTGGTCGACCAAGTCCTGACCCTTGCCCGACGTACCGCAAACGTGCCAACCCTCAGCGCACAAGCTTGCCGGTACATCACACACGCCGTCCTTGAGGTCGTCGCCGCAGGCTTTCGGGGTCGTCGCGGTGTCCCGCAGTTTTCTCGCCCCTTCCCAGGCCCCGACGCATCCTGCGACTCGGGGAAACTTCTTGAGATCGGCAAAACCCTCGCGTTGGCCGTCCGCGCACCCGATGACCGAGGGGGCACCCTTTTCGCTCTCGACGAACTTCACCCCCTCGAGTGAATTGGGGACGTCACCATCGATGTATTCGCCTTGATACGGACCCGAGCCGCAAGTGCAGCCAGTGTTGTAGGCCAACGCGACGAGAGTGAGCGCGGTAAGAATAGGACGCGAAAATCGCAAGCCGAACATTCGGCGTAAGGATAGGCAAGCTCCGCCGCGCGCACAACCCGACGGACAGCATCTCGAAGGCCGTGCTGCGAAGGCCAGAGGTTCCGCTCAAACCCAAGGACTGAGTGGCTGCCCAGGGCCGAGGATCACTAGCTCTGTGGGTTCGCCGTCGGGTCGTCGTCGTCCGGTTCGGTCGCGAGTTCGGTCTCGAGTCGGGCGAGCCGCTCCCGTTCGGGCTTGCTGACGATATAGGCGATCCCGATGCTGATGAAGAACAAGCCCGTCATCGGCAAGGCCATGAGAATCTGACTGACCGGTTCAGGCGGGGTCAGGATGGCGCCGATCACAAAGAAGCTGACGATCATCATCTTCCAGTGCTTGAGCAGCGTGAGGTGCGTGATGATGCCCGCGCGAGCGAGGAAGTAGACGCCCAACGGGAACTCGAACATGAGACCGAACGCCAGCAAAAGCTTGGTCGTGTAGGTCACATAGTCGGAGTACGTATAATTGGTGATGATCTGAACGCCTTCGCCGAGATTCTTTTTGAGCGGGTACTCGAGCAGAAATTCCGTCGCGATCGGCAGAGCGGTGAGGTAGCAAAACGCCGCGCCCGCGATGAACATGAACGCACTCGTCATGACGAACGGTACGACCAGCCGCTTTTCCGTCTTGTAGAGGCCGGGGGCGACGAACATCCACAGTTGATAGAAGATGATCGGCGACGCAACGAAAATGCCACCGATGACTGCGATCCGGATATCCGTGATCACACTCTCGAACGCTGTGAGGTTCTGGAGCCTCGGACCACTGTCCGGCATGCAGGAGACGCCAAGATCCTCGACGCATCGACGGTCCACCCGATGCCACGCCTGAGCGTAGGGCCAGAGGATGAGCTGAGTGAGATAGTCGACGGTTGCGTAGCATCCCGTGACGGCAACGGTCAGTCCGGCCGCCGCGTAGAGCAGACGCTTACGCAGCTCCGTGAGGTGATCGACGAACGACATCGGGATGTCGTCTTCGGGGCCCTCGGCCAAAGCATCTTCACCAGTGCGATCGCTCATCGGTTCCCCGTCGCGCGGAACACTATCTCATCGGACCGGTCGTGGCTCGGTGTCAGGCAGCGCCTTGGCTCATCGCTTCGCGATTCGTCTCATCGGGCGTAGCGCTCGGTGAGTCCGCCGCGGGGGTCGCGACGGTGTCGATGACCCGCGGGACCTTGCGATCAGCAGATTCCGCTCCCGGGAGCAGGCTGGGAAGATTTTGCCCTTCCCGCAGCCGCTCCTGCTTGGCTTTGTTGGTCATCGCGAGCGTTCGTTGGGCGCGCTGCAACTGAGCTCGGGCTTTCATCATTTCGCGCCGCGCTTCGGTTTCGGCCGTGCGCAACTCGGCATGGGTTCCCCGTACCATCTCTTGCAGCTCGTCGACGCCGTCGGCGTGCATGATCGTGTCTTTGAACTCGTCTGCGGTGGCCCGGAGCTGCCCCCAAAATCGGGCCGCGGTGCGCAAGATCCTCGGAAGCTCCTTGGGTGAGAAGAGGAGGAGCGCCACGATCGCGACGACGACCATCTCCGAGGTGCCTACGCCGAACACGGCTCCCACGATAGCAGCGTCCACGCGCGCGAGCGAGCTTGCGGGCATGGGCGTCATCCACGCGATGTCGACGTCGTGGATCGAGGTGTTCTAGGGCACCTGCAGGCCCAACTTGACGCGAGCCGTTTCGAGAAGTTTGCCTTCGAGGCGCTGCCCGCGAATGGGAACGACACGGTTCTTATAGTGTTCACCCGCGTAGAAATCCCAAACGATCTCGCCGGTGCGCGTGACTTCGAAGATTCGTGCCGGGTTGGAGCTGAACACCATCACGTTGTCGTTGGCAAGACTTTGAACCACTCCTCGAGTGGCGGAAAACCATGAATCTCCCGTCGTGCTCGCAAATTCCCACGTCAGTTGTAGGGTCTGCGGATCGACCTCGAGGACCCGCGACGTCCTGCGATGGATGCCGTTGTCGAACACGAGGAAGCGTCCATCGGGTGCGGCCGTGGGTGAGTGTTGGTGTTCGAGCACCGACGGACCCCATTTCCATAGGACGGCGTGCGTCGTGTGAGAGATCACCGCGATCGTGTTCATGTTGCGCAGCGAGGTGAGGTAGTCGCCATCCTGCCAACGTCCATCGGGATCTCGTGCGAGCGGTTCGATGGTGTTTGCGTGGAACACATCGCCAAAGAGGCGTTTCCCGGGGGTGCCACGGTCTTCATTCCGCTGTTTCGCGCGAGTTTTGCTCACCTCCAGCCTTTGGTGGAAATCGCTATCGTTGGCGAACACGTCGGAGAACCAAAATTCCTCGAGCTGTTGGCCGTCTATGTCCAGTACGGCAATGCCGTGATCTTTGATGTCGTAGGACTCACCGCGAAACTCCACGGCGACTTTGCGGCTGCGCAGCGCATAAATTTGCCCTTGTTCGTCGTAGTTGACGTCGTGGTGAAAGCGTCCCTCTCGCTTCCAGATCACGTTCGAATTCCAATCGATCCGCGCAATGCCACGTTCGGGTGTTCCGGCGATGATGCTGCCATCTGGCAACATGCGAGCCGCAAAGGTTCCCTTTCCGGCGTCGTCGAACGCGTCGGTGTTCCAGCGATGAACGATTTCTCCGGACGCGTCGACGAGCCGAACCTCTCGCCACGGCATCGTTGGAGGGGCTTGCCTGAGACCTGGCGACCATCCGAGCAGACAATAAAGGACGAGCAGGTCGGGATCGACTTTGCTGTCATCCTTGTAGATGACGCCGCGTCGCGTGGGATCTTTCGTGGTGATCGCGAAGTAGCCGAGAGCCGCGATGTCTTCGACCGAATCCGAACGAGCCCGGCTCGACTTGGCGAGGTCTGGATCTCGACTCCGGACGCCAACGATTCCCGTTGCCATCAATAGGACGAGAAACCCGGCGATGGTGCCCAGGCCGACGAGCAGGGTCTTCCAACGCGACACGACAGCGCATCGTTGCGGGAGATGCCGTGGCTGTCAACGGTTTCGGGCAGAACATCCACCCGATGCGGAGAGGTGGAACCGGGATGGGTCTACCGCATCAGGTCGGCAATGGAGGCAAAGACGTCATCGAGCAACGCACGACGCGTCCCCACTCGGATCAACGATAGCTGCGCGGCGACAGTTCGAGCCCGAGGCGTTGGATCTGATGCTGTTGCTTCCGCGTCCCCACTTCGAGCTCTTCGAGACGTTTGACGATCGTGCCCGCGTTTTCCACCTGCGTGCGATGAGCATCATTCAGTTGATTGACCATTTCGCTGATGGTTTCGATCGCCCGCGTGATCTGACGGCTACCGCGAGTCTGCTCCTGGGTCGAGCGTTCGACGTGCCGTGTGATCGCCTTCATCTTCTCGGCCGAGCGCATGATCTGCTCGGCACCGCGGGCTTGTTCGGCCGTCGCGGTCGCGACTTGCTGTACGGTCGTCGCGACGACGTTGATCGCGTCGGTCACCTGTTTGCTCCCCTTGGTTTGTTCGACGGTCGCGCGGGCGATCTCTCGAACCATTTGGGTCGAACGGCGGGCGGCATCCGAGATCCGCTTCAAGGCGTCCTCGGCCTGATGGCTCACTCGAACCCCATCATCGACGCTCTTCGACGACCGTTGAACCGCCTGTACAGCGTTGCGGCTCTCACGTTGGACGGCCTTGATGATCTCGGCGATTTCCTTGGTGCTCGTCGCGGAACGTTCGGCCAAGTCTTTGATCTCGTCTGCGACGACCGCGAACCCCTTGCCGTGCTCACCGGCCTGCGCCGCGATGATCGCTGCGTTCAGGGCCAAGAGATTGGTCTGCTCGGAGACGTCGTCGATGACGCTCAGGATCTTGCCGATCTGGTCGATGCGGCCACCGAGACGAGAGATCACGCTCACTGCGTCCGCGGCAGAGTCGCGAATGAGGTTGATCACCTCCATGGTCTGATTGATCGCATCGACGCCACCTTCGGCCGCCCATACGACTTCCTCGGACAGTTGCGCTGTTTCGTTCGCGTTGTTCTCGACTTGCTGGATCGAGATGTCCATCTCGTTCATTGCCGAAGACGTTTCCTCGGCCGTGCTCGAGAGCGCTTCGATGTTCTTGGCGACCTCTTTGACGGAGAAGGTCATCTCCTCGATCGACGTCGCGGTCTGCTGTACGGAGGCGGCGAGATTGAACATGCTCTCCGCGACCTCGTCGTTGGCGGCCGCCATCTCCAAGATCGAGCTCGAACTTTCCTCGGCGTTCGAAGCCAGCAATTCGACGCTATCGCTGATCCCTTTGAGGCCCTCGTCCGTCGCCAGCATTGCCTTCCGGGTTTGGTCGATGCCGGACAGCGCTTCCGCGTTTTGATCTTCGAGTTCGCCGATGAGTTGTGCCGCGAGGCCGCTTGGCGATGGGGATGGCGATGGCAGTGGAGCTGCCGCGGCGACCGATTCGCTCAAGCTGCGCTCGAGTTCGAGAATGCGGGCTCGATATTCACGGGCCCCCTCGGCCTGTTGCTCCTCCAATCTCGTCGCGCGACCCTTGGCGGATTCCAGGTCTCGCCGGGCACCGGCAAGCTGCTCGCGGAGCTGTTCGACTTCGGTCTTGATGCGGTCGTGCTCGGCGAGGCTCATCGACGGTTCGATCGGCGCACGTCGATCCTCGCGCAAGGCCAGGTCGGAGTTCGACAGCAGTGCGGTGACTCGGGTGAACTCGTTGGCTACGAGCAAGGACACCCCGGCGCCGACGAATGCGAGGATACCCGCCCACCACGTGTACGGGCCGTTGGATACCACCCATGCTCCGACGATCCCGCTCAGGAACACAGGGACGATCGGAGGAATCTGGGAGGTCTCGGTGGACGTGGCCAAACGAAGAGATTCTACGCGACACCTCGCTCCTGACCAAACATCGTGGCGATTCAGAGCAAGCTGAGTTGGGTCCCTTCGCCTTGCACGTGAACTCGAGCACCACAGTCTCGGAGCCATCGCGCCCCGCCTCCGGCCCATGCCGGGTCGCCCTGCAGCAAGATTTTGGGCCGACCACAAGCGCTCCAGAATTGCGAAAGTTCGGCACGATCCATGCGACCCGGACAAGCGATCTCGACGAGTTCGATGTCACGACCCTCGGCGGCGGCTTGCTCGAGCCATGCTCGGGTTTGACGAACGATGGGTTCGGCCGCCCCGACGAGCGCAACAGCGACGAGGTTGGGTCGTCGCAAAAGCGCGCGATCGAGAGCGTCGGTCGGCCATAGCAACACCGGTGCGTCTGGAACGGTGCCTTCGAAGTGGGGTGCGAAGCGAGGATGCGCAGCGATCTGGACCCGATTCGAACACTGCGATGCGATCGCGATAGCGTCGGACGCGCTGCTCGCGAGGACCAGCACGTCGCCTCCCAAGGCCGCCAACGTCTCGAGTCCGGTGGCCCGTAGCGGAGGCGGCGGGGCATCGAGCGCCCACTCTGGTTGCGCCCGTAGCAGCAGCCAATCACAGGACGTCGACTTGGCCTTCGGACCGAGTGCCCACGTATAGAGGCAACGAAAGTCCCCCGTTCGCGGCTCGAGCACGAGCGACGAGCCACCGCGCGGGACGTCGGACGGGAGCGCCCACAATCGCAATCGCCCGATCCCAAACTCGCGCTCGTATTCCACGATGAGCGCCCGCGCCAGGCTCGAGCGCTGGAGCGGCGTGAGATTGGCGAGGGCGAGCGCGTAGATCAGATCGCGATGGGCGATCCAAGCTCCGGGCAGCAGTTTCGGCTGAGCGCCGAGGTGCGACAGAAAACACGTACGGCCGGGTTGCGGATCATCGACCGTGACACGTTCGCACGCAAACATCCGGAGGATGTCGAGGACTTGCTCTTCGAGCAGTCGAGCCATGAAGCGCTCCCGTCACGAGCCTACACTTCGTTGTGCCCGCTTGTTCGATCGAGCGCGTCGAAAAAAGTTTTGGAGCAATGCGGAGCAGGTTTCCGCTCGGACGAGCGCCGTGACCTCGAGACGATGGTTGAGGCGTGGGTCGTCGCAGATCTGGTAGAGGCTCCGGACCGCTCCGGCTTTCGGATCGAGCGCCCCGAACACGAGCCTTGCGACCCGGGCGGCCACGAGTGCGCCAGCACACATGGGGCAGGGTTCGAGTGTGACGTAGAGCGTTGCTCCATCGACGCGCCAGCGTTGCAGGGTTTGACAAGCTTGCCGTAACGCAACGATTTCGGCGTGACCGACCGGATCGCAGTCGACCTCGCGTCGATTCCCGCCGCTTCCGATGATCCGGCCCTCCAGGACCACGATGGCCCCTACCGGCACGTCGCCAGCGTCGTTGGCCTGTTCGGCCATACGGATGGCTTCGTCCATGAAGGCGTCATCGATGTTTGGATCGACCATCGGTCCGACTCCACGGTGGGTGTTCGAGGGCGGTGTTGAGGGCCTCCACGAACAGCCGAACTTTGGCCGAAAGGTGACGTGTGTGGGGGTAGATCGCCCAGACCGCGGAGGCAGAGCCCCAGTCGGGGAGTACGCGAACGAGGGTCCCCGACAGGAGGTCGTCGGCGGCGAGAAAGTCGGGCATCGAACAGACGCCAAGACCCCAACGCGTCGCCTCCAACAGTGCCTCGCCGTTGTTGATCACGGCCCGACCATGGACGTGGACGACCGATTGGGTTTCGCTTGGGCCATCGAGCGCCCAGGTTTGATGGCCGGAACTTTGATAGGCATAGAGCAGGCAAGAGTGTCCACGAAGGTCCTCGGGCGATTCTGGGGTGCCGTGGGCGGCGAGATAGCCTGGACTTGCCACCAACACGAGCTCGGTCGAGGCCACCTTCCGCGCGATCAGACTCGAATCGGCGAGCTTGCCGATCCGGATGGCAAGATCGAAACCTTCCTCGATGAGATCGACACGACGATCATTGAAGTGCACGTCGACCGCGAGCTCGGCGTGGGCCACCATGAACTCTGCAACGATCGGCGCGACATAGCGGACGCCAAACGACATGGGAGCGCTCAGTCGAAGGGTCCCTCGCGGAGCGTTCTGCAGTTGGGACACCGCAGCTTCCGCGTCTTGTAGTTCTTCGAGGATGCGTGTGCATCGTTCATGAAAAACGCGACCGACATCCGTGAGTGTCACCTTGCGGGTCGTTCGGTTGAGTAGGCGTGCACCCAACCGATCCTCGAGTGCGCTCACCTGGCGACTCGCGAAAGATTTTGAAACCCCAAGGCTTTCCGCCGCACTCGTGAAACTGGCTTCGTCCACGACGCGCACGAACACCTCGAGCTGGGACAAGTCTTGCATTGTTTCCCGTCCAGAACAGTGAGACTCTGTTCGAGCATCCTATCACGCAGGGGGAACAATCTCGAGGGAATCGGGCGGGAGTCGGTCGGTTTCGCTCCGCCCGGTGACGGGCCTGCCCCACCCGTCACGGCGTGGGGGTTGGACAAATAGAATGGCAAACCGACGGGTGTGATCATTGCGGGACACGAGGTTGGGCGGCCATCGCACGACTCGACGCGTTGCTCAGGTCGGTAGCTTTCGAACCGATTCACACGGTCACGCATGGGCAACGCGATCTCGCGTTCGATCCCATTCTTCTCAACGGTATCGTCGGCTTTTGCAGGACCGAGAAGAGCCCGGATCGGGTCGGCTCGTCTGAGGTTGCCTGCTAAACTCGCATGCATGGCGCATCCCTGGCATGACCTCCCGAACAATCCGGACACGGCGCACGAGGAGGTCAACGTCGTGATCGAGATCCCCAAGGGATCGAAAGTCAAATACGAACTCGACAAAGTCACAGGGATGCTTCGCGTCGATCGCATCCTCTACAGCGCGGTTCACTATCCAGCGAACTACGGGTTCATTCCTCGCACATACTGCGATGACGGTGACCCCTTGGACGTTTTGGTTCTAGGCGCAGAATCCGTGCATCCGCTGAGCATCATGACCGCGCGGGCGATCGGCGTCATGCACATGGAAGATGAAGGAAAGGGGGATGACAAGATCGTCGCCGTACATTTGAACGATCCCGCCTATGCCGAGATCACGGATGTCGATCAGTTGCCGCGCCACACCTTCATTCAGATCCAGCGTTTCTTCCAGGACTACAAGGTCCTCGAGCACAAGACGGTCCGCGTCGACCGGGTGCACGGGCAAGTCGAAGCCCATCAAGTCGTGTTGGATGCGTTAGCGCTCTATCGCAAAGAAGAGCAACGCCTGCGCGGCTGGTAGTCACCACTCAACGTTTTCCTTGCCGGTTCGCACGAACGGCTGCTGTTCCGTTTGGGAAGCGGCCGCGTTCACGAGTGCGCGTAGACGGAGGCGTTGCGGCATCGTGTCGGTCTGTTCCCGCGAATGCGAACACCCGTCTACGCCCGCGATCCCGCAACGAATCCCCCATCCGCCGCCGTTCTGACGACTCGCACCATCGAGGCGATCGATTGCCCGGTCGAGAGCCGTGAGGGCTGCATCGATGCGAGTGTCCGGGAGCAGCACTTCGAACTGACACTCGGAAGTCCGCGCGACCAGCGCTGTCGTTCGCATCGTCGCGCCCAATGCAACACCACCTGCTTGCTGAGCGAGGACGAGGTCGACGTCGTCTCGCTCCGGCACGATCTTGATCCGCATGACAGCGAGCCCTTGCCCCGACCGAGCCGCCCGTTGGATGTCTCGTTGCAGTTGACCTTCGAGGGCGCGCTCGTTGGGAAGGCCAGTCAACTCGTCGATGGCGGAGATCCCCGATAGTTCCGCACGGCATTGCATGAGTTCACGCGTCAATGAATCGTTGCGAGCGATCATCTGCTTGAGTTGGGCGACTAAGTCAGGGCGACTCAAGTCATCCATCTGGTTGATTCGCTCGGCCCGATCTTTCAATCGTTCCAGAGTTGGTTGGCTCGGGACGTCCATACCCATGCTGCGGGCGACCATCATCACGCGGGGCCCCATCTGTCCGACGATGTCATCGACGAGCTCTTGTGGCTCGTCGTCGAGCACACGAGCGAACCGCTTGAGGGCTTCCCTCCAAGCGAAAGCGGTATCGTTGGCACTCATGATCGAGGCCAACGACTCTGCGAGTTCGTGAAGTCGGCAAAGGTTCTGCAATGCTCCTGGGGCGCGTTCTGGGCGGTGGTGGTACCCCATCGGAATGGCGATGTCGTCGCAGAGCTTCCAACTGCGAGCGAGGTCCGAGGCGAGCTCGTCGTGCGAGACCCCGAACAGCTTGCGCTCCTCTCGTCGTCGTCGCTCCGGTTCATCGCCGGCTTGCTTCATCCACAGATCCGCTTTCGTAGGGCTTCGGCGAATGAGGATGAGGACCGGCAGATCCTGCAAGAGGCCGGCGGCGAAGGCCCGTTGCGGATCGTGTTCGCCGAAAATGCGACGTTCGGCGAGCTCTTGGCAGGCGACGGCGCGACGAAGTGAATCCTCCCAGAAGCGGTGGATGTCGAACGGATAGAGTTCTTCGGGTCGCATGCCGCTCGTTGCCGCGGCGACGAGGGCCAGGCTGCGGAGCCCGTGTCCGCCCAGATGCCGAAGCGCTTTGTGGATCGATGCGATCGGGCTCCCGCGGTTTCGGATCGAGCGGTTGACGACATGCAGGATCTCGACCGCGAGGCGCGGATGCTCCGACACCATGCGGACCAATTCCGTCGCGGTGGTGTTGGGCTGGGCCGCCGCGGAGATGAGCGCGGCCAATCCCGGATCGAGCTCGGGTACGGGCGTGGCCCACGGTAGCGTTGGGAGAGCGAGGTTCCGACCGTGTGCCACCAAGGTGAACATCGTCCCGATGGTTCGGCGCTGAAGCCCGCTTGCCGCAGAGGCTTAGCCCCCCGTCCGACACCATCACCGAAGTGTGCTCGCTCGGTGTGTGTTGGGCGGAGCAGCAAGGCCCGTTTGGGGAGGGGCCTTTGTGAAAGGCCTCTTGGAACTAAACCGTGAACAACGAGGGGTCGAGGCAGCTCTCGTCCCCCGATTGCACACTGCGGCACAGCCCCGTGGCTTGGGGGAGCAAATGGGCCAGATAGAAGTCCAGGTTGAGCAGTTTCCCAACGAGGACCCGATCTCGTCCACGTTCCGCGATGAGCCCTTGTGCGACCCGAGCCTGGTCGAGTGCTTCGAGCCCGAGCACAATCCCACCAAACGCCTTGAGGAAAGGTACGGCGTAGAGAAAAGCCGCCTGGAGTCGACCTTGGGCCGCGATCGTTCCCAGATGCGCAGCCGCGGCTCCGAGGTGCGCGACCGCCTTGCTGAGCGCTTCGCCCTGCGATTCGAGCCCGGCTCGGTCGGCGGCATTGATGATCGCGTGAGCTTCCTTCACCCATGCCCGGAACAGCGAGCCATCCCGGACCCGCATTTTTCGTCCGAGTAGATCGAGCGCTTGAATCCCGTTGGTCCCTTCGTAGATCGACTGGATCTTCGTGTCGCGGACCAACTGTTCGACCGGGAACTCACGGATGTATCCATAACCTCCGTAGACCTGTACCGCGACTACGGCCATCTCGAACCCGAGGTCGGTGCAGTGTGCCTTGAGCACCGGAATGAGCAGATCTGCGCGATCACGTAGCCGTTGTCGTTCTTCGTCGTCGCGAGTGGTCTCGGCGATGTCTGCCTCGAGTTCGACCCGCGTCAACGCAGCCCGCGTGGTTTCTGCGATCACCTTCAGCGTCATCAGCATTCGGCGCACATCGGGGTGCTGAACGATGGCGACGCGCTCGGGATCCTCGGGTCGGGGTTGGAGTGGACCCCCTTGCTCGCGTTCGTTGGCATACTGCAGGGCGAAGTTGTACGCGGCATTGGCAGCGGACGAGCCCTGGCCCCCGACCGAGAGCCTCGCCTCGTTCATCATTTTGAACATCTGCGCAATCCCGGCATGCTCGGCGCCGACGAGCCAACCTCGGCACGGCTCATTGGTTCCGAGAGCCAACGTGCACGTCGAGTTGCCGTGAATGCCCATTTTGTGTTCGAGACTCACGACCTGGGCTCCATTGCGCCGACCAAGGTTGCCCGCGGAATCGAACTCGAACTTGGGCACCATGAAGAGCGAGAGTCCTTTCGTTCCCGAGGGTGATCCCGGTGTGCGGGCCAGGACGAGGTGCACGACGTTCTCGACGATGTCGGTATCCCCTCCAGAGATGAAGATCTTCTCGCCTTCGAGCAGGTGAACGAGCGGCTCACTCGTCGGGATCGCCTTGGCTCGTGTGTCACCGACCGAACTCCCCGCACCCGATTCGGTGAGACACATGGTTCCCGACCATTCGCCGGTGAAGAGCTTGCTCGCGACGAGTGGGCGATACGATGCGTCGCCAAACGTTTCGATCATACGAGCGGCTGCGGCCGTCAGTCCCGCATACATCATCAACGCCGTGTTGGCCCCGACGTGCATTTCTCGGACGACGCGTCCGATGGAGTGGGGTAGGCCCACCCCACCAAACTCGACCGGTGCATCCGGAGCGATCCAACCGCCCTGGACCAATTGCTGCCAAGCGGCTTTGAACCCCGATGGACTCGCCACGTCGCCGTGCTCGTCGAGGCGACAGCCCTCTCGATCACCCGATTGATTGATCGGATCGAGTACTTGGGTGGCGATGCGGGCCGCTTCTTCGAATGTGGCGCGATAGGTCTCGCGGTCGAGATCTCGGTAGCGCTCCGTCGCACCGAGGACTTCGGGAATCTTCAAATGATCGAAGACCAGAAACTCGATATCGGCCAAGTCGACTCGAAAGGGCGTACTCATGGATCTCCTATCGTAGACGCCTCGGTCCTCGACGGCATCGGTTCGCACGCGAGGGGTGGTCCTCGAGTGCGTTATTTGCGCGATCCTGAGTCGATGCCCGCGACCTCTTCCGTGACGCTCAGGTTGCATTTCGCCGCCATTCCAGTGTCAGAATGGGGCGCAACCGTGTCGGTGGGTTCGCACTTGCGATCCCAAGTGCTTGGGCATTTGCACGAACCCTTGGGCCGCGGCACCACCTCGTCCTGCGAATCGGCGTCGGCTGCCACAATGGTGTGCGCTCGAAGCGTCCGCAGGGCTGTGGATGCATCGGTGCACCCACACCCTGGTCTTTCGCACTACGCAGGATCAGTACAATATGCGCCCGCCCACTCGCGACGGAGCCGACCGAAGTCCATGAAGAAGCGCCCGCTCGATATGATTCCCGATCCCGTCCCCGCTTGGAAATCAGCCACCTATGTGGGGGGAGTGTTCGCCGCGGTAGTGCTCGGTCGGTTGTTCTACGGTGTTCTAGGCCCATCCGACGTCGAACACGTGGGCGCGATCGCTGCTGCGACACCCGCAAGTTCCGCTCCAGCCAAAGAAGCTCGAGTCGTGCCCGAGCCGGAGGGCGAAAGCGAGGGCGACGACCATCCCGAATCCGATGTTGCCGGTGCGCCGAAGGGAACGACCTCCGCATCGCCGAGCCCGGTGGGTTCGCAGACCGCCAGTGGTTCCCCGACGTCGTCGCCCAGTCCGGGCTCGGTCGCTTCGCCGCCGCCAGGTGATCCCGCGGCCTTGAGTCCGAACCCCACCCCGACGCCACCGACTCCCATGAGCGAAGGCCAGCGCCGACGTGCCGCGCAGGCGGAACGCGGGTTGAGACTCGCTCTCGGCGAGGGTCGGGTTCACGCCACGTCGAGGATCTTCATGACGGTGAACGGCAGCGAGCGGACGTGGGATGGGGCGTCGGCCCACTGCCGTAGCAAGTTGATCGACGGGATCGGCAACTGGACGTTGGCGTCCCGTACCGAGCTCAGAGCGCTGCATCGCGCGGGTGAGCCGGCGGGTGGCGCCTATTGGAGTCGGAACACGGATCCGGATGATCCGGATTCGGCATTCGCGTACGACGTCGTACGTGGCGCATCGGTGTTGTGGCTGAAGCAGGAGCCAAATGGGGCCGCCGTGTGTACGCAGCCGCGCGCTCCCGAAGAGGAGGTCCGGCCCACTACGCCACCGGCAGAGCAGCCGGAGACCCCGGCGGCCGACGCGAAGCCTTGAGCACGCGATCCGCGAAATGAGCGCGGCTGAAATCGTCGAACCGACTTAGGATGCCCGCATGATGGCCAGCTCGAGCGGCGCGTCAAGCTCGTCCCTCGTCGAACAAATTCGCGAACAACACCTCCGCGCGGAAGCGCAACGTCGTGCGAATCGTCGTAAGGCGCGGATCCGCTGGTTTTTGTTGACGATATTGGTTGGCGCTCTGGCTTCGGTCACGGTCTTCGTATCGCACCATTTCGCGCTCGAACGACTCATGGCGCAACGCGTGATCGGAGCGAGAAATGCTCTCGCATCGTTGTCCATCGCTGAACTCGAGTCGGCTGGGCAAGCGCTCGAGGCCAACCTCGTGACGGCACCCACCCACCCAGAAAGCCTCGGTTTGCTGGCCCTGATCCGCGCACGGCAGGGGCTGGCCGGCACCGTGAATGCGGCCGATGTCGAACGAGCGATCCAAGCGGCTGCCGAGGCGGGGACGCCCGAAGCCGGGCTCGCGAAAGCCATGATGGCGGCTCGTGCAGGAGACCTGGAAACCGTCCGTGCGGCATATGTGGGAAGTGATCGTTCGACCAGTCCGGGTGATCCCCTACGGCAAGAGCGGGCGTGGTTACAAGGCGTCGTCGCGTTGGCGCATCCGTATGTGCACGATGAGGTGCGACAGGCCCAAGGAGAGCTCCTGGCGGTCCTCGAGGTCGAACCCAAGCACACGGCGAATCGCAGGATTGCCGCGGCACTGTCGCTGCGTCTGGGTGAGGGCGAACGGGCACTCCAGATCATCGACGAGGGACGCAAGTTGGACGATACCCACGTCGGCCTTTCGGTCGAAGAGATGCTTACCCACGCGATGTTGGGCCGAAAGCTCGAAGGGGTCGACTGGGTTGCGACGAGCCTGCTCGAACTCCCCGAGCTCGCTCCGATCGATCGTTCGTATGTTCATCTTGCCCAAGTCGTCGCTGAGTACCGGCTAGGGCGACGCAAGGAGGCGCGGGCCTTGCTCGAATCTGCGTGGGCGACCCTTCCGCAATGGGATGGCCATGCAAGGGATCTCGGCGTGGATGTAGCGCTGTCTCATGCCGACCGCGACGTGGTCGAGACGTGGCTCAAGACTGCGACCGTGCCGGACTTCGCTCGCCAGTCGTATGAAGCATGGTTCTTGCTCATTTCGGGAGACACACGCGCTTGCCTCGAACGGCTCGCCAAACTTCCCCAGGACGAACCCAATGTCGCCACGCTTCAAGCACTTGCTTTGACCGAGCAAGAACGATGGCCCGAGGCGCAGCGCTGGGCGGACTTTGCCAAGCCCTCGGTCGGCCACCGATTGGACCTGCGGGTGGCGGTCGAGCGGATCCGCGTGCAGCAAGGCACGTCCGACGGAGCCGCTGAACGCCTCGAAGCGATCGCCGAGCTGGATGGATATGCTTGGCGGGTCTGGACGGCGGTCGCCGAGGCACGTCGAGCCCAGGAGCTCGAAGGGATCGAAGCCGCGCTGGATCATGCGATCGAACGGGAACCGGTTCCTGCGAAGGCGTTGCTGATCAAGGCCCAACGCTCGATGGCGAGCATTGTCGAGCACCCCGAGCAGGCACTCTCCGCCAAGGACTTGCTCGTGCGAGCCGTCGAAGTCGACCCTTACGACCCACGCTATCGTGTTCATCTCGCGCGACATCTGCTTTCCATGGGCCAGCGTGGCCCAGCGATCACTGCCCTGCGGGCTGCGACCGACCCGAACCTCGGGTTGACCGACGGTTCAGCCTTCGTGGATCTCGTGGTACTGCTTTGCGATCAGGCGACCGAAGCGTCGCGGCCCGCATCGGCCGAGGCTGCCGAGCTGATCGGCCGAGCCGCACAGACTCCGATCGAGCGTTGGCAGATCGACCTCGCCTGGGCGGCCTACGAGGCTTCACAAGCAACTCCCGAGTCGTTGGCATCGGCGCAGAATCGTTTGGCTGGCGTCCTCCAGGCCGCCCCGACGAGTCTGCGCGCACGCATGTTGCTCTCCTCGGTGATGCGAGCGAGGCGTGATCCGGCGACCAAGGCGATTCTGCGAGATGGGCTACGCGTGATCGAAGACGAGCATTCGGGTGAACTCGTCGTTGAACTCGCGCGCCTCGAAGACGTCGAAGGCAATACCCGCCGAGCGGCGAGTTTGGGGTTCAAGGGGTGGCGACAGATGTTTGCCGATGGTGCCGCCTCGCCTGAGGCCATGCTCAAAGCTGCCGGGGTCGTGGCTCGGTTTTGGGTCAACATCCAACAACCGAATGGCGCCCGGAGCATCGCCCGTGAGCTGACGCAGCGGGTTCCGTACAGTGCGGATGCCTGGGTATTGCGAGGACAAATGGAGTTCTTGGACGGCAAAGAAGCCAAGGGGTGCGAAGCTGCGGAGCACGCGACTCAGATCGAGCCCACCCATGCTGCCGCGCGCGCCCTGCTGGCGGATTGCCATGCCAAGCGCCTCGAGTTCCAAGCGGCTCGCGAGGCCTATGCTCAGGCTGCCGAGCTGGCGTCCGACCCGGGACAACGCGAGTTGTATCGCCGCAAGTCCGAACATCTCTAGTCTTCGAGTGGCCTTTCGCAAAGGCCCCTCGCTGCGGCAGCAAAGCTGCCTCCGCACACCCCAAACGCACGCCTACCGGCGTGAAACGGCACTGCCCGGAATCCGGACAGAGCCTGCTCTTCGAGTGGCCTTTCGCAAAGGCCCCTCGCTGCGGCAGCAAAGCTGCCTCCGCACACCCCAAACGCACGCCTACCGGCGTGAAACGGCACTGCCCGGAATCCGGACAGCGCCTGCTCTTCGAGTGGCCTTTCGCAAAGGCCCCTCGCTGCGGCAGCAAAGCTGCCTCCGCACACCCCAAACGCACGCCTACCGGCTCGAGCAGGCTGCACGGGGAACCCCTTACGTTAGTGCTAGGTTAGGGGCTCCGTGATCCCACCGGTTGCTCACTTCGTTTGGCTCGGCAACGCGTTCCCTTGGGTCTATGGCCTCGCGCTGCGGTCGGCGGCACGCCGTGGCGGGCTCGATCGCGTCGTCCTTCATGCGACCGATGACGTTTGCGAGTCGGCCGGTTGGCGCTGGGCGAGTGAGGATAACCGAATCGCGTTGCGGCGCCTCGAACCCGAGGGGTTGCTCGCCGAAATGGGAACGTTCGGTGGAGCGCTGGTCGATCTCTTTCGACGACTCCGTCAGCCAGCCGCGAAGGCGAACGTGTTGCGCGTCGCGATTCTCGTCCGCGAAGGCGGTGTCTATCTCGATACCGATACGGTGACGGTGCGATCGCTGCGTCCGTTGCTCGATGCGCGTGCGTTTTGTGGGGTCGAGCACGTCGCGTTACCAGGACCGGTCTACCAGTCGCGACGACCTTGGCCATGGGCCAAAGCCGGCGGACTGTTGCTGCTGCGCGAAGCGTTACGCCAGATCGAGCCTGGCTATCGATGGTTCCGTTTCGTTGCGTCCCTCTATGCTCAGGCAGCAAACAACGCTGTGCTCGGATCGGTGCCAGAAAGCCGGCTCCTGACGAGCTTGCTCCAAGGTATGGCCGAAATGTCGAGCGAGCGACAAGGCGTACGGTATGCCCTCGGAACCCATCTGTTACAGACGACCTTGGCAACGCTCGGGTCCGACGAAGTCGATGTCTATCCGCCAAACGTCTTCTATCCGCTCGGGCCGGAGCTTTCCCATCACTGGTTTCGGATCCGCCGCGAGGTCAACGTGCCCACGGCATTGTCTTGCGAAACACGGGTCGTGCACTGGTACGCCTCGGTACGAACGGCAGAGGTTCTGCCGAAGATCGACGAGGCGTATGTGCGGCGCCATGCCCGAGAGCAAATGTTCTCGAATCTCGCCATGTCGTTCCTCGAGCCTGACAGCGAATCGCGCCTTCACGAGCCCAAGTGTGGGCGTTCTGACGCGAGCCCGTAGATCGTTCGGAAACGCTCCATCGTCAATGTGAAGGCAACGCGAGAGCGTGGTCCGGTATGAATCGGCGCAAATACAGCGTCGACGCACACGTGTGATCGCGAGCCGCGGTGTTCGTTGCCGCTGCAGGGCGTGCGACGAGGATCCTCTTGCACGATGTGTGCGACAAATCGAGGACCACGTCGTGATGCCCGACAAAGTGACGTGTCGCGAGCATCGATCGCGATCGGCGGTCCAAGTCCGAGGTACTCATACATCGAACGTTCGCGAGGGGAGAAGGCTGCGAGGGGCCCAAATCAGCACTGACGAGAAGTGCACACGAGACCGCGGTAACAATCGGATACCGATCCGCAGACGGGCTGCGCAATCCTGGGAGCGTGGTGCCGTTGCGACCGGCGGACTGGTATTCCCTTCGCCCACAGTGCGTAGGTGCCCGGAAGGGATAACCAACCATATGGGACATTCGAGCTTCGTTCAGCACGTGGGTTGACGCTCGGCTTTGTGTCGCCATCGGAGTTTCGCATTCGCGTGGTCGTCCGCTATGCTCACCGAAGATCCCGTGCTATGTGTGCGAGGATCCAATCTGCCCAGCGATGGGCCTGACGGATTCGGCTCTCGAAGGGCGTGAAGAAGATCCCGAAGTGCGATCGTTCGCGAAGGACATCATGTTGCGGGTGACGGAGGAAGAGATCGAGCGTGCGCTCAGTGCAGATCCGAGTGGGGCGGATTGGCTGAATGATGCGCGTGCTCAGCTCGAGCACGCCGGTGCCGGTACGACATTCTGGGTCATGTTCGCCCGGGTCGCGCGCAAACTCGCCAAGAGCCCACGTCCGGGACCGATGGGGGAGCCGTGGCAAGCGTGTGATTGGGGACGGCTCGCACTTTTGCTCGTCGTGCTCCGTGACCTCGAAGAAGCACCCGCCGTTTCCATTGTCGAGCGCGTCATCCAAGGAGGCGAGCTCGGTGAGCAACAAAGTGTCCTCCGTGTGCTCGCTTACCTTCCGGAGGCCGCGCGTTATGTCGCGATCGCGGTCGACGCGTGTCGAACCAACGCGGAAAGTGTTTTCGCCTCGATCGCTTGCGAAAATGGCTATCCCTCCCGATTTTTCTCGAACCTCAGCTTCAATCAGATGGTTCTGAAAGCGCTGTTCCTAGGCGTCGACGTTCGCCGAATCGTCGGGTTGAGGGAACGAATGACCCCGGAGCTGCGGCGCATGGCCCGAGACTATGGGCGCGAACGCGAAGCGGCGGGGCGGACCGTACCGGACGATGTAAGATATCTCGAGGCGCTGTTGCGGGCCGACCCCTGATGAAGCTCTTCGATCCCCATATTCACATGACGTCGCGGACCACCGATGACTACCAAGCGATGGCGCAGGCCGGTATCGTCGCGATCGTCGAGCCCGCGTTTTGGCTAGGTCAGCCGCGGACTCGGGTGGGATCGTTCGAGGACTATTTCTTGTCCTTGATCGGTTGGGAACGGTTCCGAGCCAGTCAGTTCGGCATCCAGCACTTCTGCACCATCGGACTCAACCCCAAGGAAGCGAACAACCCGAACATCGCTGACGGTGTGTTGGAACTCGTCCGTTTCTATCTCGAGAAGGATGGCGTCGTTGCGGTCGGGGAAATTGGTTACGACGATCAAACCGCAGCGGAAGAAAAGTATCTGGTCGCCCAGTTGACCCTAGCCGTCGAAGCTGACCTGCCGGTATTGATTCATACCCCTCATCGGGACAAGAAAGCAGGAACGGCGCGAACGCTCGCCGTGGTCGCAGACGTTGGACTCGATCCGGCGCGGGTTCTCGTCGATCACAACACCGAGGAAACGCTCAAGTCGGTATTGGATGCCGGGGTTTGGGCTGGACACTCGATCTACCCGAACACCAAGATGGACGAGCTTCGCATGGTGGAGCTCGTGAAGCGCTTCGGATCGGACCGCATCATCATCAACAGCGCTGCGGATTGGGGGGTCAGCGACCCGCTCAAAGTACCCAAGACGGCTCGGGCCATGCGCGACGCTGGGATTGGCGAGAGCTCGATCGGGACGATTTGTTGGGACAACCCTGTGGCGTTTTTTGGGCAAAGCGGGCGTCTCGATCTCGAGACCTCGGTCGGTCGTCCGAAGATCGATCAAAGTCTGTTGTTCGCGGGGAATTCGGTGTTGCGCGGCCAAGAGCCCGTGGTCGAGCGCTAGCGCGCATCGTCGATTCTTCGCGATGCGACGAACTCTCGTACTCAACGTCGTTGGACTCACGAGCCAACACCTTGGTCCCCATACACCTCACCTGACGGCGCTGGCCGAGGCTGGCAGCAAAGCTCCGATGCGGACGATCGTTCCCGCAGTGACGTGTTCCGTTCAGTCGACACTCGTGACCGGGGCGCTGCCCCGTGTGCACGGCTGCGTTGGTAATGGGTGGTACTTCCGCGATCTCGCCCAAGTCGCGCTGTGGCGTCAGTCGAATCACCTCGTCGGCGGCGAAAAGCTCTGGGATGTCGCGCGTGCTCGAGACGGCCGCTTTCGCTGCGCCAAATTGTTTTGGTGGTACAACATGTACGCTTCCGTCGATGTCGCGGTGACCCCACGACCTGTCTATCGTGCTGACGGGATCAAGGTTCCGGACATCCATACGAGCCCCATCGAACTGCGCGACGAGTTGCAAAACGGACTCGGTCGGTTCCCGCTATTCAACTTCTGGGGCCCACGAGCGGACATCCAATCCTCGCGTTGGATCGCCGAGTGTGCCCGCAGAATCGAAGAGCGTTGCCAACCAACGCTGTCGCTCGTGTATCTTCCGCACCTCGACTACAACCTTCAGCGATTGGGTCCCGGCGATCCGGCGATCCTGAAGGACCTCAAAGCGATCGATGACGTTTGCGGTGATCTCATCGCGATCGGCCGGAGCCAGAACCTAAGGCTCATCGTGCTTTCGGAGTACGGGATTGTTCCCGTTTCGGGTCCGATCCACATCAACCGTGCACTGCGAGACGCTGGCCTCATTGCGTTCCGCGAAGAGTTCGGCGAGGAGCACTTGGATCCAGGGGCCAGTGCAGCGTTTGCGGTCGCGGATCATCAGATCGCGCACATTTACGTACGCGAACGAGCGGTGGTTCCAAAGGTCAAAGCCCTGCTGGAGCGTTTGGAAGGAGTAGAACGCGTCCTCGACGAAGAGGGCAAGCGTGTTCATGGCCTCGATCACGAACGCTCGGGGGAACTGGTCGCGATTTCTCGCGCTGATCGGTGGTTCACGTATTATTGGTGGCTCGATGACGCTCGGGCGCCCGACTACGCCCGAACCGTCGATATTCACGCGAAGCCGGGGTACGATCCCGTGGAACTCTTCATCAATCCGCGGATTCCAATGCCACGTGCGTATGTTGCGTTACGGTTGTTCCGTCGCAACGTACTCCGCCAGCGTGTGCCACTCGACGTAATTTCGTTGGATGCGACTCTCGTTCGAGGGTCCCACGGCCGTCCGACGGATCAGTTGGATGCGGGCCCACTCGTTATCAGCAGCGAACCCGTCCTGAAACACCGCGAGGCCATCGACGCTACCGACGTCAAAGGCCTCATCTTGGACCATCTATTTTCTTAGAACGCGGTTATCCGCGTCGACCTAACCTTAGTTTCAGCACACAGAGTGGTTCACGCCTGCTCGGGGCTGGTTTTTACTCCGCCCCACAGGGGCTGAGTGCATCACTACCAAGACCTCGCCCCGCTGGCGGCTCAGATGATCCTAACGGTCAAAGGGATTAGAGAGCGGTGTACCGCATTGCGCGAGCGCGACCTTGGAACTCTACCTGACCGGCTTCGATCAGCCGGTTCAGAGCGGCCCGAACCTGCAGAGGGGTTCCGCCGACCTTCTTGCGAATCGAGGTAGCGGCAACGGGTCCGGAACTCGCACGTACCATTTCGAGAACACCTTCGTCGTAGCGCGTACGCCCTTCGGGGGTTCGCGTATTGACGACTTTGGCCGTTGCGGTGCGGCGTGAGCCCGTGTCCGCTGAGGACGACGCCACAGGGGCAGAAGCCGACGGGGCAGCGGCCGGGGCGGCAGAAACGGTGCGCGCAGGCGGGGCAGGAGGTTGACGTTTCGTTGGGGTTCGAGCTGCGGTTCCGGCTCCGCTTCCGGTCATCGCCCAGCCAACAATCTCTTCGACCGAACGTCCACTACGTTCGGCGAGATCGGACAAAGGCATGCTCGACACCAACGCTTCCAAGGCGGTTGTGCTCATCGATAGAATCCGTACCATAAGTTTTTGATTTGCGAATACTGAACTGTAGTATAGTCATTGGAACCGATTCGGCGAATCGAGGCATTGGAGATTCGGTTTCTGGCGATCACGGAAATTTTAGCTTAAGGAGATCTCTTCGTTCATGTGCCGGAGACATGGTGCTGAAGGATCCGCGTGATCCCGAATGCGGCAACACAGCCGACTAGGGCGCCTGTATCGAATCGAGCGAGAAACATGCCGTCGAGAAGGGCAATGCCGGCGATCAAGGCCGTCACCCCTGCCCGGATCCGATCGGGGGTATGACCTCGAATGAGTGAGACCGAGTAGCCGATCCAGACGACGAATCCCCCGAGCCCTGCCCAACAAGTCCAAGAACTAGGCAGGTTGGCGATCACGAAGAGCACTGGGGCGAACACCAGACCGACCGTCCATCGAGCAGACGGTCCCCCCAACACCTCAGAACGCGCGATATATGTGATTCCGGCTACATAGACGAGTAGTAGAGGTGCTGCGAGCAATACGAGATCGGTAGGTTCGCGCTGGACCGTCAAGCAAGCGATGACATAGAGACCCACTCGGCAGAGGCCCATGAGAACCGGGGCAACCGGGTTGTTCTTGTGCCACGCGTCATAAATCACGATGAGAGCGGCCGTACCTACAGTCGCATAGACGGGTCTAAAGGTTGGATAGCAACCCCACGTCGCGGCTCCTAGGCTCGTGAGGATGGCCATCATCAGCATGCCCAGGCCATACAGCCATACTTGTTGAGCTGCGACGGCACCACGCGGAATCGGGCGCTCGGGGCGCTCTCGCGCATCGATGTTCGCGTCGAATGCGTCGTTCAGGAACATTCCGCCCACATATAGGAAGGAACCGATGAACAGGGTGCTCGACGCGGTCAAAATCGACGGAGTTCCGCCGACGAGAATCATGCCCGCCCAAAGATTGGTCCAGACCGTAGGGAGATTCGAGATCCGTCCCAGTTCGAGGGCCGTACGTACGTTCATTGGTTCCATTGCTGAACCACCCACTCGAGTTCCCGGGCAATGGCATCGACGATCGATAGGTTGCGGAACGCGGGAGGAAGCACGCCCCACGTGTAGGTTTCTACTTCGAGGCAGGTGCAGGCTCCGGTTTCGCGGATCGTTCGCAATGCCTCCGCTGCGAAATCCTGCGTGCTCTCGAACGGGCCGAGATCCTTCATGAATAGCGGAACGTGAAAGTGGATGCGCCACTCTTCCTCATCGCGCTTGGCAAAGGATGCTCGCCATTCCAACGCCCGGTCGATGTCTGCAAACCTTTGTAGACCCTCGGCGGTCTTCGCGACGACTTGATGTAGATACGTCTCGTCGGCGAATTCCCCCAGTTCCGCTGGACTACCGGTCGCGGGACAGCGCAAGCGCAGACCGGAAGAGACCTGGACCTTGGCGATTCGAATACCATCCGAGAGCAGATTTTCGATGCAATCCTGGGGGTTTTCGTACTCGATGGCGGCGTGGCAGAGATCGACGCATAGGCCAACATGGGTTCGAAGAGCAGTCTCCGCACGGCTCGAATCGAGACCCGTCAAATGCTCGAAACGCGTGCGACCGGCCCCACTGAAAAGGTGGGAAACGATGAACTCGGCCCCTTCGGTCGTCGTTTCGAACAAACAATGAGGTTCGGGTTCCAAGGCTAAAGCGAGCTCTTTTCCCTGTTCTTCGGCGATGCGCCACAATGCCGCGACCGACGTGGCCAAATTGATGGCGATCGTTTCTCGCCGGTGAGGTGAGCTTCGCCGGCGAAAGCAACCAGGTACCGTGCTGATGTTCCCGGTAAGGCCGTGCGGAACCAATGCCGCGAGGCATTCCGCAAGTTGCGCAGTGTACAGGACGCGTTCTGGCTCTGTCCAGTCCGGCCGATAGACGTGTTCCTTGATCGCACGCCCATGAAACGGGCCGAATGGGAACCCGTTCAGCGTGTGCACATAGAGTCCGTGACGCCCCAGCCAAGCCTCGAACCGATCGAGGGTTTCGGGTGTTGCGAGCTCTCGAACCGCAACACCGGACAGGCGCAGGCCGACCGAGAACGGTTGTTCGGGCGCGACACGAGCCTTGACCGCTCGCACATGGAAATCGAGGTTCCGATGCACGTCGCTCCAATGCTCGCCGGGATGGATATTGGTGCAGTACGTCAGGTGAACCGCGGAGGTCGACAAAAGCACGGGCGGATCCTGCCCATCACCCCACAGTCCTGCCAGAGGGTCAGAACGGAAGATTCGACGTTTTGGCGACGCTCCCGTACGCGACTCGTTCGGTGACGCAGCGATCCATCAGAGATTTGTCCACATGGAGAACTTCGACGCCTCGACCGATTTGCGACAGCAGCGTCAACGCGAGTTCACCGCCGAGATGCTCGCGAAACTCTTCGAGGCCGGAAAGCAACAACAGTTCGCCGTACTTTCGCAACGCCATGCTTTCATGCCAGGTCGGCAGACCGAGCTTCGTCAGCAGGTCCAGGATCCGGTGTGCAGAGTCCAACGGTAAGAGTCCGGATGCCGCGGAATAGGTAGCGTCCAACGCGATCCCGATCGCCACCGCTTCGCCGTGACGAAGGGCGTGGGATGTCATGTTTTCCAGCTTATGGGCTGCCCAGTGACCAAAGTCGAGGGGGCGCACGCTGCCCATCTCGAACGGATCACCCGAAGTCCGGATGTGTCGCAGATGGAGTTCGGCACAGCGGCGGATCATTTCAGAGGTCTCGTCGATCGCGAATTCGGCCAGCGCTCGAGCATGAGTCTCCAGCCATTCGAAGAATGTTCGGTCGCGAATGAGCGCGACCTTGATGGCTTCGGCGATTCCGGATCGTCGATCGCGATCCGCCAAAGTGGTCAGCCAGGCGCGATCGCAAAGCACTGCGAAAGGGGCTGCAAAGGTTCCAAGATAGTTCTTGGCGCCGCGACCGTTCACGCCGTTTTTCACCCCGATACCGGCGTCGTTTTGGGCCAGAACCGTCGTCGGGAGCCGAACGATCCGAATCCCTCGATGCGTCGTTGCGGCCGCGAACCCGATAGCGTCGAGTACGGCTCCGCCGCCCAACGCGAGCACGATCGATTGCCGGTCCAGCTTTTGTTCCCCGAACTCGGCTTGGAGCCGTTCGATCACCGAGGGATCGTTTTTTGCGGATTCACCCCCGGGGACAAGCTGCAAGTTGCCGACGAGAGAGAGTATGCCTTCGTAGTGTTGCGCGTACTCCGTGAGTTGCTGAGCGAGCGATGGCCATGCGGCCACGAGTCCCGCATCCGCGACCGCGAGGCAACGGTGTCGGCGATTCGATTCGCGATGGCTCACCGCCCATGCCAGCGTGGTGTTCGCGGGATCGAGCACGTGCTCGGTAAAGACAACGGGATACGTGAACTCGACTTGGATCCGTTGCTCGAATCGCGACGTTGGCGCGTCAAGCGACGCGTTGACGCTGAGCGGCTGAGGTCGCGAGCCAAACGATTCCGACATTCGCACGATGATAGCAGCCAGCGTTCGTTCGAACGGCTCCTTGGCCGACACCGGGCCTCACCCGAGCATCGTTTGGCCAGGTCGATCAGGACGGACCGTATCGACGTTCGATAGGTCTGGTAAGCTAGCGCGCGAATGGAGCGTGACGCGCAAACTCAACTTTGGCTCGCCGAGTGTCTCGCGCGATGCGGTGCCGTTGCCGGGACCGTGCACATCGCCAACCCTGAAGGCGAGCTTCTCGAACTCGCTGCAGCGGTCAATATTCCGCCGAAGGTTCAGCAGATCACGAGCAACGTGCCGCGCGGCAAAGGGATGGCCGGGCTTGCGCTCGAGCGTCGTGAACCCGTTTCGACGTGCGATCTCCAGACGGATGCGAGTGGTGATGTTCGCCCTGGGGCCAGATCGGTGGAAGCTCAAGCCGCCGTGGCCCTCCCAGTATTCGATGGGGAAGGTCGCGTGCGTGCGGTCGTCGGCATTGCTTTTGCGGAAGCGCGTTCGCTCTCGACGGAGGAGCTCACGGCGCTCGGAGAAGCGGCTTCGTCGTTGCCTCTCGGCTGAAACCGATGCGTTCGAGGAGTGCGAGGGCCTCGGGATCGAGCGGGGATTCGAGTCGGACTTCGCGGCCGGCGACCAATGGATGGATGAAGCGAAGCTCGTGGGCGAAGAGGAGCAATCGATGGATTCCGAACCGTTCGCGAAACATTCGATTGTGATGCCCGTCGCCGTGGCGCACATCACCGACGATCGGATGACGAAGGTGGGCCATATGTCGACGCAACTGGTGTGTACGTCCAGTGCGGGGTTGCAGCGCAACGAGTGAGTAGCGCGCTGTCGGGTAGGGACGGACGGCGACGTCGAGCTCGGTCGTCTGCAGTCTCCAATACTCCGTGACCGCGTCACGGGTTACGCCATCGTCTTCGTCGGTGAGTGGATAGTCGATGGTTCCTGCGAGCGACGTGTATCCCCGCACGACGGCGAGGTAACCCTTCTCCACCTCGTGCCGGGCAAAGGCTTCGCAAAGCAACCGCGCGGCTTCGGGGTCGAGACCGAAGACCAGCACTCCGCTCGTCGCGCGATCGAGCCGATGGATTGGATACACGTGTGCGCCCACGTGATCGCGGACGCGTTGCAAAGCCGGCCGACCACTCGGTGAGCCTCGCCGACGATGCACGATGACCCCGGCCGGTTTGTACACGGCGATGTAGTGGGCGTCGCGATAGAGCTCGATGAGCGGCGCGGTGGGGAGCGGCACTCGGACGTCAATCGATGCGCGGAAGGGCGCTTTGCGCTGCATGCAACGCCGCACCCTGCAACGCCGCTTTGTCGTTCAATACGATCCGAATCGGAATCGCTTCCACGAGCGGCTGGAGTCGGCCCTTGTCGTCGAACCGCTCGACGAACCTCGAGTCCGTCAGCGCATCTTTGAGTTTGGGAGCGATTCCGCCACCGAGATACATGCCCCCGGTCGCGAGGACTTTGAGTGCAAGGTTTCCAGCTTCTGCTCCATACAACTGCAAGAACAGATCGAGTGCACGAACGGTGAGGTCGCAGCGCCCGCTTTGCGCGGACATGGCGATGACGGAAGACGGATCTGCGGCCTGATGGAGTTCTTCCGTCAACGACTTGGGCTCTTCACCGTACTTCGAGTCGCGAAGAAATTCGTAGATCGCGGTCAGTCCGGGGCCCGAGACGACGCGTTCCCAGCTGATGTGTCGGCCGTGCCGTGCCTGGAGAAACTGCAGCAACTCCCACTCGAGCTCGTCGGTTGGAGCGAAATCCGTGTGACCGCCTTCGGTTGCAAACGGGCAATAGATTCCGTTGACTCGTTGAAGACCCGCTTCGCCAAGCCCCGTGCCCGCCGAGATGAGCCCCGCATTTCCGCCGGCTTCCGCTCGGCCCGGACGAACGATTTTGAAGTCCGCGTCGCTCAAGGTCGCGAGTCCATGAGCGTTGGCCACGAGGTCATTGATGATGCTCACCGACGGCAGTCCGAGATCGCGCTCGAGTTGATCGGCATCGACGATCCACGGCAGATTCGTGAGGTGCGCGCGCCGGCCTTGCACTGGCCCGGGAAGACCGAAGCAAGCGGCGCGGACATCGGGGCTGTGGTGGAGCACGAACTCACGAACGATCTCGCCGAACGTTTTGAACCGATCGCTCGGCTGCACGTCCTCCGCGACGCGTAGAACCTTGCCATCGTTCACCTCGCACACGGCAAGACGAGTGTTTGTGCCTCCGACGTCTCCCGCCAGGACTCTCATGAGCGACATCCTAGACCACTTTGGCCGTGAGCCCCGATTTTGCTCCGCGGCGTAGGCCAGCCCCGCCGAGCACCTTCGCCGGCTCCGCTTGCAGGGCACTCGCCTGGAGGAGCCCCGGGCCCGCACGCGAGGGACCGCCGCTCCACCCCCTCCGGGGCTGATGGGGCCGTGCTAAACTGCGGATCTGCCGCAGGGAGCGCTCGTGGACACTACTTCTCCATCGTTGCGACCGACGTTCGTAGTTCAACCCGCAGTCGTTCCCACTCCAGCCGAGGAGCGGGAGGCGCGATTGAATGACCTCGGGTTTGGCCGGGTCTTTTCGGACCATATGGTCCGCATTCGCTGGACCGCCGAGCAGGGCTGGACCGACGCGCGGATCTGCAAGCGGGAGCCGATCGTGTTGGATCCGGCGGCGAGCGTCCTGCACTACGGGCAAGCCGTGTTCGAGGGATTCAAAGCGTACACGCAACCAGACGGTGGGGTGAGCACGTTTCGGCCATTCGATCACGCCAAGCGGTTCAATGCGTCACTCGCTCGATTGGCGATGCCCGCACTTCCCGTGGAGACGTTCGTCGAAGCGGCGGACAATTTGCTGCTGCAGGACCGGGTTTGGGTGCCGACGGAACTCGAGCAGTCCTACTACGTGCGTCCGTTCATGATCGCCACCGAGGTTGGCCTCGGCGTTCGACCAGCCTCGGATTACTTGTTCGCAATGATCGGATCCCCCTGTGGACCCTATTTCTCGAAAGGGATTCAAGCCGTTTCTGTGTGGTTGACGGATCAGTACGTGCGAGCGGCCCCGGGGGGCACCGGGGCTGCCAAGTGCTCGGGCAACTACGCGGCAAGTTTGCTCGCGCAAGCGGAGGCCAAGCAGGAGGGATGTGATCAGGTGCTGTGGACCGATCCGATCGAGCACCGCTACGTCGAGGAAATGGGCGGCATGAACGTTTGTTTCGTCTTTCGCGTAGGCAAAGATCCCGTGCTCGTGACCCCGTCGCTCGATTCGGGGACTTTGCTCGCGGGCATGACGCGGGCGAGTATTCTCGCGCTGTCGGCCGATGCTGGACTGCGAACCGAGGAGCGCCTGGTCTCGACCGAGGAGATCTTTCTCCGTATGAAGGAAGGCTCGATGCTCGAGGCCTTCGCGTGCGGAACCGCAGCCGTCATCACGCCGATCGATCGCTTCAAGTCCCGTCACGGGACGTGGAGCCTCGAGCAGTCGGGCCTCGGTCCCGTGGCCCAAGGCTTGCGGGCAGAGCTCCTCGCCATCCAGTATGGGCGATCCGCCGATCGGCATGGTTGGATGCACAAGGTGCTCTGACCGAGAGCGGCTCGAGTCCCCGAGCCGTGAACACTACCCTGGCAAGCCGATGACGCCTTCGCGGATCGAGCCCGCGAATTCGGCTTCCCCAAACTCGCTGCCTGAGAAATCCGTTCCCGAGAGATTCGCTTCGGCGAACGACGCACGTCCGAGCTTGCAGTTTTGCAGCTCGGCCATGTTGAGTTTGGCTCGCCAGAGCTCCGCACCCGTGAGGTTCGCCCGTTGCAGCTTCGCTCGTTGGAGCTGGGCTCCGCTCATTTCGGCTCCGGTCAGGTCCGCGTCCTCCAGTTTGACGCCTTGAAGGTCGGCCCCACGGAGGTCTGCGCGGCGAAGCAGGGCGCCGGACAAAGACATGGCATCGACGAGATTGCGTGCACGTTGGAGATTGGCCCCGCACAAGTTCGCTCGTTCGAGGTTGGCTCCGCGCAGTTCGGCATCGCGAAGGTTGGCGGCATTGCGCAAATCAGCTCCGACGAGGCTCGCGTTGACGAGCAGCGTGCCTTGCAGATCGGCGCCGACGAGCGACGCACGCTCGAGCTTGGCCCCGGTCATGTCGCAAATTGCCAGCTGCGCGCGATTGAGGAATGCGTTCGAGAGATCCGTCCCGACCAAGTCCGCCGAGGTCATGTCGATGCCGGACAGATCGGCCCTTTGCAGGTTTGCGCCATTGAGTCGAGCGTCCGAGAGGTTGAGGACGTATCGCAGATCGGTCCCGGAGAGATCTGCATCGGTGAGGTCGGCGTCGGCGAGATTGGCCCCTGTGAGTCTTGCACCTGCCAGCTTCGCGCCGCGGAGGTTGGCGCCCTCGAGGTCCGCGTTTTGGAGATTGGCGCCCTGCAAGTTGGCCTTGGGGAGCTGAATGCCTTGTAATGCGGCCCCTTCGAGGTTGATCCCCGCCATCGAGGCGGAGTTCAAGGTGGCGCGTTGGAGATTCAATGCGTCCTTGATTTTGGCGTTCGTCAGATTCGCGTCCGAAAGGTTTGCACCTGCCAGATTGGCGCGCCAGAGATTCGCCCCTTCGAGCGACGCACCCCTGAGATCCGCCCGACGCAGATCGGCCCCTTCGAGCGATGCGTCGGCCAACACTGCATCGCGGAGGCGTGCTCGGCTGAGGTCGACGTTGCGGCACGACGCGGCCGACAGGTCGATGGCGTCGGCCTGGATGCGCTGAAGGTTTGCGCGGTCGAGGGTGCAGTGATTGAGGTCCGCCGAGTCGAGCTCGGCTGCCGCCAAGTTGGCCCCCACGAAACGAGAAAACGGCACCCTCGCGCTGCGTAGCGACGCTGCCGACAGGTCCGCGCCTTCGAGGTTGAGTTCGGTGCCTTCGATCTCCCGCAGCTTCGCCTGCGACAGTTGAGCGTCGCGGAAGTCCGCACGAACCATGCGGGCGAGCGACAGGTCTGCGCCACTCAGCTGAGCGCGTGCGCACACGGCCGACTCGAGCGAAGCGGCACTCAGATCGGCGTCGCGGCCTTCGACGTCTTCGAGGTTCGCTCGCTCGAGTTTGGCTTCGGAAAGGAGGCTTCCCGTCAGGTTGGCACGACGCAACACGACGCCCGTGAGGTCGGCGCCCATTAAATGGATGCCGTCCAAGTAGGCCCCTTCTAGCCTCGCCGTTGCGAGCCCACGCACGTCGGTCAAATCTGCGCCGCTCAGGACGGCGTCCTCGAGCTTGGCGTTGCCGAGCTGGGCTCCGATGAGGGACGCTCCGCGAAGATTGGCTCGGCGAAGCGATGCATTGGAGAGATCAGCCCCCGACAGTCTTGCGCCAGCCAGGTCACCTCGCTCCAGATCGGTCGACGAAAGATCGGCACCGACGAGGTTGGCCTGGCTCGCTCGGATCCCCGAGAGGTTTGCACCTGTGAGCGAGATTCCACTGAGCTGGGCGTTCGAGAGATCTCCTCCAGCAAGATTGCAGCCCGCGAGACTGATCGCTGTCCCCCGCGGGGTAGACGACTGTTCCCCGAACGAACTCGGCATGGACGCCACGAACGAACCCGACACGGCGGTCCCGAATTGACCGGCTTGGAGCGGGGCTTCTGGCATGGGGATCGAGGCCGACGTCACTTCTTCATCTTCCTCGTCGAACGGGAACATGATCTCGTCGTCCAAATGCGGGTCACCGCCGCGTTCGGGGATGCCCGCGGAGAAGTTGCTGTGTCCGTTGGTTTCTTTGGCCATCGGATTCGGGATGGGCGAGAGTTGGGGTGTGTGACTTGTCGACATGGGGTGTGGTGGATGTTCTCCGATTCGACCCCAAGAAATTGGTGAGAAACGTTACAACTACTCTTGGCCGATACGATCGTGCCGGCCGAACCGTTAGGAGCAATGCGTGACCGTTCGAACGATCGCCTATTCTGCGACCGCTCTCGACGCCCCGGCTCAGTCCGAATTTCCTTCGCGCCCGACCAGCACGGGATTCTGTCCACGGCCCTTCGGGACCGAAGGGGGTTCGCGCCCTCTCGGAGCCGACGGGGTCTCGTGCTCGTTCGGGGCTGAGGGGGTCGAGCCGTATGCCGAATCCTCGAGTGCTCGAGTTGGCATCGATTGGAACGCGGCGATGAAGCGGCACGATCGCGAAGTCGTAGTCTCCCTCTTGGCAAAGGGGGTTCGGCCTGCACTTGCCAAAGAGCTGGCGCAAGAGGCGTGGCTTCGAATCATCCAAGCCAGTCGGGCGGGGCGGCTCGAGCGGCTTCAACTTCCGGGCGTGGTCATCGCTCAAGCTCAATTCCTCGCGCTCGATGAACGTCGACGGGGAGAACAGCGGTTTCCACACCTGTCCCTCGATGTCGAAGAACCAGCGGGACGTGCAGCGCTCGAAGCTCGGGTCGCGGCCCGAGACGAGCTGCGTACCATCGAGAAAGTCGTTGGGCGTTCACATCCAAACGCGCGAAGAGTGTTCGAACTCATGTATGGCGGGCGGGCGCATACGGCTGCCGAGATCGCCGAACAGCTGGGTCTTTCGACCCAACGCGTCCGTCAGATCGCCTCGGAGCTTCGCCAGAAGGTCCGCCAAGCGCTCGCGGGGGAAAGGAGTCATGGCGGATGAACGAACATCCTGCCGAAGATGCGATCCTACGCTACCTCGCAGAACTCGAGGGTGGAGCGATGTTGGGGCGACGGCGCGATTCCTGGGATTCGGCAGCGCTCGAAGCCCACGTGGACGCTTGCCCGCCGTGCGCCGGGCGACTGCGCGCGGCGGCTTGCGTCGAAGTGGCGATGTACGAGGTTGCGCGGCAAATGGACACGAAGAAGCGAGTGCGCCAATCAGGTCGTCAAAGCGTCTTGTCGGCCGCGTTGACATTGGCCTTGCTGCTGCTCCCCGATGTTCCCACGAGACTTTCGTCCGATCGCAGTCCGCCCGATGGGGGAATGGTGCGGGTCGATTTGGCCGTCGAGACGGCGGGGACGTGTTTGCCTCCTGGCGATCCAGATGGCGTGATTCCCTGCGAGGATGCTTCGCTATTGACCCTCGCCTCGGAGCCAGAGGAGACGAGTTCGCTGGAGCCAGACGTCTGCGTAGTAGCCGGGGATGACACGGATCTCGTCTGCACACTGGACGAGCCACTCGCGGGCTAGTCCTACCCTATTGGGGCTGAACGGGCGTCGACCAAGTGCGGGCAGTGGCGCTGTGCTGGGTCCTGACGGTATCGAGCCCCGAGCGATCGGAGGGGCCTGCGATCGCTCGGGCCCCATCGACCCAACCAGAAGATGTCGTGGGTCGACCACGAGCGACGGCGACTCGAGTGGGTGGACCCGTGGCTCGGCCATACGCAGGACCCTCGGCGATCGTTGCGTTGGATATCGTCGAAACCCCCTCTACGTGGGCTGTGGATCTGTCGACGACGCGCTCGGACGAGATCACGAGGGCGTCTGCGCCTGCCGCGGACGTGCGAGCACGCTTGCTGCGTTTGCCGGGGCCGCGTGTCCTCACCGCGATGTGGGATGACCGTCCGTTGGAGGTCGCTCGACTCCATTGGGGACGCATCACTTTCGTTCCTGGGCTGCAAGTTCGCGTCCGAATGGGCCGGGTCTCGAACTTTTTGCTCGATCGCGAGGGCAACCATTATGCCGAAGGTGGGTTCGTGGTCGGCCGGATCCGATGGAACCCCGAACTTCATTTCCGCAGGGGTCTGCGTTTCGTAGGCGCGCTCGATCTCGTGAACGGACGCTGGGCTCCGCGGGATTCCCCGGATCCGATCATCGACGAGCTGCTCGAGCGCGGTCAGGCGCCAACGGGGGGCGTGGTGCAGCCGATCACGCTGCGGGAGCTCTACCTCGAGGCTCGCATCCGTCAGACGCGAGTGCTCCTGGGTCAACAAGCTGTGTCCTGGGGACAAGGGATCGTCGTGAACGATGGCGATCACGTCGATCGCTTTGGCGATCTGCGCTTTGGCGACGACGGGCCGGGCGATCGGTACGAGCGGTTCATGATCGTCGTGCGACCGCTCTCGCTCGTTCACGGTCCCGCGGCCGATCTGACCCTGGCGTTCGGTGGCGACCTCGTGGCGTACGACGAGTCGGCCGACCTCGGCGCGGGCGATCTGGCGGGTCAGGCGTTCGTCAGGGTGGGGTGGGATCCGACCGATGTGCCCGAGCGCTCCTTGGGCATATATCTCGTCTACCGCAACCAGCGAAACCAAGACGATGACGACGCGACCGCGGGCGACAATCGTCAAGAGCTCGGTTGGATCGACGTTGCTGGGCAAGGGGTGGTGTGGTTGGGTCGTCGACTGCAACTGCTCGGAGGATTCGAAGGGGCTCTCGTGTTGGGTCGGAGTTCGTTCTTGCGTGGCGAGTATCCTGAACATCGCGTGCTGCAAGGCGGTGGGGTGTTGCGAGCCTTCCTCGGCGATGACGAGCGATGGCTCGTCGGTTTCGAAGCGGGTTATGCGAGCGGAGACCCCGACCCCAATGATGAGTGGCTCAACGGATTTGCGTTCGATCAAGGGGCCGGGGTCGGCCTGGTCTTGTTTCCCCAGGTGCTCGGTTGGCGAAGCGCGCGGACGGAAACCCTGGCCCTCCGAGGAGATTTGGGGCCGGTTCCCATGAACGGCACGGAGCTTCTCCCGACTCGGGGCGCGGTGACCAATGCGGTCTATGTGCAGCCGAAAGTTCGCGTCGCCTTGCGTGACCAAATCGAACTGTGGGGAGGGCCGCTCATTGCGTTTGCTCCCTCACCGATCGTCGATCCCTATGCGTCTCGTTGGACGGGGGGGAGGCCCGTCAATAGCGTGGGCGGCGACGGGACGTACCGAGACTACGGGGTGGAACTGGATATCGGCCTACGTGCGCGATTCGAGCTTCGCAAGGTGTGGTTTCAAGCGGGCGTACAAACCGGAGTCCTTTGGCCAGGAGCCGCGCTCGCCGATGTCGATGGGAATGCCGGGAAGGCCATCCACAGCCTGCAGTTTCGAACGGAGTTGCGATATTGAGCCGCGCGGGCCCGCAAGCCCCTGCCGTCGGCGGAAGAGGGTGGTGGACCTGGCTTCAGGCCGTGGTGGTCGCCGTGGTGGGTTGCGAGGGACCGGAAGGACTGGCCGAGGCGACGGAAGCGGATGTTACGGTCGCGTTTACGTTCGGATGGCCGCTCCGTATGCCCCTGCCGAATGATCTTCTGACTCGCATCGATCCGACGGCCACGAGTGGAGTGCGACTGAATCTGCCATTCGAGCCAACCTCCCGAACGACGGAGCGCTTGAGCGAACAGCTCGATCGATTGGATGGATGGGGACTTTCCGGATCCATCACGATCCCGTTTTCCGCCGACATCGATATCGAGGATCTCTTGGCCCGCCATCCTCCGTTCGATACCGATCCCAGCGATGACGCGATCGTGGTGATCGATATCGACGAGCGATCGGCCGAGTATGGTCGAGCGTTTCGGCTCGATCCGGGCAACGGTGAGCATCCCGAGATTCTCGGGCATCGTGATGCCTATGGTACGAGTGATGTTCATGCCGATGACCTGACCGTGTTGTTCAGTGAACTCGACGAGGATCGGAATGGCAACGGTCGGCTGGATCCGGGCGAAGACGACGATCGCGATGGGCTGCTGGATGCTCGGGAGGATCGCAACGGCAATGGGCGTCTCGATCCGCCGGAAGACCGCGATGGCGATGGGATCCTCGACGTCCCAAACTGGCGTGAACCGAGCGACCGGCCCACGACCTTGGCCGAACGGGCCGATGCGTTGCTCACGGGATACGATCGCGAATCACATTCGCTCTTCGTGCGACCCGCCGTACCGTTTCGCGAACACACGCGGTATGCCGTGCTCGTCACGCGTCGCGTGATCGATCTGGCCGGTCATCCGGTCGGATCGCCGTTTCCGTTCATTCACCATGCCGAGCAGGCGATCGACCTCGAGTCGCTCGTTGACGTCTTGCCTTCGGGCCTATCGCTCACGGACATCGCTTTTGCGTTTTCGTTCACCACCCAATCCGTGACTCAACCGTGGATCGAGCTCCGCGAGGGCCTCCGCGGTGTAGGTCCGAAGGCCGGTCTCGGGACTTCGATTCCCGCGACGATCACCTCGCGGTCGACGTCCCTTCGACCCGAGCAAGCCTCGACGTTGTTCCAGTCGCTCGTGCGCAGGTACGTGGGCGTGGTCGAAAACACCGAGGTCGAGCAGACGCTGGTCGAGGCCCAACGCTACATCGACGTCCATGTCATGGGGACGTTTGCCAGTGCCCAGCCGTTCGAACCGACGACGACGAGCAGCGTGTGGCCCGAGCCGCTCACCGCTCCCTTGGATCCCGTAGATGTACCGTTTTGGCTTGCGTTGCCACGGCCGGAGGTGCTCGGGGAACGTTCGGGTGCCTTGCCGTGCGTCATCCTGCTGCACGATCTCGGATCGTCTCGACTCGAGGTGATGCTCGAACACGCGGGGCATTGGGCGGGGCAAGGGTTTGCCGTGGTCGCGATCGATCTAGCGGCTCATGGCCCCGCCGTGACGGACGAGGATCGGGCGCTCTTCCGTGGGTTGCTCGGGCCGTCACACCGCGATGTCGCCGATGCCCTCGCACTGGCACGCACGGGAGTCCGTGACATCGACGGCGACGGGAGGGTCGATAGCGGCGCTGGGGCCTGGACATACGACCCCTTCCACAATCGCGACGTTCTTCGACAGTCGGTGTTGGACATCATGCAGTTCATTCGCATCCTCGACTCGTTCGATGGTCAACGTACATGGACGTTCGAGACCGAGGCGGGCGGGTCAGACACCGATGGCCTCGCGGGCGACTTCGACGGCGATGGGCAGATCGATCTCGGCCGCGCAAGCGCCATTCATGTCGTCGGATGGGGAGAGGGGGCCAACGTTGCCACGTTGATCGCCGCTCTGGAACCCAGAGTCGACACAGTCGTGGCGGTGGGTGGTGGGGCTCGTTTGGCAGATCTGCAATTTCATTCGAGCGATCCTTTGCGGATTGCGAGTGTCCGGTCGGTCATCGGGCCGAGCTTTTTGCTCACCGTGTTCGACTCGGGCATCACGATCGCCCATGCAGAGTTTCCGGAACGCAACGGAACGGCCGAGGTCCCGTTTCGCGTGTTGGTGCCACCGACGGCCCTGGGTGCTGGCGGGGTGCCGGGCATCGACATTCAGATTCGGCCAGGCGACACGGTCGTGGCCGAGATCCCGTTCGAGAACCGTCGTCGATGCGGATACGTGCATGCGGACGACCTCGACGATGGCGTGGCTGGGCGAGCGCGCATCGATCTCCCGAGCGATCGACTCCAAGCCGTGTCGTTCCGGATCTATCGCGGACCGGTCCTGGCGGACGCTGGCGAAACGTGTTCACTCGTCGCGGACGCTCCCGCTCCCGTCGTCACCTTGCAAAGCTACTCGGTCACGGCCGACGCAGCCGGCGATCCGATCACGTATGAAGGACGAGTCGTGGTCGGGCCATTGCTGACGTTGAGCGAGGGGCTCGGGACTTCACGAGCGTCCGAGCGTCTTCGCTCTTATCGAGACCTCGCCCAGATCGCACTCGACGTCGTCGATCCCGGGGTGTTCGCTCGCCATCTCGACGCGGAACCGATCAGGTATCCGGAGCTCGATGATGCAACATCTGCACGTGCCTTGTGGATTGCCGCAGGCGGTGACATCAGACACCCATTGAGCCATACCGTCGCCCTCGCGGAAGCGGCGGGACACCTCGACCTTGATTTTGCGCAGTCGCTCGAAGCTTCCGATCTGCTCGAGGGTGTCGCCACGCTGCAACGTCGACGCTACGGACGCGTCCCCGACTCCGAGCTCGTGGGCTCTCTCTTGGGGATCGATCCTTCGCTCGGCGTTCTCGTCGATGTTCAACAATGGGGAGCCGATTCCGATCCGTGGGGTGGTGACGTGCCACGTACGGAGCGACCCACCGATCCGTGGCGCGACCCGGAGGTTCAACGCGACGGAGGATTGCTCGTGCCGTATGCATTGCCGTCGGGGCTGGAAGCGTTCCCCTTGGCCGGCGACTTCATCGATCGGACCTTGGCGCTTTGTCGGTTGCAGTTCGGGGCGTTCGCAGAACCTTGCGAACCGTCGCTCGTGTCGGGGCACGTGTACGACTTCGGTTGGGCGCTCATCCACGTCATGACCGACTTCGTGCAGGAGCGGGTCGCGGTCGAACCACTCGGCAGCCGCTGTTGGGATCGGGACAGTTGTGATCGCTTTCCCCCATTGCCGCCGACGCGGCCCTAGTGCTCGCGGGTTACTTCAGCGAAAGGCCACCTTGTCGAAGTAGGTTCGGGCGGCGAACTGTAAGGCCGGGCCTCGTCCATCCATGCGGGCTTTCGGTGGATCACCTCCGTACCACTCGACGATCCCATCGTTGATGGCTTGGTTGAATTCGAGCCAAGAGGCGTAGGTTCGTTGGATCGCGTCCTTTGCATCGAAGGCATAGCGCCAAGACGTTTCTTCGTCGAACCACCCCGCCCCGAAACCAAGGCGGGCGAGCCAAATGATCCGCGCTTTGTCGAACCCGACGTTGCATTCACCGGAGATGTACCGTTCGATGAGCTTGACGAGCTCATCACGGTCGGGCGTGCTCCATCCGTCTTGGATCGACGATTGAGCTCGGTTCCGGCCCCAATATCCTGGATCGCCGCTGTCGCCTTGGTACAGCGCCATCGCAACCAAAGCCCAATGCTTGCGAGGATCTTGGCGATCCATGGCCAACCGCGTCGCGGGGTCGTGTTTGCCTTTCCACATCGAATAGGCCATGGCTCCCGCCACGATGCCGACGGGAAGCAGATAGGAGACGAATGAGGTGACGGCGTACATCTTCGCAGTATGCCCGTCCGATGGCCCCATCCAGAAGTACCGGCACTCCTAGGGCACTACGGAGATCGACGCTTGCGGTCACGTGCCGCTCGTCGAATCGCCAGGACTTCCTCGTAGGTATCGTGGAAAGCACCGATCGGCCACTCGGCGGCGTTGCCCTCCTCGGTCAGCGGGATCCGGCGAACCATGGCCGTCGCTCCTCCAGCGTCCTCGATCCAGTGGATCGCCACATCGTCGGCAGCCAGCCGACCTTCGGCGATCCATCGCCTCGCCCGCAAGAGGAGCAGCTCGGAGTGGGTCTCGACCACGAGCGGGCGTTGACGCGTCGGAGCGGCCAGCAACAGCTCCGCGATATGAGCATGTTCCGCCGGATGAAGATCGGCTTCGGGATGCTCGATGACATCGCAGCCTGGACCGCGAGTCGGGGACGTCAGCGCCATGACGACGACCGGCAAGACTTGAACGAGCCCTTGCCCAGTCTGTCCAAGCGAGAGTGGGGTTGCGCACCCCGGGGATCGCACCTCCACGGTCTTGTCGTCGCCTCGTCGCGTGACGTCGAGGCGGACGCCGAACGTGGACTGATACCAATGGCTCGCGGCCTCGCAGCACGAGCTCGAGCTCGTGAGCCATGACACCGCGAGCTGCCCATCGGTATCCATCGCGCCGTGGGTGCTCGGGTCCAGCGTAGACGTCGTCCACCGGTCGATCCGACGCGGTGCTCGAAGGTAACGGATCCCGGTTGCCCAGCGTTGTATCGCTTCCAGCGTCTCGCCCACCCAGATCGGTCGGTTGTTCCACTCGGGGATCAATCCAGCCCATTTGATCGGGTTCACCGGCTCCGGAGGCCGCCCCTCGAGCGACAACTCGTAGCTCGCGAACGCGCCGGTGTTGCGGCGGATGAGCTCGGCTGCCTGCTCCCCACGGTGCAATCTCCATCCGAGGATGACCTGTCCATCTAGGTCGCCTCCGAGGGCTTGGATGTTCACCTCCAAGCGGAGGTCTTGCTGATCGTGCACCCAGGATGCGGCGATCGAAACGGTCGTTCCCGAAACGCGATCACTTGCGAGATCGAGGGACGTGGCTCCATGCATGAGACCGGATGCGCGCAGAGGCAATGCCGGACCATCGACCGCGGGATCGAACGAGGCGGCGAGCAACGGGATCACGCGTGCGAGCGCCGTCTTGCCAACGTTGCTGCGGCCGATGAGGATCGTCAGAGGCCGGACATCGAGTCGTGCTCGCTCTTTGTACGGTTTGTATCGTTCGACCTCGAGCCGGCACAGCTGCATGGATGGGACACTCTTGCAGGGTCTGAACCTGCTCGTCTATCGTTCGATAGAGGAGTGTAGACTGCGGATCCATGTCGGTGGCGGCGGGTGGCGGTGGGTTTGGCCAACCCAGACGTCGGTCTCACCAGGGGAAATGTGGCCCCGAGCCTCGTTCAACCGACTAGGCACGGTGTATGGTCGAGCGGTTCGACATTTCGCGAGACTGTGCGAAAACCAGGACGAATCCCACCCCATGCCACCTCAAGGACTCAGAGATGCCGGGATCGCACGGGGACGCGGTTTCGCGGTCATTCGACTCGTTCTCTCGTCTTCGCCCATGTCTACACACACCCGTCGATGGCGACGAAGAACCAAGTGGAAGCGGAGTGAGTCGCTTTTGAACGGTGTCCGCCGTCTCGCGCGTTGGGCCCGAGGCGCTCGGCCGAGCCGTGGGCCCGTCATCCTAGGAGCGACGGTCGCAATCGGATGCCCCACCGATGACGTCGTCGTGCGGCCGCAGATCCACGCCGTCGAGGTGGCAAACCGCATGGATGATGCGGACGCGTCGGCGGGTCCGCGACGACTGCATGACGAGACCGTGCCGGCGGGAACCGGTGTTCTCGTTGCCGACGCTCACGACCCCTCGGTCACCGCGACGCCCCGACGCTTGGATCCGCGGACACCTCCGTTTGGCATTTCGCCCGAGGCCGCGCTCGCCTTCTCCAAGTTACCGGTGAGTGCCGACGACCGTCCTCCGATCGGCGGGGTCGGGTTGTCCGGTATCCACGTCGATCGGATCGACATGGGGACGGCCTTCGAACGTAGTCGATGCGAAGATCTCCGGCACGAGTTTTCGATTTCCCGTCATCGTCGCGCGAACATCTGTTTCCGCGTGGTTCACAAGCGGGAAAAGGAATCCCTCACCATCGTCTGGCGTCGGTTGGGGGGCATCGATCGGCGGATGCAGATGACCGTCAAACCGATCCACGCCTACCGCACGCGGGCTTATCTCGTGCTTCGCCGAGAGTACGTAGGTCCTTGGGCGGTTCAGATTCTGTCCGAAGACGGTGTCGAGCTCGCGACCAACAACTTCGCCATCGTCGATTAGTCCTTGAGCGGCCCTGCGACCCTTCTGCGTTCGGAGTGCGCGGTGAGGGTCGTTGGGTTCCTCGAAGGTCTGCGTTCGTACGGGGATGGCTCAGTTGGGCAGCGCAGAGCGGAGTGTTTCGGGCGGTGGAGCGTCGGTGGGACGAAGGGCCGCGAGCGGTGGAGCCTCGGATCTCGAGGGGTCCCTGGCAGTTGTGGCCGCAATGGGAACCTTCGCTTTGGCTTTGACCTTGTCTCGCGACGGCAAGAACACGTTGGTGTGGCGATCCGAATCCTCGGGATAGTGTTTCACGAGAGCTTCGATCGGTACTTTCAGGACGCCTTGATGAGCCTCGTATTCGACGACATCGTAGGTCTCGAATCCGTGAGCGATCAAGTCGGTCAAGCATTGCTTCGGCTCACGGCCGGCCGCCCGAATGAATGACGGCGCGAATTCCATGATGATGCCGAGATCTTGCTCGCGATCGAGCAGGGATCGGCCACCGTCGAGGATCATGCATTCGGAACCGTGAGTATCGATCTTCAGCAAATCGAGACTCGAAATGTCGGCAAAATAGCGATCGAGCGTGGTGGCTTGCACTTGTGTGGGAATGCGCGCGTCGCCCGGGTCGTAGCTGCGTTGGTCGCCGCGATGGAGCGTATCTCGGTACAGCGTCACTTCACCGGCTTTTTCGCTGAGCGTCGAAGGAACGGCCACGACGTTTTGGTAGCCGTTGAGTTCGATATTGCGGACCAGGAACCCGAAGGCTTCAGGGTCGGGTTCGAACGCGTAGACCTTGCCGGTGGGGCCAACCAGGCGCGCGGCCAAGAGCGTGTAATAGCCAACGTTGGTGCCCACGTCGATGACGACGTCGCCCGATTCGATCTCTCCTTCGAATAGTTTGGTTTGGATGGGTTCCCAGATCCCCTGCTGCAGCCATGGGGTGAGCGCCGTATCGAGTGGATTGAGCAACATTTTGCTGCCCATCACGTCCACGGGTCCAATCGCCTCCGGCGGCTGGGCGTCCGTCGTGACCGCGGTCGGGTCGTTTTGGCTGCATCCCCCGATCGAACCGATGACCATCCATGCGACGCTGTTGCGGTTCACCTTCCCATCCTATCAGCGGGTCGTCGCCCCGCGATTGCGAGGGATCGGATCGACCCGCATTGGCACCCGATCGGACCGCCAACGTCCCATCCCGGATGGGTCCCTGAACGCCGGCGCGAATCGGGAAAATCGTCCAATGCTCAGGATGGACACGCTGTCAACAGACAGCGTGTGACGCGGGTCATAGCGATGTCGCACCGTGAACCCGTGAACGGAGTACACTGCGCCGGTTCGCACGAACGTTTTCATCTCATGCGGGACGTGTACATCGTCGGCGTTGGCCAAACGGCCGTCACGAAGCGAGCCGAAAGCGTGGTTGCGATCGGAGCGGATGCGGTCGCCCGAGCGATCGAAGATGCGGGCGGGCTCGAACCGACCGCTCTTTATGTCGGGAACATGTTGGGCGGCATGCTCTGCCGTCAAACCCAACTTGGCGCGGCGATTCTCGAGGCGATGGGGCGACTCGGGATCGAGGCCGCAGGAACGGAAGCCGCGTGCGGTGGAGGAGGGGTCGCAGCTCGCTTCGGGGTGATGGCGATCCGCAGCGGGATGCATGAGGTCGTGGCCGTGTGCGGGGCCGAGTGCATGAGCGTGCGAGAACGGGACGAGACCGTGCGCGCCCTCGCGACGGCGTCCGATTGGCCGCGCGAAGGAGCACGCGGAGAGACATTCGTGTCGCTCAATGCTCGGCTGATGGAAGACTATCTCCATCGCTACGGGTATCCGAGCGACGCGCTGGCGCCGTTTGCCATCAATGCGCACGAGAACGCACGCAAAAACCCGTTTGCGATGTTCCACAAGGCGCTCGACCATGATGGTTACGTCGAGTCCAAGCGAATTCACGGACACATGTGTTTGTTCGATGCGGCTCCGATCTGCGATGGCTCGGCGTGCCTTCTCCTCGCTTCGGGTCCGGTCGCCGCACGGGTTCGTTCGAGCGGCCGGCCCGTGGTGCGGGTGCTCGCTTCGACGGCCGCGACCGATACCCTCGGCCTCGGCACACGAGCCGACGCACTCCGACTCGCGGGTCTAGAGCGATGCACCAAGCAGGCGTACCAGGAAGCAGGCCTGGGTCCGGCCGATATCGATGTCTACGAACCGCATGACGCATTCACGGTCATGACCGCGCTATCGCTCGAAGCGTCCGGTTTTGCGGAATGGGGGAAAGGCGCCGAGCTTGGGGCAGAGATCGGTCCCGAAGGGCGCATCCCCACGACGACCATGGGGGGACTGAAGGGGCGCGGTCATCCGGTGGGGGCGACGGGCGTGTACCAGATGGTGGAAGCAACCCTGCAGCTCATGGGGCGCGCTCGGGATGCCCAGCTTCCCGGTCACCCTCGGATCGCGCTCACGCAAAACCTCGGTGGAACCGGCGCGACTGCGGTGACTCACATCCTCGCGCGCGAGTGAACGTTCCCCGGGCGATGGTCGCCCGGTCGCCCGGACGAGCTCACGTATGTTCGCGGGTCGCCTCGAACCGGACCTCTGGGAATCGTTCCTCGACTTTGGCGAGGTTCCACTTGTTGGGGGCCAAATACGATAGGTCGCCGTGCGCATCGTGGGCGAGATTGGGCTCGTTGCGGCGAATGAACGTCTCCATCAATTTGCGCACGTCATCGCGGGTCTTGCCGTCGGTCTTGGGCGTGATCCACCTCGCGGTCGTGTAGTCGACGGCTTCGTAGTCGGCCTCCACGCTGTATTCGTGCATCAGGCGATGTTGCATGACCTCGAGTTGGAGGAGCCCAACGACGCCGACGATGAATTCGCCGCCGAGAATCGCTTTGAAGACCTGGATCGCTCCCTCTTCCGCGAGCTGAGTGAGGCCTTTGGCGAGCGCTTTGGCTTTGAGCGGACTCTTGAGCACGACACGACGGAAGATCTCGGGGGCAAAGCTCGGGATCCCACGGAATCGCAACAATTCGCCTTGCGTGAAGGTGTCGCCGATCTTGATCGTGCCGTGGTTGGGAATGCCAATGATGTCGCCGGCAAAGGCTTCTTCGACGATCTCCCGGTTGCTCGCGAAAAACATCGTTGCGTTGCCCAGGTTGATCTCGCGGCCCAAACGGCAGTGAAACGCTCTCATACCGCGCTCGAAACGACCCGAACAGATCCGTAGGAACGCCATGCGATCGCGATGTTTCGGATCCATGTTGGCTTGGATCTTGAAAACGAATCCGCTGAACTGTTCCTCGGTGGTTTCGATCTGGCGAATCGGAACCTCTTGACCGGGTGGTGGGGGTGTCACCGCGGCATCGCCAACGATCGCGGATCGTGGCTGCGGCGTGGGGGCCAGGCGCAGGAACGCTTCGAGCAGTTCGCGAACGCCAAAGTTGTTCATCGCCGATCCGAACAGGAGTGGGCTTTGCTGCCCCCGGAGGAATGCGTCGAGATCCCATTGGGGGGCGGCCCCAGCCAGCAATTCGAGGTCCGTACGCAGATCCTCGGCTTGATCGCCGAAGAGCTCGTCGAGTTTCGGATCCATGGGACCTTCGATCGGGATTCCGTCTGCGGGCCATTGGTCTTCATCGGCCTTGTGGTCGCGGTAACGGAACATGTGCACCCGTCGGTGGACGAGGTCGTAGACACCCTTGAATCCCTTGCCCATCCCAATCGGCCAGGTCATGGGCACACACTTGATCGAGAGCTTCTTTTCGACGTCGTCGAGGATTTCGATCGGCCCCAGGCACTCGCGGTCGAACTTGTTGACGAACGTGACGACGGGCGTGTCGCGGAGGCGGCAGATCTCGATGAGCTTCTCGGTGCGCGACTCGACCCCCTTGGCGCCATCGATGACCATCAGGGCCGCGTCGACGGCCGTGAGCACGCGATACGTATCTTCGCCGAAGTCCGCGTGACCAGGCGTATCGAGCAGGTTGACATCGATGGGCGGTGTGCCCTGCGGTGAACCGGGCATCGGATACTGGAAGCTCAACACCGAAGTCGTGACCGAGATCCCGCGCTCCTGTTCCATTTTCATCCAGTCGCTGACCGCGTGACGCGACGAACGACGAGCTCGGACGGCTCCAGCGACCTGAATCGCGCCGCCGAAAAAGAGCAACTTCTCGGTGAGGGTCGTCTTGCCGGCGTCCGGGTGGCTCACGATGGCGAAGGTGCGCCGCCGCTGCACCGCATCGTGGATGGTCGATTCAGACATGTCGGCCATGACATACGAGACCGCTGACCGGTCGTCGAGTGGTGTGCCCCGGGTCGCGGAATGCCTCCCACGGACGCGATCTGGTTTGAACGAACCGGAGCGGAGGTTCCGCCCTCGCACGCGGGGCAAGCTGGAGTCCCGTAACGGTGCGTCTCGCTCGTTGGGGTAAGCCGCGCTCAACGCGGGAAACCGGACCTCCGAGATGAATGAGTGCTCTCATCCGCAAGCCGCGTGTTAGCGTGGCGCAAGTGGACACCAGCCCACGCGTCCAGACTCTCCAGACGCTCCCGCAGGTTTTCCCTTTTCGAGCGCCGATCCGCGGCTCGATGATCACGAACGGAAGCAACGGCACCTACTTCATCGGTGAACACATCGGCAGCGGGTCGTTCGGCGACGTCTACGACTGCACCGATGAATGGGCGAATGCTCTCGTCGCCAAAGTCCTCAAGCCGGCCATGCCGTTTCCCGAGGTTCATCGTCGCTGGAACGCCGAGGTCGAAAACCTCAAACTGATGCGCCACCCCAACATCACGTACATGCACGACGCGTTCATTTGTGACAACGCGTTTTACATCGTGGTGGAAAAGTGCCTCTACAGCCTCGATCGGGTGTTGCCACGGGTCGAAGAGAACTGGTTGCCCCACATTGCTCGCGACATTTTGCAGGCGCTCGCATTCATCCATCGGCACGGCTACGTGCACAAAGACGTGCATCCCGGCAACGTGTTCGTGAGTTTGACGAGTGATGCGATCGATGCCGAGTCCCGGCCGTTTCTTTCGTTCAAACTCGGCGATCTCGGGATCACCCGGCTCGAGTCGGACATCCGCACCATCGGTACGATCCTGGCGCCGTGGATGCGGCCGCCCGAAGCGATCGATCCCCTCAAGTTCGGGATCTTGGGCAAGCCGACCGACGTCTATCACACAGCATTGCTGTTGCTCGCCGTGCTCCGCCGCGAAGTTCCGCAGTTTCAACAAAACGATATCATCGCGGGCGTTCCTCAGCGGATCGCGGATAGCCTGCAATCGCGGTTCGGCCGAGCCCTGGGCAATGCCCTACACCCGTACGTGATGTACCGGACCCAAACGCCGCTCGAGTTCTGGCGAGAGATTCAGGCTGCGATGACGTATTAGTCGATAAGGGGCCTTTCGCAAAGGCCCGTCGCTGCGGCAGCGAAGCTGCCTCCGCACACCCGAAACGCTCGCCTATCGGCTCGTGGGTGGGTGTGAAGTAGCGAAGGGGTGTGGCGAAGGCCCGTCGCTGCGGCAGCGAAGCTGCCTCCGCACACCCGAAACGCTCGCCTATCGGCTCGTGGGTGGGTGTGAAGTAGCGAAGGCCCTTGCTGCGGCAGCGAAGCTGCCTCCGCACACCCGAACGCTCGCCTATCGGCTCGTGGGGCGCTAGCATGCGGTTGCGTGTTTCTTCCCGGCGAGATCGCGGTCCCAATCGAGCAGCTGCGGCTCTCGGTGCCAGGACTTGCGGGGTTGTCTGGGTTTCTGTTGTTTCCGACCCTCGGGAGCTGGTTCCGGCTCGCCCTCGAATATCTCGAAGCAACACGGGTTGGATTGGGGCGTCCTCGCCGGGTGTCGACCCTCAGTAGTTTGTGGGCCATGGCGATCACCCTCGCGTTTGCGTTCTTCTTGATCACACTGATTCGCGCAGCGACGGAACTCCGCGACCTCGAATCCGAAGCCCCCGTCGTCGGTCCCAGCATTCAGGGGATCTTGGTGGGAATCGCCTTCTGGGCGGTCTACGGGATTGGCTTCTCCGCGTTACGCAACGAAGTGATCCGCATGCGCGGAGAACGACGAGTCCGTTAGGCTGCGCGCTTCGAACGGGCTTCGACGACCCCGTAATTCCCGACGGTGTGGACAGCGAGGTCCAAGGGAGCGCCAGCGAGCGCTCGCACGATCGGCTCGGGTCGGTTCGCGACGATGAACGCGGTTCCACCCGGGCGCAGCCAGATTCCGAGCGGCGCGAGCAACCGACGTAGCGCATCGGTATCCCGATGCGTCGGCGGGTTGACGAGCGCAAGGTCGGTCTTGCCGGTCCACATCTTTGCGAGAGGCAGCCCCTCGAGGCCGTCATGTTCGACTACGGCCACCCGACCGCTGAATCCGAGCGCCGCTGCATTCTTGCGCGCCCAGTGGACCGCAACGACGTTGGTTTCCACCAACAACACCTCGGCGTTGGACCAACGCCCCGCGGCCCAAAGTCCGAGGGGACCGATTCCACAACAGAGATCGAGTACACGCTCCACGTCTGGCGCTCGAGCCTGCGCGAACGCGATCAAGGTTCGGGTGCCATCGTCGAGTTTCGCGCGCGAGAAGACCCCGGGAGCACTACCGAGAGCGACGGGCCCCAACAAGGGGTCGCGGATCTCGTACTGCAGCTGTAGGCAGGTTTGCGCCCGAACGGGATCCACGGAATCGCACGTGCTCACGAACAACCGATAGCCGCGATCGCGCGCTTGGATACTCACGCGCCCGAAAAGATCGGTCATGAAGTCGCCCAGCGAATCCGCACCCTTCTGTTTGCGCACGGCACAGTACACTCGACCGCTCGGACCCAGGCTTTGGCTCGCGATCGCGAGGCATTGTTGAGCGAAGTCTTTGCCGAGATGGGCTCGGGGCCACACCAGGGCAGACGCGAGGCCGCTCGGGATTGCTCGTAGACCTTCGGGCGCCGTCGGCCAGCGGAGAACGCGGGAATTTCCGAGTTCACGCGTATCCAACGCGAGCTGCCAGACCCTGGGTGCGCCCGGGAGTTCGCCCGTACATACCGCGAGCGTTCGGTCGGGGTCTCCAATCGTGCTCGCGAGCAATCGAATCCCGGGGTCATCCGCATTGGCTCCGTCGATGCCGACGCTCATGCCCAAGCTCGGAGGAGCGGAGGCTTCGATGGTCGTCGGGCGAGAGGCCGATTCAGCGGTCGAGCGACGAACGTCCCGCTTGGTGCCCTTGGGGCGTGAAGTCACCGACCGGTTCGCTTATCGAGCCTTCGGAGGCTGGCAGCGGCCGTCGTGCTCCCGAGTTCGTCGGCGCGCTCGTACTGTGCCCGTGCGAGTTCATACTCGTGGACTTTGTAAAGCGCGTCGCCGTACTTGGATCGATAGCTCGCCCGTCGCGGGTCCACGTCGATCGCCAACTTGCCGTACTTGACAGCGTCATGGTACTGGGCGCGGTCAAAGTGAAGCTCGGACAAGCCGATGAGCGCTTTGCCGCAGTTGGGATCGGCTTCGAGGGCACTGTGGAACAAGGTTGAGGCCCGATCGAAGTCGCCTACGCGGAGCGCCTGGTAGCCACGGTCGGCGGTCTCGTTGGCGCGTTTGGGATCGCGGTGGACTTCGGGTTCGCGACGCCCCGGGACGCCCACTTCGTCGAGCGGCTCCACCACAGCCACGACGGGCGGGGGTGGAACCGGAGGCGGTGTCAGGACGGGGACCTCCACCTGGATCTCCTTCAGGAGCGACTCGACGCGAGCATCTTGCATGAAACCGGAGTCGCGCGATCGCTTGCGCGCCCATTTGCGCGCCTCCTTCTCCTGCTCTGTCGGGTCGTCTTGTCCGAAGATCTTGAGTGGGGTCGCGGCCTCGAGTTCGGCCGGCGAGAAGTCTCCGTCTGCGGCTTTGCGATGAAGCTCCGTCATCCCGGCCGACGAGAGTCCGGACCGTTCGCGCGCGCGGGTATGCGAGTCGTCGAACAACGCAGATTGGGCGTAGTACTCGACGGCGAACGCCCGCCCGTGCTCGAGGCTCCAATACTTGTCACCCAGTCGTTGCAACGTATCGGCAAACTCGAGGCGTAGTGCTAGCGCTCGATCGCGACCGAGCAGGCGTTCTTCACCCGTCAACTGCTCGAGCTCCACGACTTTGAGATACGCGGTGGGAGCTTCGGGCAGATCGGCTGGTGGGTAGTAGAAGTTGGCCTTCGCGGCGGCGTCTTTGGCTTCGCTCGCGATCTGATCGGTCCGGGTGATCGCGAGCGCGATCACGTTGGGATCGGGCTTCCACATGTAGTAGCCGAGCCCAAGGCCGAGGATCGTGGCCAAGGTGGCGCCCACCAACGTTGGCACGAGCCAAATCCTCCGAACCGGCGCACGGGTGGCCCGTAGCTCCGCCAAACCCTCTTCGAGAACGGCTTTGCGGACGGTATCGACGAGGTCGGGCACGGGGAGGTCGTCCCATGCCGTGGTGATACCCGCCTCGATCTGAGCCTCGATGAGCGCGGCCTCGAGCTCCCGCATATCGGCGTAACGCTCGACGCGTTTCTTGGCCAGGCAGCGCAGGACCACGGCTTCGAGCGCAGGCGGCACGATTCCCGGCCCAAGCAGTTCGCTCGGTGGAACCGGTGCTTCACGCATGTGCCGGCGCAACACCTCTTTGAGCGTATCGCCGCGAAACGGGGGGTGCCCCGCGAGCATTTCGTACGCCGTGCACCCGAGCGAATAGATATCGTTGCGTGGATCGACGCCGACGCCGAGAACCTGCTCGGGAGCCATGTAACTCGGTGTTCCCTGAACGTCGACGGTGTGTCCGCGGACGGCCGCAATCCCGAAATCCATGATCTTGATCCGGTCGGTGCGGCGCTGTGCCTGCGGCTCGCGGGGATCGAGCAGCAGGATGTGCTCGGGTTTGATGTCGCGATGCACGAGCTTCGCGTCGTGGGCCGCGGCCAATCCCTGGCAGACTTGCCGCAAGATTCCAACGACACGCCCGAGGTCGAGCGGCGCCTCTTCGACCTCGCGGTCGAGCGAAGTTCCGCGTAACCGTTCCATGACGTAGAGGAGTCGGCCGTCGGGCAACTCGCTGAAATCGATCACTTCGACGATGTAGGGCGACCCGATCTTTGTGGCAGCGCGAGCTTCCTCGCGGAACGTCGCCAGCATCTCCGGATCTTCGCTATGTTGGATATGAAGGACTTTGATCGCGACTTTGCGACCTAGATCTTCGTGTGTGGCCTCGTAGACGACCCCGGTTCCGCCGTCTCCGAGCCATCCGTCGATGCGATACCGCGTACCAGGAATCAGGACTCCAGGAACGAGGCGAACCCGCTCCCGCGACGGTCGCATGCCCACCAGTTTGTCGAGTTCAGCCTCGGACATTGGAGGACCTGTGAGCCGTGTCCGCGCCACCTCGGGAAACTTCAGCGGAGGCGACAGCTGTTGCGGTAGCATTCGAAAAGTATAGGGTTGGCCAGCCACGCGCGGCTTCATCCCTCTTCGAGCGAGGTGGGGTCTCAGCGCACCCCAACGTGCTCAACCGTGAAATCGAATACATGATTGGCACCGGACATCGCAATCATTGTCATCTCACGCACAGTATTGAACCTGGGTTCATCACGACGAGCGCGAGACCTGCAGGATACCTCAGGTTTACCAGGCAAGGGAGCCTCGCAGTCTTTCGGCGCCGATAGGCGTAGCTCGACGCCTTGACATCGGAATGAGTCCGAGAATCTGCCGTCGACCTGGCGAAACTCCGTCTGAGCCGTTCGTCACGATCGGCATCCGGTCACCCGTTCGCCGTGATGGGTGCTCGAGGACCCGCACTTGTTTCCGCGCTCCGACCAATGGTGCGGTCGCTCCTGTCAGCGGCGCGATGAGTCTGCTCGAGCGCGTCGGGTGTTTGCGAGTGGTGGTTTCGGTCGGACAAGTTCGTCGGTCGAACGGGTTCCTGGGGTCGAGATCTCCAGGATCTCGTCGTGTCGTCCGTCGTGTTCGCGAAAGCCGCCCTTTCTGTGTCGCAGTGGCCAAAGGCGAATCGCGTGCCCGTTGCGTCGGAATCGGGGGGACCCAGATGCGACCTGGACCCGGCCACTGTGCGCGTGCTAGACCGCGAGACAAGGTTCGGGTGCGGTTCGCCTCCTTGGCCGGTGGACGGCCGAGCGCGACGTCGCCGACGATGAGTAAGCCCGACCGACCGCACTCGCCGCGCCCCCCAGGGGCTGAATTTGCCTCACGCCCCCCCGGGGCTGAATTTGCCTCACGCCCCCCAAAGGGCTGAACTCGTCTCACGCCCCCCCGGGGCTGAACTCGTCTCACGCCCACTGGGGCTGAATTTGCCTCACGCCCCCCAGGGCTGAATCAATCTCACGCCCCCCCGGGGCTGAACTCGTCTCACGCCCCCCCGGGGCTGAACTCGTCTCACGCCCCCCCGGGGCTGAACTCGTCTCACGCCCCCCCGGGG